>MDTD01004003.1_pt1 | contig 20436 bp, 19 predicted proteins | sample 811221 | NCBI WGS metagenome assembly MDTD01 (sample SAMN05326646, study PRJNA326480) | marine metagenome | isolation source: seawater | place: Pacific Ocean: South West | collected 2011
GAAACACCTACTGTAGAAAAACTAAGAAGCAAAGGGTTTATATCTCCATCACCAGCTTTAATGAAAAAATGGAAAGTTGAAATTAACGGTGACATATATACTGCAATAAGCACACAGGAAATGGCTGGTGGCGCTGGAGAAAGTCTTATATATGATGCAGCCAATGGTACATGGAGTGGATATGGCGAGGACGTCGAGGTAGAGTAAATGTCCATTAACATAAATGAACTCTTAAATTATGCTATTAAAGCTAATGCTTCTGATTTACATTTAAGTGTAGGATCTATTCCTATGGTAAGAATTGATGGTACTATGCAAACTTTACAATTACCACCTCTGAAAAATGAACAGATGCTTCAAGTTCAAAATGATGTTTTAAATACAAATCAAAAAAAAATATTAGATGAGAAGTTAGAAATAGATTTTTCTTATCAAATTGAAGATAAAGGTAGATTCAGAGTTAATTTTTTTAATCAAATTAATGGTTTATCTGCAGCATTTAGAATAATTCCATCCGTAATTAAGACTTCAGAAGAATTAGGAATTCCTCCCATAATGAACCAATTATCTTTCATGGATAAGGGTTTAGTTCTATTGACTGGTCCCACAGGAAGTGGAAAATCGACTACTCTTGCAGCAATGATTAACCATATAAACGAAAACAAAAACAAACATATTATTACTATTGAAGATCCTGTTGAATATTACCATAATTCTATTGAATCTCTAATAAACCAGAGAGAGCTTGGTCATTCCACACATTCTTTTTCTAATGCTCTAAAATCAGCATTAAGAGAAGATCCTGATGTAATTTTAGTTGGTGAGATGAGGGATTTAGAAACTATTCAACTTGCTTTAACTGCAGCAGAAACAGGACATTTAGTTCTATCTACACTTCATACTTCAAATGCGGTCAAAACAATTGATAGAATTATTGATGTATTCCCATCCGGACAAAAGGATCAAATTAGATCAATGTTATCAGAAAGTTTAGAAGCAGTAATAGCTCAGAAACTTTTGCCAAAAAAAGTTGGAAAAGGAAGAGTGCCTGCTGCTGAAATTTTAATTGCTAATTCTGCGATTAGAAATTTAATAAGGGAAGATAAAATTTATCAAATTCCATCTATTATACAAGCAGGTGGTCAAGAAGGAATGCAATCTCTTGATCAAGATTTGCAGAGATTGGTTTCGCAAGGAATCATTGACAAAGAAGAAGCTAAACAGGTCGCTGAGAACCCCGAGCTTTTTGAAAAAGCTATTTTTTAGTAAATGAAAATCAAATTAAAAGATGGCTTCACTTTAATTGAAGTGGTTGTAACAGCTTTTATAGCTGTTGTTTTAGCTGGATCAATAATGTATGGTATTACAACATCAAATTTATCAATAAGGAATGTTGAGCTGAGAGAAAAAGCGTTTCAAAGACTTGCAAATAGAATGGAAGAGCTAAAAGGTCAAGTTGCTCTTAATAATGTTTTATCACCAAGCACTAAAAATCAAAGGACATGCATTGAGTTTAATTCAATTAATGACATGATAAATGATAGAGAAGATGGCTCTGGATGTAAAACAATTGCTTATTTATCGCACAACATTCGAAATAGACAGAATGAAAGTATAAATACCCAAGTTTATGATATCCAGGCAAGTATTAAGTATCAAGTTCAAACACGATTTGGAACGTCAAGAATCGATTCATCTTTAACACTAAATGTAACTCAATTAGTAGTAAAATGAAGCTGAAATTTAATAAAAAAAATAAATTTAGAGATGGTTTTACATTAGTTGAGCTTTTGACTGGAATGCTTGTTTCAACTATTGTTGTTGGCGGATTAATGTATATTATTGGCGAAGCAAATGTTTATTTAAGGAAACAAATGTATAGAGATAATGTAAACAATTATGCAATGTCAGTTATGGATGAAATTTTTAAAACAACAATTAATGCAAATTTTGTTAATGTAGAGGCTAATTCGAGAATAATATGCGGTTTTAGAACTTCAGACAGTGAACTAGATTCACTAAAAATATATCAGTATAGAACTAATCAAGGTATTCTTGTAAATGGGACACCTATGGAGAATACTGTTTTTCATAATAAAGATGATAACAAAGATTACTACATGCAAATTAAAGAATTTAGAGGCAGAAAAACTTTTCAGGGACAAGGTTTTAATTCAGATCTAAGAGATGCTGTAATTGATATTTTCTTGGGTATAGAATTACATTATACTTTAGGTGATAGAATAATAACGGAACAATTCCCTTTCAAGAAAACAATTTTTACTAGAAAGGCAGCAGTTTATAATGCAAGTAAGGAATTGGATGGCTAATAATTTAAATAAGGGTGGAATTTTGCCAATCACATTATTGCTAGGTTTGTGTGGTGTTACATTTGTACTAGGTTTTTTTGGATGGGCAAATAGCATAAATACTAACTATAATCGAAATATTGCTAAAATTAAAGCTTTTTACAATGCTGAGACTGGTATGGCAAGAAAAGGTTATGAATATTTATGGAAAGTTGATTTTGTAGAAGGATTTGAGGGACTTGAGGGTGAACTAATCGATCAAAATATGGGTTCATATCTTAAGCCTTCATTTGAATTCGATGAAAATGGTAATAGATTAGCATCTGTTTATGGAATTCATGAAGTGAGAGCAAAAAATGGTAGAATGTATCCATGTTCTGCTTTAGTTTCATTACCTGCGAGACCTCAAACTCTCGGCATTTATATGTATTTAACAGAATCAGAAGAAGCTGGAGGTGCTCCATTTGTTTTTGACGGACCAAATGATAGAAGAGAAGTAAATTTTTCAACTTCTGATATTTTAGAAGGTATTGTCCAAACAAATGGGCAAATAGTTGTAAGTGATTTTGGATGTCCTGACTTTTCATCTGCTGAAGTTTATTTGACCAACAGTACGCCTATTGATTTAGGAGGATGTAGTTCTTATCAAGATTTATTCAATGTTGGGTGGGGAGCTGATATAGATACGGCATCAAAACCTCCAGTAAAATTACCCCCAACTGGATATTCAACTCTTAAGAATGTTGCTACTCATACAATAGAAGCAGATAGTAAAATTAGATCGAGTGCTTTAAAAGATACGCTAATTATGACAGATATTCTTTTTAAGGATAACGGTGAGTACAGGGTAAGACAATGGTGGTATTTGATGCCTCCACATTTGAAACCTGGCCTTACAAGCAATCAAATTGAGAATCCTTTATCAACTGATTTAGATTTAGACAACTTAGGTGAGTTAATTGGTCATAGCCATATAGATCTAGATGGTAGTCTCAATTGTAGCGGAGATAATATCTCTAATGATATAAGGAGTTGTCCAGCATACAAAGATTTTTTACAATCATACCATGCAAAATATGTAGGTGGTATTGGAGGACTTAATGATTTATATTTAAATGGCACAATATCAGGAACTGCTGGTTTTCATCATTTTGACATTGATCAACCCCCTGAAATTGGATTAAGCACAAACCTTTTGATGGATCAAAGTTTCCCAGGTGGTGAAAACACTGTAATTTATGTAAAAAATGGTCCTGTACGTGTCCACGGAAGATATAGTGGTAGATATACAGTTGTAACTGATGAATACACTACTTATAGAAGGCACGCATGGCCAGAAATAAACTCCCCAACTGATACTATTTGGAACAATATCTGGATAACTGATGATTTAATAAATGTAGATGCTATAGGTTATTCATCAGGTCCGCCTTTGTATGTAGATGATGGTAACTTAGAAGATTTTCAGCCAGGTTCTGGATGTGAAGGAGGCTCTGACAATGTAATGGGACTTGTATCAGGGGCTAATATTTATATTGCTAACACGCTAGCTAATGGTGCTGTTAACAGACAATCTGATTCTCACATTGTGATTAATGCAGGATTAATCGCATTAAATGAATCTTTTGTAGTTCAGTATTGGCAAAATTCTACAAATTCCGTAGTTTTTGACCCTGTATTAGGAAATCAAATTACTCAAGAACCACCATGGGGTGATGCTAGAGGTGATGAAGTTGGAACAATAAGTTCTTCTGGAGCTAACGATTTGAGAGGATATGTTTATCTTTGGGGAGGCGTTGTTCAAAAGCATAGAGGATATATGAAAAGAAATCCAACTAGTCCGTATGGAAATGCTTCAATTGGAATGGATAAAAGCTATCATTACGATGCTAATCTAGATTGTAATCCACCTCCTTTTTATCCAGCAATAGAATTTGATGATGGAAGCGGAGAGATTGATATAAAACTAATAGGTTATGATAGTAAATATTAAAATGGGTATTTAGATGATTTTAGGAATTGATTTTGGTTATTACAGTATTAAAGTTACTGTTTTAGATAAAGATAAAATTATAACTTTTGGTGAGAAAAAAGTTTTTGAAGATACAAATAGATATGATCCTGATAAAATTGAATCATCTCATTGGGTTTCTGCATTTAAAAGTATTTGTTCAGAATTAAATATTAATTTAAGAAAAATAAATACAACTGTTACGTCTTTGAGTGGTAAAAAAGTGAGTTTAAAATCACTAACTACATTAGAAGTTGAAGAAGAGGAACTAAATAATATTTTAAATTTTGAGGCAAAAAAATTAGTTCCACTTGATGGATCAGATCCGGTTATAGATTTTCATATTTTTGGACAAAACTCAAAAGAAATAGATAAAATTGATTTAATTTTAGTAGCTACTACACAAAAAATTATAAAAGCTCATGCAAAAATAATTAAAGATTGTGGATTAAAAAATGTTATTTTTGATGCTGCACCTATATCCATACTTAACTGTTACAAATGTAATTATGATTGCCCTCAGAATAATGTTGATGTTATTGTTGACATGGGATGTATATCATCTACAATTATAGTTTATGGAGAAAATCAAGAAATTTTTACAAGAGAAATTCCAATTGGAGGTCACAATATGACTCAATCAATTATGGAATTAAAAAGTATTGATTATAAAAGTGCTGAAGAAATTAAAATTAAAGATGGCATCAAAAATTTTGATTCTAGCTCAAATGATGAAAATGAATCAATTAAAATAATGCAAAGAAATATCATTTCTGAATTATCTGATGAAATAAGAAAAACATTGCGTTATTATATGAAATCAAAATCCGGAATTTCATATAATAAATTTTTTATATCAGGAGGTCCTTCTTCAATGGAAGGGTTAATTAATTCATTAAATTCATCACTTAATATTGAATTTGAATTATTAAACCCACTTATTAATCTAAAATCATCAAATGATTCAGATGTGCATAAATATAGTACAGTAATAGGTTCTGCTATTGGAAATGACGGTAAACAAACAAATCTTAAATCAAATAATTCAGCTTTTTCAGGTGACAATATTGTTTTCAAGCTAACAAAAAAAATTAGAGGATTTTTATTTGATGAAATTAAATAAGTTTATTAACATTAATTTAAATCAAACTATTAGTAAGTTTGAAATGTTAGAAATTCAAAAAGAAAAAAATAGATGGTACATTTTTTCATCCATCACTTTTGCTTTTTTCATTATATTAATTTTGAATTTTTATTTACTTGAACGTTATAATAAACTTATTTCTTCAAGGCTTGATAAAGCATATTCATTAATCCGTGATGCAAATGAGATCAGAGAAAAATATGAAAGTTATAATATTGATGTTTCAATCAGTGAAGATGATATTAATCAACTTTATAAAATTGAATCTGATAGAATTTCATTAGCTAATAAATTGCAGTCAATATCCGATTTAATTCCGAATGAGATGTCATTGGAAAATCTTAAATATAATTATGATACGAATAAAATAGAATTAATTCTATTAGTTGATACTGATAATGACATTTACTCAAGGAATATGGATATTTTAGCAAAAAATTTAGTAAGTTTAGAAAATTTAAAAGAAATTAACACAAATCAAAATTTCGGATTATTTGGCGATGATGATTTTAGTAGTTACGATTACGAAAGAGTTAGTGGTAAAAACAAAAATCAAAAATATTATAAAGTAGAAGTTATTTTATCAAAGTGATGAGGTTTTAAATTTAAAATGAATAGAAATTTAATTTTATTTATATCAACTATAGTTTTTGTTGTTGCAGTCTACATAATCAATAATATCGTAACTATTATTGATGTTCCAATCGCAAATAATGTTCATATGTATAATAAAAAAAATAAAATTAAAGGTGTCAAAAATTTTCATGAAGACGCTAAAAAAACTTACATTTTTTCCAAAATGATGGAAAATAATAAAGATGGATTAATTGATGCTGTCATAACAAATCATCCAAAGTTTTGGCAAAATAACAAAAACGGTATTAAAGTAGGTTTGAATTCAAAATTTGATCTTCTCATTCAGAGTATTATTTCTGATAACGATCTAAAATTTGATTTAAAAGGTTTAGATCCCATTTCTGGAACTAAGAAAGACAAAGATAAAACCTATCAATTATATAGACTTACATTTAATTGTGAATACGAAGATTTAATTATTTTAATATCTGAACTAGAAAAGAATAACCGCATTTATAATATTGATGATTTGCTAATAAAAAATCCTATTTCAAAGGGAAATCCTGGCATTGAAGTAAGAATGCTTGTAAGCGAAATAAATTTAGGAAAAAGTTAAATGAATTTAAGGCAACAGTTTTTTTGGAAATTATTAATTGGTGGTAGCTCAATTTTGATTTTATATTATTCTTTTCAAACATATAATGATTACAGTGAGTTCTCGAAATATAAAAAGGAATACGAGAGAGAGTTACAAGTTAAAGAAAATAAAGATTTACAAAGTAAAGCAGACTATATATCTAATAAACAAAAAAATAGAGACTTGTTAGAAGTTGATATTCTTGAGATTCAAGAAGATTTTATTACTAATCATATTAGAGCTGGTATTAAGGTAAATAGTAATGCTGAATTTGCATCTAATGACCCATTATACAAAGGTATGGTAAATAAGGATGCTTTGATAGATTATAGAGATAAAATTGATGGCCGATATAAGTTGAATGAATACATTTTAGATAATGGTGATGAAAAAGATTTAAAAATTGTATTCATTTCTAAAGACTCTGTTTTAATAGAATATAATAATAATGATACAAGAGCTTTTTATTCGCCAAGTAAAAGAGTGAAAAATTAACAATAACACGGAATGTAAAATATGAAAACCTTAATGAAATATATAATATGTTTAATGGCAGTGTCTTTATGTATTAATCAATCAATTAATGAAAATAAAGTTACTATTCATGCTGAAGATGCAAACTTATCAACTATTTTATCAATAATAGCTGAAGATAGTGATTTTAATATCGTTACAGGTCCATCAGTATCAGTAGGAAAAAAATTAACAATTCACCTTGATGATACTCCAATTCTCGAAGCTTTAGATTTAATTATAAGAGCTTCTGGGTTAAGCTATGAAGTTAAAGGTAATTCAATTTTAGTAGCAGAATCTAGCAAGTTAAATGAAGAAATTGGTTTAATGCCTCATGTTATTAGTTTGAATTATGCAAATGCATCTGATGTAAAAGATTTACTAATAAATATCACTGAAAATATTACAATAGATAAATCTAGCAATAAATTATTAATCAAAGCCAGTCCAAAAAAGATTGCTGAAATTGAAGAAGTTATAAGTAATGTTGATATACCTGCATTGCAAATTATGTTAGAAGCAAAATTAATTGAAATTTCTTCAGCTAATGAAGAAAAATTAGGTATTGATTGGTCAAAGTTAGCTAAGCTTACAACAATCATAGCTGAGAATGCTTCACCACTAGACGTTGCTGGAGGAGGAACATCAGGTTCATTATTACCAGGTATGACATACATTGTTGATGATCTTGGAAATGTTATTGAGACTTTTGAACCTCAAACCACAGGCGAATTACCAAGTCAAATGTATTTCCAAAGAATAAATCCAAATAACAGTATTGGTTTTAGTAGGCAAATGACTGCTTTTGATGTAACTCTAGATATGATGATTAAAAATAATGAAGCAACTGTCTTAGCAGATTCTAAAGTTGTTGCAATTAATGGTCATTCGGCAAGTATATCAATGGTAGATGTTGTTCCATACATTTTATCAAGTGGAGGTGTAGGGGGTCAAGTTCAAGTTGCAAGAGAAGAAATTGGAATTAAGCTAGATATTTTACCTACGGTAAATACAGACGGATTTATTACTACTGAAATTACACCAGAGGTTAGTTCAATATATGATTTTATTGGACCTGATCAAAATATTCCATGGGTTAAAAAAAGAGTTTCAACAACAACAATTAGAGTTCAAAATGAAGAGTCAATTGTAATTGCTGGTTTGCTTGGAACGGACAAGAGGTATGAAACAAATGCAGTACCTTTACTTTCAAAATTACCTTACATAGGCAAGAAATTTTTTACAAGTACTTCTGAAGTTGAAAGAACAACAGATTTGATAATTCAAATAACACCAAGAATAGTTGAAGATAATTATTCAGGTATTATAAAAAGTGAAAAACAAAGAATTGAAGAGGAAGGTTCAAAAGATGAAAATTAAAAATCTTACAAGATTAGTTTTAGGATTTTACCTAATTTTATTTTATTTAAGTTGTGATAATCGAAACCCATCAGAATCAGCAGACGCAGATGAAATTACTGCATCTAAAATAAATGTTTATGGAAACCCTGTAATTAATGTGGTTGAATTAGAACAATCATATCAAGCTGATTTTCAGGCTCATGCAACTGATGAAAATGGTGTTTTTGTAGGTCAAATTCCTATATCCTTTGAAATGCTATATGATTCTCCAGGATATTTGAGCTCTGGAACTATTACAACTACTGATACAACTGCTGCAGAGAATACATTTAATATTGTACCCTTAAATAATTTAGATTCATTAGGATCTTTTAATTTTTCAGATTCTAGTTGGGTAAGAGCATATTTAGAAAATCAGAGTGAAATTTCTGATACTATGGTTTTTGTATTTGAAAACGGAGGTATCGCAGCGGATAATGAAGTTTTATCAGATATTTATGTAGAGAGTAATCAAATATTAATAGATGAAGAAACATTGGTCTCTGTAGAAATGACCGGGACAATTAATGGAGTAAGTGGTATACCTATTGAAGGACAATTCATTCGTTTTCAAAGCTTGATGCCGGAGGATACAGATGGCTCAATGACTTTTGGTCAAATGGATCCTGAGTACGTAAGTACTGACTCATTGGGTGTTGCAAGCGCAACATTTAGACCAATTAATCAAACCGGTTTTGTTAAAATTACTGCAGAAAAAGCAACAGGCGATCCTCTCAGTTCAGAAACTTTTATGCAAGTTTCTTCAGGAGAGGCAATAAATCTAGAAATTATAATACCATCAAATAATTCATTAATGGTTACAGGTGGCGGAGGAACAGAATCTGTAACAATATCTGCTGAAGTTAAAGATGGATTTGGCAATTTTGCAACCGATGAGTATGATGTAATATTTACGGTTCCATGTCCATATCCTATTGATGGAGCATGTCCAAGTGGTGATGGAAATTATAGTAATGATATTAAACTTAACGGAGTAATATCAGATGGTGGTATTCCAAGAGCTGTGACGCGATCTGTCAATGGTATTGCAAATGTAACTTTGAATAGTGGAAATAGACCTGGATTAGTACTCGTTAAAGCACAGTTATGTTCAATAGATGATATGGAAGATGGTGAATGTGATAATGTGCTATATGAAGCTGAGAAAGTTGCTGCTGCGATAAGTACTGGGCCTGCTAACTATGGACAAGTTGTAGCTGGATGGACTGAAGCTGATAGTACTGGTGGAGGCGTGTACTCACTACCTGTTACTGCAACATTTTGGGATAAATGGACTAATCCAATTTCAGATTCTACAAGTGTTTATTGGTATATTAATCCTGAATATATTGCATCCGTAGATCCTGAATCAAAAGTTGGTAATTGCGGTCAAAACGAGCCTGGACAAGCATGTACTCAAGCTTACTATACGTCTGGAGATATTTTTAACCAGGGACAAATATGTGCAAAAGTTTCCGGCGAGGATGGAAATGATGTCGTTGCATGTAGTGGAGGTGCAAGATGTGAGGATTTAGCAGAATTTGATTGTATAATGTCTGAAGATGTGGGATGTATTTGGAATTCAGAATTTAATGAATGCTACTTTATGACATCTGAAGCATATTGTAACACTTTGTTTTTTGAAAGTCAATGTAACGGAAATAACCCAAATAATCCTACAGGTGAAGCACCCTACAATTGCGTTTGGGAGCCAGGTGCAATTGCTGCTATACCTGATTGGCAAGCATTAGTTAATGATGGCGCTAGTTGTCATTATTCACCGCTTATTAACGCATTGGATGAACAACCGTTTTCATTTGATGCAGATGGTGATGGTTTTAGTGATTCTTTTACAGGAGAATGGGAAGCGGCAGGTATAATTGCTCCGGATGATCCTTATTGTAACATTGTGTCTGAAAATGCAATTACATATCAAGAACAAAGCGATGAATGTGAAAGTAAATCAATTTGTTCATGGGAATTTATTGCAGGAGATTCAACTACTGAAGATGGGTCTGTTGGTTCATGCTTTTATAATGGAGTTGGCGGATCAGGATATTATAATCCATGCGTTGATTGTCAAGTCGATATAATTCCGTTATCTCCAACTGTTACTGATTACTGTCAAACAAACGATGAACCTTTTGATATACTCATTAGAGGAAGATTATCAGATTCATATGGAGATGAAGTTCAGTTGGGTTCATTACTATTAGCAGTATTTGATGCTTCGGCTTTTACTTTTGTTCCAAGTGATTATATTGATAACAATGGTAATGGTGAATTTGATTTTGGCGATGAAGAAATAACTATTGATGATGATATGGGATATGTTTTCGATCCACCCATTCCTGCTAGCGCAACACAAATTACAGATGCAAATGGTGAAGCTTATTGGATTGTAAGATTAGAAAATACTAATTGTCAGAACACAAACCCTGATGATCCTGATGTTTTTAGTTGCAATAATGTATTTCTAAGAGCTTATTTATTAGATCCGTTATACGGCGAGAGTATTGATTTAAATACAACTTTATTTAAAAATTGTCAACCTTAAGGAGGTTTTAAGTTTATGTCTTTTAATCCACAATTTGAAAAAATTGGTGACATTCTAGTATATGAAAAAGTGATAACACAAAATGAACTAGATCAAGCACTTATTGAAAAGAAAAATTCTAAAGAAAAACTTGGTCAGATCCTTATTAAAAATAATATCATTACAGAGGCTCAATTAGTTATAGCCTATTCTAGACAGATGAATAAAGAGCATGTTCTTGAAAATGATTTATTAGCATTATCCCAAGATATTGTAGGTTTATTATCTGAAGAATTTGCAAGAGAACATCATGTAATAGCAATGAAAAAAACAGATTTTAGTTTAGTAGTTGCTATGGATGATCCAGATGATTTAGATGCAATAGATGGTATTGAAAAAATAACAGGACTTAAGGCTGAACCTGTTGTTGCAGGTAGAACAGCTATTGATAATGCTATATCTAAATTATATGGCACAATTAAACAATCTGATGAGATTGAAAGTGCTATATCCAATATAAGTGTTGTAAGTGGCGAAGAGGGTGATAGTGATGAAGTTGATTTATCAGAAGAAAATGTTTCAGCTGAAGACGCACCTTTTGTTAAATTAGTTAATTTAATGCTAACTCAAGCAATTAAAGAAAAATCAACCGATATACATATTGAGCCAGGTAAAGATGATGTTATTATTAGAATAAGAATTGACGGAGTTTTAACAAAAATAATGTCACCACCAATTTCATCTCTTAATGGAATGATAACGAGAATAAAGATTTTATCAAAGCTCAATATTGCAGAACATAGATTGCCTCAAGATGGTAGAATGAAACTCAAAATGGGAGATAAAGAAATAGATGTTCGTGTTTCAATACTTCCAACAGTTCATGGTGAAAAGGCAGTACTTAGGTTATTGGGTAGTGGAGGTAAAGAATTAAAGTTATCTAATTTAGGTTTCCCTGACCAAAAATTAACAATTTTTAAAAAATGGATTTCACAACCTTATGGAATGGTAATAATTTCTGGTCCAACAGGTAGTGGTAAATCGACAACTTTATATGCTGCATTACAAGAAATAAAAAATGAATCTATAAATATAACAACTGTTGAAGACCCAGTTGAATATCAAATTCCTGGAATAAATCAAATCCAAGTACATGATGCCATTGGTTTATCATTTGCGGCTGCTCTTAGGTCAATTCTTAGACAAGACCCTGATGTGCTTTTAATTGGTGAAATTCGAGATCAAGAAACAGCGGATATAGCTGTTAAATTTTCTATGACAGGTCATTTAGTGTTTAGTACAGTCCACGCTAATGACGCTCCATCAACTATATCAAGGTTGCTTGATTTAGGAATACCTCCATTTTTATTGGGTTCATCTCTAAATTTAATTATGGCTCAAAGATTAGTAAGAACAATAGATGTTAACGAAAAAGAAAAAGATACTCCAACTAAAGAACAACTAGAAAGATTAGGTATTGGTGATTCTGAAGCAAAAAAAATAGACTTTTTTAAAGGAAAAAAGACACAGCAAAATCATAATTCAGGATATAGAGGTAGAACAGCAATACATGAAATATTAGAAGTTAATTCATCCATTCGTGAAATGATTTTTGATGCTAAAAGTGAGTCTGAGATAAAATCACAAGCAATTAAAAATGGTATGACACCTCTTAGAGATGCAGGGATTGGTAAAATTAAAAGTGGAGAAAGTACTGTTGAAGAAATATTGAGAGCAACAGTTGAAGATTTATAATGGCAGAATTCACTTATATAGCGAGAAATTCAGATGGGCAGAGAATAGAAAATACTGTTAATGCTGCTAGTTTGAAAGATGCTACTGAACTGCTTGTCGCTGATAATTTATCAATAATCAAAATATCCGAACGTGATACATCTTTTGATTTTATGGCTCCGTTTATGGAGCGTTTCAATGTGTCTCTTGAAAAAATTAAAAACAGAATTCCTCTAACAAGTTTAGTGTTTTTTACCCGACAGCTTTCTACTATGTTTAATGCAGGACTAACACTTGAGAAAGCTATTTCATTTTTATCTAAGGAAGAAAAGCATAGAACTTTTAAAAAAGTTTTAATTGATATTGAAAATAGTGTTAAAAGAGGTTTGTTATTATCAGATTCTTTAGCTAGGCATCCAGGCGTTTTTAATAATTTATATATCTCTTTGGTTAAAGCTGGTGAGGTAAGTGGTAAATTGTCAGTAACACTCGAAGAATTGGCATCTTATTTAGAGACCATAGAAGATACACAGCGAAAAGTTAAATCAGCTATGTATTATCCTGCTTTTATATTAATGTTTTTAGGGTTGGTGCTTGTAGCCTTATTTGCTTTTATCATTCCACAATTTATAGTTGTTTATGAACAACTTGATGCTAATTTACCAGCTGCTACACAAATGTTATTGAATGCTGGAGATTGGTTAAATAAAAATTTATTTACATTTTTCTTCTCAATATTTTTAATTGGTTTGGCTCTATGGTTATTCTTTTTGACTGATAGAGGTCGATTAATCAGAGATCGTTTTCTACTTAATGTACCTATTTTTGGGTCAATTATAAATCAGAATGTTTTAAGTAAGTTTGGTAAAACTTTTGGAATTTTAGTTGGATCAGGTGTTTCAATTCTCGATACTATGAATTTAACAAAAAAAGTTGTTGATAATAGAGTTTATGAATTAGCTATAGAAAAATCAGCTAAACACATTGAAAATGGTAGTAGCATATCCGATTCGTTAAAATTAACAGATATTTTTCCTGGAGTTCTAATTCAGCTTATGAATACAGGTGAAGAAACTGGAGAAATTGATAAATTAGCATTAAAGGTATCTGATTTTTATGCAAAACAAGTAGATGCTATTGTAGATCGTTTAACTTCAATTATTGAGCCCGCTTTGATTATTTTGATAGGAGTTATCATTGGTATTGTTTTAATAGCTGTTTATATGCCTATTTTTAATTTTGGTAGTGCCTTTTAATTAATGTTTTATTTACACCTATTTCTTGGTTTAATTTTTGGTAGTTTTTTAAATGTGCTTGTATTACGTCTGCCTAAAAATGTTTCTATAATTAAACCAGGCTCTCAATGTTTTTATTGTAAGCATCCTATAAAATGGTATTATAACATTCCATTAATTTCTTTTTTTTATCTTAACAGAACAACAATTTGTTGCTCAAAAAAAATTCCAATTCAATACCCTATTGTTGAACTATCCTCAATGCTTCTTTGGATATGGAGCTACTTTTATTTAAGTGATTTATCCGTAAGAATATTATTTTTAATTATCTCATCAATTTTATTAGTGATAATTCTAACTGATTTTTATTATTTCATAATACCTTTAGAATTAAACATTTTTATGATATTATCAATTCTTTGTTTTAAATTTTTTAAATCTTCTAATATAATTAACGAAACATTAATGGTAATTATTTTTTGTGCTATATTCATCCTTATCATTAGTTTAATATCTAGAGTGTTAAATAAAGATGTAATGGGATTTGGTGATATTATACTAATTGGTGTTATATCTATTTGGTTAAACTTTTTTGACTTATTAATTATAATTTTCTTATCTACTATTTTATCATTATTACATTGGTTATTATTGTATGCTAAAAGTAAAAAAAGTAATATCAAATTACCGTTTGGTTCTTCATTATCACTTATTACAATAATATATTATATATTTACTATTACATTTGATATAAAAATATATTAGTTAAAGCAATCTGATGAAAAAAAAACAAAATATTCTTGTCACTGGTGGAGCTGGTTTTTTAGGCTCACATTTATGTAAAAAACTATTAGATGAGGAAAATAGAGTTGTTTGTTTAGATAATTTATTTTCATGTGATATTAGTAATATTAACGATTTATTCAAATACAAAAATTTTACTTTTATTGAAGGAGATGTATGTGATGTTAAAATTACTGATAAAATTAATAAAATTTATAATTTAGCATGTCCCGCATCACCTGTCCATTATCAAAAAGATCCAGTAAAAACAATTCAAACAAATGTATTAGGTTCAATCAATATGCTTGAATTAGCAAAAGAAAATAATGCAAAAATTCTACAGGCTTCAACTAGCGAAGTTTATGGTGATCCAACAGTTTCACCTCAAAATGAAAAGTATTGGGGCAATGTAAATCCAATTGGTGTTCGTTCATGCTATGATGAAGGTAAAAGGGCTGCAGAAACCTTATTTTTTGATTATTATAGACAGTTTCACGTCAATATTAAGGTTTGTAGAATATTTAATACATATGGTCCTAGAATGCATCGTAATGATGGAAGGGTAATGTCAAATTTTATTATTCAGGCTTTATCAAATGACCCAATAACAATATATGGTAATGGTAACCAAACAAGATCATTTTGTTATGTACAAGATTTAATTGATGGTTTGGTTATGATGATGAATAGTAAGAAAAGATGTATTGGCCCAATTAATCTTGGCACAGATATTGAAATTTCAATAAAAGATTTAGCACTTAAAATTATAAAACTTACTAATTCTAAATCTGAAGTTCAGTTTTTAGAACCCTTATCAGATGATCCCATGCAAAGAAAGCCTGATTTAAAACTTGCACTTACAAAAATAGGATGGAATTATAAAACAAGTTTAGATAATGGTATTATGAAAACAATATCTTACTTTAAGAAAAATATAATCTAAAAATTATATTTTAATCCCAAAGAATAAAAAGTACCACTTTGCTCAGCTTCCAGAAATGTTGTTGTTAGGTAACCTTGAGTAAATAAAGATATTTTTTTGTTGACATTAAAACCAAATTCTCCCTTGATTGCCATATCAGAACCATTTGCATCTGAACCATTATTTAAGGTTCCTTCTTGGTTTAACATTCCAATTCCACCGAGTAAATAAAATTTTTCTTTATTTATAGAGTAGTTTACAAAAAATCCATTAGATGTCAGGGATGACAAATCTGAATTTTTGTTTGGCAAATTTAAACCAGAGAAAGAAAAAGATATTTTACTTAGAAATCCTGGTAAATTTGGATTAATACTTATACCATAATTATATCCAGTTTCATAAGGGAGGTTATCTCCATTAGGAAATGTTGCTCCACCATGAACAGACAGGCTGGGTTCAAATTTGAATTGAGAGAAATCAAATGATAATTCAATATCAGCTTCTGCACTATTTTCATTTGCTTTGTTATCAATCATTTTACTGACCATATCGTTTGAGAAACAATCATTAAAATCAACTAAATTTCCAAATTTATCAAAACTATATTTACCTGTTTTTAAATTATGTAATTCTGGAGAAAGCATTGATAATATTCTACCTTCATGATTTTTATGAACTTTCCAACCATCAGCAGTAACTTCTACATATGAACATTTTGGATACAGGCCATCTTGTAAATAAGGTGATGCTAAAGATAATGTAAATAATATAATATTTATATATATGAATTTCATTCTTTACCTCTCATTAAGTTAAGTTATATACAAATTTAAGATAATATTTTTTATTTTCTAAAACAATATTTTTGCCAAAATTCTACAGATTTTGCCCATTCTGATGATGAATAATTACCTTTTGTTCCGCCTTTAAGCTGCAATTGGTTTCTCATCATTGTTACAGGCCCCATTGGTAATTTCATGACATCAATTGGTACAGCATGAAATGAAATCAATTCCCATTTTTTATTAGTTTCATTTTCATTTGTTTCTTTCAAAACATCATTTCTATAAAGTATCAATTCAACTTTTCCAGTTTTTAATCTTTTACCATTTAAAGCTGTGACTTTTATGTAAGGATCCTCTTCCTCTCTTCTTGAAACATATTCAGCATTCAGTTTAGTTTTATTATTTATTTTAACTATTGGAGAAACGAAATTATTTAATAATTTTTTTTCAACAGAAACAATTATAACTCCATCTCTATATCCATTTTCATATTCTTTTTTAATAACTTTGCTGCTTGCATATTCAGCTATTTCTCTAAATGACATATTTTTAGAATATGTTTTTCCTGAATCTTTATTTTGTCTTTTAACAAAGCTATTCACACCTACAATAGAATTCATTTTGGCTCCTAAATCAATTTAATTAATTAGTTAAAAAAATTCATATTAATTAACTAATATTAGTATAAATACATTTACTAATGAAAGGCATTTTATGGATCAGAAAAAATCTTTAAACCAAATTCTTGAAGAATATCAAAAAATTGAAAACCTTTTAATAACAAACGATGGTATAATAGATGATGATTTAGAAAATTTATTAGATTTGAACGAAACAGAATTAGAAAATAAGCTTGATGGTTACGAACATTTTGTAAGATATTTAAAATCTCAGATAAATTATCTCAAATCAATGGAAGAACATTATTATAAAAGAAGAAAAACTTTAGAAAATTCAATTCTAAGATGCAGAAAGTCCATGACTGAAGCATTACTAATAACAAATCGTGGAAAAGTAAAAACAAATGACTTCAATTTTAGTATTGGTAAAAGTGATAAATGGACAGTAGATTCTGAAAAAATTGATGATAAAGATAGACAAGAACTTCTTTCTTTAGAATTTGCCGAAAATATTTTTAAAATTAATATTTCTAAATTAAAAGCTCATTATAAAGAAGAATCTGAAATTGAAAAGCCTGACTGGATTAATATTGATCAAACTGAGTTTATAAAAGTTAGATAGTATGAATATTGAGATTGAAAGAAAATTTATTGTAAAAAAAATACCAAAATCAGTTAAAAGTACTATTGATATTAAGCAGTATTACTTGATGAAAGACAATACAATGGTACAAAGATTAAGAATTTTTGATAATTCTAAATCAATCATAAGCTTTAAACAAAATACAAAAAATATTTCAAGATATGAATTTGAGTATGAGATACCATTCGAAGATGCAAATAAAATCATCGAAATCATGCCTCATATGCCTTGTATTCAAAAGAAAAGACATATATATTATGAAAATAACATTATGTGGGAAATAGATGAATTTTATGGTTCAAATTTAGATTTAATAATAGCTGAAGTTGAATTAGATTTTGAACATCAAAGCATTGATATTCCAAATTGGATAACAAAAGAGGTTACCTATGATAAAAAATATTATAATTTTAATTTAGCTTTAAATCCATATGAAAAATGGAAAAAATAAAAGGAGTTAATATGAATGTTTACCAATGGCTGGATGCTTATGCTGAAACTCATCAAAATCCATTAAATAAGAAAATTCATTGGATTTGTGTTCCTTTGATTATGATTTCGCTTTTTGGTATACTTTCACAGATAAAAATTTCATTCATTAACGATGAAATTCCAATTTTTTTATATCTATTAATAGTGGCTTCAATATTATTTTATTTCAGCTTATCTTTTTCATTAACTATTGGAATGATATTTGTTTCTTCTATGTTTTTATATATAGTTACAAGTATTAATTCAATGTTTAATAATTCTTTAAATCAATTATTAATCATTTATTTAGCAATATTTTTCATATCATGGATTGGTCAATTTGTTGGACATAAAATTGAAGGCAAAAAACCTTCTTTTTTTGATGATATAAAATTCTTATTAATTGGTCCTGCCTGGCTTTTAAGCTTTATTTATAATAAAAGTGGTATTAAATATTAGATGAGATTTAAAATATTTTTAGTCATATTTTCTTTAGGAATTATTTTTCCAAAACAAAGATTTGTTGATGAAATATTTAATGAAGTAAAAGTTAGTTATGATATAGTATACGGAAATGCACCTGATTTACCCCTTCTTTTTTTAACTGAAAATAGAACCAAAAATATCGATTTAACTATGGATTTGTACGAACCATCAAATGATATTTATAATGGTAGACCAGTCATTGTTTTTTCTCATTCTGGTGGATTCATAACAGGAAGTAAACAGGCCGATGATATTAAACTATTATGCGAGATAGCTGCTAAAAAAGGTTATGTTGCAGTTGCAATGAATTATAGATTAGGTTTAAATATGTTAAGTCATGAAAGTGCTGAAAGAGCAGTTTACAGAGGCGTTCAAGATGGAAGTGCTATAGTTCGATTTTTAAGAGAGCATCATAATAAATATAACATTAATCCGTCTCAAATTTTTTGGTGGGGAAGTAGTGCAGGGTCTCTTATAGGTCTACATCTGATTTTTCTAGATGAAAATGAGAGGGTTGAGTCTACATATGGATCAAATTTTTCACCAGATTTAGGTTGCATTGACTGTTCAGGAAATAATTATTTACACAATAGTAAACCAAATGCTGTAATATCAATGTGGGGAGCATTAGGTGATTTAGATTTAATTGATGGAAATGAAAATATTCCTTTAGCGCTATTTCATGGAACAAATGATAAGGTTGTACCTTTTGATAAAGGTTTTCCATACAGCGTCAAATCTGCTATACCTGAAGTATATGGTTCAGCCTTGATATCTGAAAGATTTAAAGAATTATCTGTTGATCACCTATTATTTTTAGAAGAAGACGAACCCCATGAATACTATGGTACAACAAATGGACAATTTTTATTTGGAAGAAGTCCAAATGAATTTTGGAACAAAATTACAAACGAATCATTTAAATTTTTAAATAAACAGGTATTAAAAAATGACTAACATTATAACTCTTATTTTCACAATCATTCCTTTATCAATTGCTTTTTTAGTTTCAGAGGAAAGTATTCCTATTTTTGGATCACCTTTAATAATAATATGTGTTTTACTATCATTTTTGATTCATTGGTTAGCTTTTATACCTTCATATATTTATAAGACTGAAAAGTACTATGATTTTACTGGTATGTTAGCTTTTATAATGACAACTTTGACAGCATTATATTTTAAAGGCTCAATAATTGATAATGTTGATTTTACATCTAAATTCTTAGCATGTCTTATTATAATATGGACATTAAGACTCGGTCTTTTCTTGTTCTACAGAATATCCAAAGAGGGTAAAGATAGTAGGTTCGATGAAATCAAACATTCTTTTCCAAGATTTTTGATGACTTGGACTTTATCAGCAGCTTGGGTTTCGATCACATCTATTTCAGCTCTTGTAGTGATAACATCAGAATCGAAAATTAATGATATTTATTTTCTTGTAATTGGAGGGTTTATATGGCTATTTGGTATTGTTTTTGAGATTATATCAGATTACCAAAAGACAAATTTTAAAAATAACCCTGAAAATAAAGATCAGTTTATTAGTTCTGGTTTATGGTCATTATCTCGACATCCAAATTATTTTGGTGAAATTATTCTATGGATAGGTATTTTTGTAATAACA
>MDTD01162621.1_pt1 | contig 20429 bp, 16 predicted proteins | sample 811221 | NCBI WGS metagenome assembly MDTD01 (sample SAMN05326646, study PRJNA326480) | marine metagenome | isolation source: seawater | place: Pacific Ocean: South West | collected 2011
GGGGAGCGAAAGGAACGCATCAATGACCGAAAACAAAATAGACGATTTAGACGAAGACTTTCAAGAAATCAGCGATGAAGAAATGGGTGGGCTGCAAGGGGGCCGAGGCATCAGCAGCCGAAATAGTCAAAAAAAGGGCAAGGGCAACCAAGGTTCAGGCGACGACGGTAAGCTTCACGGTAATGTTGGCCACAACCTAAACCAAACATTTCAAGACGATTACCTCACCTGAGTCCTCTCTTTTAGTGCAGGGTAAAACTCCAACATAGGAAAACGCCAGTGTTTCGGCGATCCGGATTCATGAAAGAAATACTCAAAGGGCAGGCCGACTGATATCGTTCAGGCATTAAAACCTAAACCGTCCGCACCCAACGCCCCTCTCGCAGGGGCGTTTTCAATTCCACTTTCAAATGCTACACCAGGGCATGCCCCCGTTCTTTCGCCCTCCAATACGCCGCACGCTTTTGTGTGCAGCCTTCGTCCTGCCTCTGCCAGCCTGCCCCAACGCCGAAGACGCCCCCCAATGGAACACCCCCAGTGACGACCCCCTCGATTATGACGTGGACACTTCCTTAGACTACGAGATTCAAGTTTCCGAACCCCGGTGGGTGGTGCCCTCCGATGCCCTGCCCGACACCCTCACACCCCAAGCCTCCAACAACAACGTGGACATCACCTTTTTTGAAGACCGGCTGTTCATGGCCTGGCGCACCGGCCCCAATCATTTTGCCTCCGACCAAACGGTGATGCACGTGGTGTCGTCAACGGACATGGGCGTCACTTGGGATGAAGAAACCGAAGTCTTCATGGGCACCGATATGCGCGAGCCCCGACTGCTCAATTTTGAAGGTCGGCTGCAACTGCTCTTTTTTCAGGCCGGCACCAACTTCATGGCTTTTGAACCCGTGTCTCTGTGGCGTTTGTGGCGCGAAGAACAAGGCACCTGGAGCGACCTCGAAGTGGTGAACGAGGCGGGCGAAGTGCCTTGGGATGTGAAAGTCCGCCAAGGCAAAGCCTATATGACCTCTTACGAAGGCGATCACTACAGCTCCGACCCCGATGCCTCCATCGATCTCCTCTTTAAAGAAAGCACCGACGGCATCACCTGGAACAAAGTGAACAACAAAGCCTACGTGTACCGCGGCGGCGTCTCTGAAGCCGCTTATGAATTTGATGCTGGCGGCAATCTGTGGATCGTCACCCGCAACGAAGACGGCGATGACACGGGCAAAGGCTCCCACGTGTGTTTTGCCCCCGCCAATGACCTCAGCGCCTGGGACTGCCCCGATGTGTGCAGCAAAGAACGCTACGACTCACCCGAAATGTTTCGCCATGGCAACCGCATTTTTTTGGCAGCCCGCAAAGACGTGGGCGGCCCCTACGGCGATGACCCCAGCATGGCCGATTACTCCGCGCGACCCAAACGGTTCGCCTTGTATGAAATCGATACCGAAAACCGTGAAGTGGTGCACCTCATGGATTTGCCCGGCGTGGGGGATACGGCTTTTCCCGCCATTGCCCGCACTGGGGCCCATACCTTTTTGCTGGCCAACTACACCTCCCCCTTAGACGATCCAGAGGTGAGCTGGTTCACCGGTCAAACCAGCGCGCGCGGTACCCAAATCTACTTGATGGACCTCACTTTCAAGCCCATAACCGACTGATTTTTCAAGAAACTCTTAAACCGCCTTGCGCAAGCCCTTTGAACTTGGTTCAACCAGCCAAACCTCATTTCAAAGGACAGGTTCATGCGTCTTTTTCTTTTGCTTCTTCCCGCCCTGGCCATCGCGTGCTCCACCGCTTCCTCCCAAAAATCCAAAACCGAAGCCACGCCTGCGCCACAAGCCCAGCCCCAAAACGAAGACCCCTTCTTGTGGCTCGAAGAAGTGGAAGGCGAAAAAGCATTGGCCTGGGTGCACGAACAAAACGGTCACAGCTTGCCCACCTTTCAAAAAGATGCGCGCTACGACACGTTTCTAAATGAAGCCGACACCATCTTAAATGCCAAAGACAAAATCCCATACGGCGCTTTGCGGGGCGACTACGTCTACAACTTTTGGCAAGACGACAAAAACATTCGCGGCCTGTGGCGACGCACCACCCTCGAAGATTACCGCAAAGCAGCGCCCACCTGGGATGTGATTTTGGATTTCGATGCCCTGGCCAAAACAGAAGATAAAAACTGGGTGTACAAAGGCGTGCGTTGTTTGCCGCCCCAATACAACCGCTGCATGTTGCGCCTGTCGGATGGCGGGACCGATGCCTCCACTTACCGAGAGTTTGATGTGGCCTCTAAAAGTTTTGTTACCGACGGCTTTGTTGTACCCAATGCCAAAAGCAGTGTGGCGTGGCTCAATGAAAACACCTTGTTTTTGGGCACCCACTGGGGTGACGACAGTCTCACCGACTCTGGCTACCCCCGCATCGTGAAAATGTGGCAGCGTGGCACCCCACTGGCCGACGCCAAAACCATTCACAGTGGCGCCAAAGCCGACGTGGGCGTGTGGCCTTTCGTCATGCATGAGCCCGGCAGCGCCACCCCCATGATCGCGCGCTCCATGACGTTTTACACCAGTCAGTATTTTATCATCAAAGACGATCACAGTTTATTGCAACTGCCCATTCCCGAATCCGCCGAATTCTCAGGCCGCTTTGCCGATCAGTTTCTCTTCACCCTGCGAGAAGCTTGGCAAGTGGGCGATACCCAACACCCGCAAGGCGCCCTGCTTTCTTTTTCAGCCAGCGAATTCGTTAAGACGGGCAAGCTGCCAACCATTCAAACCTTATTGGTGCCCGATACCCGCACCAGCATTGAAGGCATCACCGAAACCAAAGACCATCTGCTCATCACCACCATTCACAATGTGAAGGGCAAGATTTTACAGTTCGCCTACGAAAACAACAACTGGCGCTCCGCGCCGGTGGACCTGCCCCAAACAGGCTCCCTGTCCATTTCGTCGGCCAACCCGTTCATCAACACCATCTTCATTAACTACGAAGATCACATCACCCCCGACACCCTTTACGAATTCGATGCCGACAACCAAAAGAGCAGCGTGCTCAAAACCTTGCCCGCGCGCTTCAATGCCGATGGTCTTCAAGTGCACCAATACGAAGCCAAAAGCAAAGATGGCGAAATGATTCCTTATTTTGTCATCCATCACAAAGATGTGAAACTCGACGGTAAAAACCCCACCGTGCTCTACGGTTACGGCGGTTTCGAAATTTCATTGGTGCCCCGCTACAGCACCATGGCCGGCAAACTGTGGCTGGAACGTGGTGGCATCTACGCCATTGCCAACATTCGTGGCGGTGGTGAGTTCGGTCCCCGTTGGCACAAAGCCGCCCTCAAAGAAAAACGACAGCGGGCTTACGACGACTTTGCCGCCGTGGCCGAAGACCTCGCCACACGAAAACTCACCTCACCTGAGCACCTGGGCATCATGGGCGGCAGCAACGGTGGCCTGCTCATGGGCGTTGCCTTCACCCAGCGTCCCGACCTGTACAAAGCAGTGGTGTGCCAAGTCCCACTCTTAGACATGTTTCGCTACACCAAACTGTTGGCCGGTGCGAGCTGGGCTGGCGAGTATGGTGACCCTGAAGACCCTGTCATGCGTGAAGCCATCGCCAAATATTCGCCGTACCAAAACGTGGTCGCCGACAAAGCCTACCCCGAAGTCTTCTTTGTCACCTCCACCAAAGATGACCGCGTCCACCCCGGTCACGCCCGTAAAATGGTGGCCAAAATGAAAGCACAAGGGCACAAAGTTTTCTATTACGAAAACACCGAAGGCGGTCATGCGGCTGGCGCCAACCTCAAGCAGCACGCCAAACGTTATGCCTTGGAGTTCACCTACTTCTCCCAGCAGCTTAGGTTGCCTTAACAAAACGCCACTTTTAGCTATCCTCCAGATGGCGATTCATATTAAGATTTGGAGCGATTTTTCGCTTCTTACATTGGGGTGACCTCATGACTTCCACATCCTACGGCTTTGGCGCCACCATGAACGCGAACGATCTTGAAGATGCGGTGAACAAAACCACTGCAGCCTTAGGCGACGTGGGTTTTGGTGTTTTAACCCGCATCGATGTGCACACCACCCTCAAAGAGAAACTCAACGAAGACCTGCGGCCCTACGCCATTTTAGGGGCCTGTAATCCTGGGTTGGCCTTACGCGCGGTGAAAGTAGAGCCCCACGTGGGCTTGCTCATGCCATGTAATGTATTGGTGCAACAAAGCGAGGGTGGCTTTGAAGTTTCGATCATGGATCCGGACGCGCTCAAGCCCATGGTTGAAGGCGATGAAATCAAACGCGTCATGGACGAGGCCCGTGTGCTTTTGGCCGATGCATTGAAAAAACTGAGCTGACTCTGACTTTCGGCTTAAAACGCCTCTTTCAGGGATCACAATTGGCCACCCGGGCTGTCTAATTCGTTTTTCGAGCCCACCCTTGCCTATTTAAAGTTTCTAAGAATCAGTTACTTACAGCGCCAGTGCATTGTCCCAAACAAAAGCATTGACAGCTTCATTCGTATTTCTTAATTGATTTTGAGAATCATTCTCATTCTCAAGTAGTTTTGGAGTTCATAATGAATCATGGTAAATGTCGTAACAACGCAAGATGTCGGCCCGATGAAGCAGAGGTTTTGGCCCAAAATTATGGTTTTTCAGTGCGACAATGCACCTGTGGCAAAATCGCTCTCCAAGTAGGCCCGGTGACTCTCAACCTCGAACCCAACGCGTTGCTCTGCTTGGCGGCACTCCTCGAAGAAGCAGCCACAGCTTTAATGCAAAGAGGTGTGGAATTGAACAGTCGTGAGTCCACCCACAACCGTGTTCAGCGTACCCCGCCTCCCTCTTTTGAAATGCCCTTACAAGCCAAAAAATGGGTTCACTAAATGACGATGTTTAGCTCAAAGCTTTGCGTGTTGACTGCTCTCTTCTAGGAAACTTCGAAGTGTTCGGTCTGTGTTTTGATGGTGCTCTCAAAATCAGACAAAACCAAAAACTCTCGAATTGGTGCCGAGAGTTACCCCTAGAAGAGACAGTCAGCACGTTTTTAATACACTAAAAATGAAGAAATGAGGAATTAATATGCATTCATTACACACCCCGCGTATTTTTACAGCCCTTGTAGTGGGTTTACCTTTATTAGGTGGGTGCTCATCCACTACATCTGATGCGCTTTCAAATTATGCAGATATTGTCTCAGCAAGCTATGCAGACTCACTGACAGCAGCACAAGACATGGACAAAGCAATCGATGACTTTGTTGCCAGCCCTGATGCAGCCGGCCTGACTGCAGCTCAAGACGCTTGGAAAGCGTCTCGCGAACCTTATCTTCAAACCGAAGTATATCGTTTTTATGATGGTCCTATCGATAATGCAGAAGATGGGCCCGAAGGGCTGATCAATGCTTGGCCATTGGACGAGAACTACATTGACTACGTCTTAAATACGGATGGTACTTTTAATGAAGGCGGTATTGTGAATGACACTGCGGTGGAAATCACAGCAGCCAACCTTGAATCTCTCAACGAAAAAGATGGAGACGCCAACATTGCCACAGGCTACCACGCCATTGAATTCCTCTTATGGGGCCAAGACACCAGCGACACAGGACCTGGCGACCGCGCTTATACGGATTATGTGACGGGTGAAGGCGGCACACATGCCAACCAAGATCGTAGAGGGCTATACCTTGGGGTGGCGTCAGACATGCTGGTGGGTCACCTCCAGGGTTTGGTCGATGCATGGGACAGTGCAGGGACCGATAACTATCGCGCCGAATTCTTGGCAGCGGAGCCCAATGAAGGTCTGCGACGCGTCATGTCCGGCATGATCATGCTCGCCGGATTCGAAACAGGCAGCGAACGCCTCCAACCCGCTCTTGATAACAAGAGCCAAGAAGACGAACACTCATGCTTCAGTGACAATACCCATCGAGACATGGTTCAAGACGTCCAAGGTGTGATGAACGTGTGGAAAGGCTCCTATACCAAGCTCGATGGCTCTACGATCGAAGGCACCGGAATTTACGATGTCATTAATGAAGCAGACGCCGCTCTTGCAACCAGTATTGACGGCAAACTCACGGCCGCTTTGGACGCCGCAAAAGCGCTGCAAGCTCCTTTTGACCAGGAAATCGCAGAAGGTAACACTGAAGGCAATGCTCGTGTTCAAGCGACCATTACCGCTCTTTTGGACTTGGAAACCGAATTGCAAGACGCATTCAAATTGTTAGAATTAACCATTCCTCCAAGAGAGTAATGCATCTAAACATGCATTGGTAAAGGACTTTGCGTGTTGGTTGTTCATCCTCTTTTAGCCTCGGCTTTCTCGTTTCTCTTGCTTCTGAATGGTGCTCTCGGATGTGGAGAAAACCGGTCGACCCTCCCCGTTGAAACGGGAGAATGGCTTCCAGGGGGTGAAACAACCAACACGCTTTTATTGGGCGTCAATGCCTTTATCAGGCCGGCTGAAAATATCACCACAGAACATTCACCCATGTTCTTCACCGGCAACAGCTTTTTCAACCAGCCTTGGGTAGAAGCCCCAGCAACCACCGATAAACGGGATGGGCTGGGGCCTTTTTTTAATGCACGCGCCTGTTCGGCTTGCCACCCCAGAGATGGCCGGGGAACCCCGCCAGAAACCGCAGAAGAACCCTTTTTAGGTCTCCTCCTGAGGTTAAGCGTCGGAGAAGAAGATACGTATGGGGGACCCATGGGCGATCCCGCATACGGAACCCAACTTCAACCTCAAGCGATTCCAGATATTGCACCTGAAGCAACCCCTCAGATAAGCATCGAAACCATCGAAGGAACTTACGACGATGGAACGCCATACGAACTTGTCAAGCCCACATACATCATCACTGCCCCTGCTTACGGCCCATTGGCCGAAGACCTAAAAATATCGCCTCGTATTGCAACGCAAATGATTGGCTTAGGTCTTTTAGAAGCAATCCGTGAAACAGATATTCTCCATTTGGCGGATCCGAACGATGAAAACAATGATGGGATCAGTGGCAAAGCGAACTACGTTTGGGATGAAGACCAACAAGAATTAGCACTGGGACGTTTTGGCCATAAAGCCAATCAACCCACTTTAAGGCAACAAGTCGCAAGCGCTTTTCATGGGGACTTGGGAATTACAAACCCAGTTTTTCCTGACGAGAACTGTTTTGAGGCGCAAGAAGACTGCCTCAATGCGACCGTGGGAGGAACACCTGACATCGCAGAAGAAGAATTCCACAAGGTTGTGGTCTACAACAGCCTTGTGGCGGTTCCCATGCGGCGCGCGTGGGATACTGAAGAAATATTGATCGGCAAAACCCTTTTTCATGACGCAAAATGTACGAGTTGCCATACGCCCAGTCACCGGACGGGCGAACATGACCTTGAGGAGTTAACCGAGCAACTGATTTGGCCATATACCGATCTCCTTTTACACGATATGGGAGAAGGCCTTGCAGATAACCGCCCTGACTACTTAGCCAACGGGCAAGAATGGCGAACCCCACCCTTATGGGGGCTCGGGCTAATACCAGTGGTGAATCATCACCATCGCTTACTCCACGATGGGCGCGCCCGTGGTTTTGAAGAGGCTATTTTATGGCACGGAGGCGAGGCCGCCGAATCCAGAGATGCCTTCAAAGCCATGCCCAAAGAGGACCGGGATTACCTTATTCGGTTCTTGGAGTCTCTTTAATGCACCGTCAACAAGTAATGAAACTAAGCGTCATTGCGATGCCATTGCTTTGCATCTCGTTATTTTCTCATTGCGAACTTGAAGATGTTCAAGATGTTCGCCAGGGCATTATTAAGTCGTGGGCGCAACATCTTATCGTACCCGGTTTTCAGGATTTTGCAGACCGAGCACAACAGTTGCTCGTTGCGACTGAATCTTTTTGTACTGCAATCGACCTTGCGAATTTAGAAGCATCTCAAAACACTTGGCGAGACACACGCGCAGCGTACAAACGGCTAGAGGTGTTTGCTTTCGGGCCTCACAAAGAATTTCCAGGGCGTTACGGCCCTGCCATTGATACGTGGCCTGCCCGCGAAGAAGACATTCTTGAACTCCTAAACGGAACGAAAGAAATTTCCACATCGCTCATTACCAATGGCGGTGCCACCAAAAGAGGGCTTCCAGCTCTTGAATGGTTTCTTTTTGCAAGCCCAGATACGTTACTGTCTGAAACCGTCAGTAATCCCAGGCGCTGCGAAATACTTTTGGCCATTGGAGAAGATTTATCACTCTCAGCGCAAGGACTCGCCGAACGATGGTCTACCGGGGAAGGCAGCTTTCTCAACGAACTTACAGATCCTGAAACAGCACAGGGCATGTACGCGAACAGCAAAGAAAGCTTCGCCGAAATCGTCAACCGCATGTGGTTCACATTTGAAAACATTCAAAGAGACAAACTCGGACGTCCTTTGGGTAATGAGTCAAATGGCAGTCCACAACCAGACAACCTAGAATCCCGATTCAGCCAAAATGCCATTGAAGATATCAGAAATAATTTAAGCATGATTTCCGAACTCTTCGAGGCCACAGACGAGCGCCAAGGCCTCGTGTCCCACCCACGCATGATGGAGAGAACCGATCTGATCGCTTCATTCAGAAACCAAGTAAACAAAACGATGCAAAGTCTCGATGATATTGACCAGCCATTATCTGAGGCGGTTCTCGAAAATCCAGATTCGGTGAGAAAAGTGATCGACAATTTTGGCGAGCTACAAACCTTGGTGCAGGTCGATTTTATGAGCACCCTCGCTTTAACCTTATCATTTAACGACGCTGATGGCGACTAGAGCGACTCAAGCTTGGCTCATGCGCCCCCAAGATCCGACGGCCTTTATTTTTTTTAGGTCTGCTTTCGGTCTGCTCATGTTTTTGGGAACCATACGGTTTGTCGCTTACGGTTGGGTGCATGACTTGCTTATAAAGCCCGATTACCATTTCACCTATTTTGGTTTTCGATTCATCACGGTTTTGGCGCCCACTTGGCTTTACGTGATTTTCATTATCATGGGTTTGTCAGCCTTTTTTTTATCCATGGGGATCAAAACCAAAACATGCGCCTTGGTATTTTTTGTTTGTTTCACCTGGGTGGAGCTGATGGAAAAAGCCATGTATTTAAACCACTATTACCTGGTCAGCCTCATTGCTTTTCTCCTGTTCTTGCTCCCTTCGCATCGGTCTCACAGCCTCATCAAGATATCTAAAAAGCAAGAAATTGTGCCCATTCCTCATTGGGTCTATCTCTTTTTACGCCTACAAATTGCATTGGTATATTTTTATGCTGGATTTGCCAAACTTAACAGCGACTGGCTTTTGTACGCGCAACCACTTCATCTTTGGTTGCAAAACTATTCACACTGGCCCATCGTGGGCTCACTTCTACATACCTCCCAGGCCGCATTTTTCATGAGCTGGGCGGGCGCTGCATTTGATTTAACGATTTGGATATTTCTTTGGTGGCCCAAAACACGTCGCTGGGCATATACCGGAATCGTGATTTTTCATGTAAGTATCTGGGCGTTATTCCCAATCGGAATTTTTTCCTGGTTAATGATACTCTCTGCAACCTTGTTCTTCGCGCCTACATGGCCACGACACCATTTCAAACATCAATTGCCTTTGGTTTTAAATAAGTGCTCTAAACCTGCGGTACCTTGGAAAACTTTGAGGTTATTTTTGCTCTTTTGGCTCGCATTTCAAATACTCTTTCCCCTCAGGTTTCTATGTTATCCGGGGCCCGTGAATTGGACAGAAGATGGTTTTCGGTTCTCTTGGCGCGTGATGCTGATCGAAAAAACAGGCAAAATTGAATACAGAATCAAAACCAGTGAAACAGACACAGTAATTCGCATCTATCCACGGAAACGACTTGCGCCCTTTCAATACAAAATGCTTTGCACCCAATGGGATATGATTTTGGAATACGCCCATCATCTAAAAAATGAATTCGAAAATAAAGGGCATCAAAATGTTTCGGTTTTTGCCGATTCGTTTGTTTCCCTAAATGGCAGGAAATCTCAACGCGGCATCGACCCCCAAATTGACCTCACAACGATCTCACCTGACTCCTGGGTACCAAGGTTTTGGGTGCTGCCTTTGGTTGAGGATAATGCTCGATGACAATGTCGCTAGACAGCGCAAAAGCATTTCTTTAGTATCTAACGATGCCAAAGAAATATCGTCACTACGGCTGGGAATGCTCACCCTACTCCACCAAAACCCGTTCTTATTTCCGTTACAAACAAATCCCCTTTGACGATATTCACCCCACCGCCATCGAAATCAAATTCATCATGGAAAAGCGCGTGGGCTTCACCATCATGCCCGTGGTGATAGCTCCTCAGGGCCACACCTTACAAGACAGCAGCGAAATCATCGATGCCGTAGAATCCGCTCACCCTGCCCGACCTGTTTTCCCCGTTCCCCCAAAACAAAGATTGATCTCCTATTTATTTGAACTCTATGGGGATGAATGGCTGCCCATCATATCCATGACCACCCGCTGGACCATCCCAGCGAACAAAGCCTTCGCCTTCGAAGAATTTGGGCACTGTGCTTTTCCCTTTTTGCCCCGCGCACTCACCACGCCTTTGGGTAAAAAAATCGGGGCCAAGTTGAATTCCTACCTGCCGGTGTTAGGCATTACCGAAAAAACCAAACCCCAAATTCACCTGTGGTTGGCCGAGCTATTGACACAACTGGACACACACTTCTCCGAACACCCCTTTTTACTCGGCAGCCAACCTTGTTTGGGTGATTTCGCATTCCATGGTCCGTTGTATTCCCACGTTTGGCGTGACCCAGCTTCGCGACATTTGATTGAGGCCCATCCACATCTCAATGCATGGCGAGAGCGAATGATGCACCCTGCAAACGTCATGGGCTCTTTTTTGGACAATGACGAAATCCCACCCACGCTCTGGCCCATCCTCCAACGCATGTTTAAAGAGCAGCATCCCGTTTTAATAAAGAGCGTCCAACAAATTCAAAACTATTTGGACGAAAACCCCAACCCCAAAAGATTCCCCCGCAGCCTGGGTAAAGTTCGATTTCAAATTGGGGGTGTCGAAGAAGAACGCACGCTCACCACCTTTCCCATTTGGAAAATGCAACGCGCGTTCAATTTTTATCAGTCGCTCGACGTTAAAGAGAAAGAGAACGTCGATACCCTTTTAAGTGAAGTGGGGGGGCAAGAGTATATGCAGACTGAGATTACGTTCAAGTTGGTTCGTAACAATTTCAAGGTGCAGGTGGCTTAAGTTTGAACTTGGTCACAGACGTTAAGTATTCAATTCCGTAGATACAGAAGAGACCAGGTTCGTTGCGCGCTTGAGAGCAGCCTGAAAAGCCTCCAACCATTGAGGTTGAGCATCAAAAACATTATCTTCCCCAATAAATGCCAGGGCATCAAGCTGAACAAGTAACTGCTTGACCTCTTGCGAGACCCCCGTCAAAACTAAATGTTTCCCCCGTGCGTGCAGCCGCTGGGCCCCGGCAATTAAGCTAGCCGCAATGGTCACATCCATGCCTTGGGCCTTTCGGAGTCGCAAAATGAGGACCTGAACCTGGTCTGCCTCCACCGCTCGGTCCAATGCCAATTGTAGCCTACCCGCAGCACCAAAAAACAAATGCCCCTCCAAATGCAGAATACGAATATGCGAAGTAACGCCAATGGAAGCATCACTGGGCTGAAGTTCTGACACCCCGTCGTTTTGAGTGATGGACAATTGACGTACATTCACCACGCGCGCTTTTCGAAAAAAGAAGACCAAACTGATGAACACACCTAAATAAATGGCTTGCTCAAGCGACAATATCCAGGTGCCTAAAAAAGTAGCCAAAAAACTAATCTTATCCGCCCAATTGCTTTTTAGCGTGAGCCGAATTTTATCCATATTCATTAAATCGACTGCCACCACCAATAATAGACCAGCCAAAGCCGCGATGGGCGTATGGTTCACCACCGGCCCAAAGACCAACAGCACCAATAGCATCAACACACCTGCTATGACACCGCTGCACCGGCTCTCTGCACCGTTTTGGTGGTTTAATGCCGAACGGCCTAATGAGCCACTCGTTGGATACGCGCCCACAAAAGCCCCACTAATATTGGCGAGTCCTTGACCAACAAACTCCACCGACGTGTTTAACCTTTGGCCGGTTTCCGCTGCAATGGCCCGCGCTACAGCACTGGACTCCACCAAACTCAAAACCGCGCAGGCAATGGCCAATGGCAATAAAGTGGCGAAGAGGGCGACATCAGGTAGGGTTAACGCGGGCAGACCATTTGGCACCGGTGCTAAATCAAATACCGTTTTGAGGCCTTGCTCTTGCAACGAAAATACCAAAGACACCACAGTGGCCAGTGCCAATGCCACGATCGCACTGGGAATTTTTTTATTCACACGTCGTAAAATGAGGATAAGAGCAGCGGTCCCCAAGGCCATTACCAATGTCAAAAAACTGGTGGCCCCTAAACCTTCGAGCCAAAACCAAATACATTCGCCAATCCATCCTTGCGTACCGGGTGTGGCAGTGACGTTGGGAAGTTGTCCGACGCCAATTAACAAACCGGCGCCGGTGATATAGCCCAAAAGTACCGGGTTTGAAATGTAATCGATCAAGACTCCCAGGCGTAAGATGCCCGCCAAAAATTGAATCAGCCCCACCAACAAAGCCAACGTAATGCCAATTTGTAGGGGGTCGGCGTCCAACATGGCCGCGACACCACCTGACACCAATAAAGATACAGCATTTGTAGGCCCCGTCATGACGTGCCGTGAACTGCGCATTAATGCGCCCACAATGGTAGGAAGCGTCGCCGCATACAAACCCATGGCGGGCGGGAACCCTGCGATCACCGCATAGGCGACCCCTTGTGGAACTGCCATAAAAGTCACCGCGAGCGCCGAAGTAAAGTCCTTACTTAAGGTTGAACGATGGACCCCTTTGAGGTCTAAAAATGGAAAAAACTCACGCATGGCGGCAGTCTAGCGTCCAAACGGCGCGGAAGGTAATTTATAAGTCGCTTTTGTGTGCTTGAGGGGCTGTTTGCGCAAAAGTGCGCCCCACTAAGTGGATCGGGATGTACCGTATAGGTAAGATCCTGATGTTTGCCCGAACCACCCCACCAAATCCAACTGGTGGTAAGGTCATCACCCTCAAAAAGTTTTCCACCATGAAAAAATCCCAATTTGTCCAAGGGCGTGCCAAATCCTTTATAAACTGATCGCCCACTTCAAACCCCATCAGTTTACCATTGCTGTCCCGCCCTGCGATGTACGAACCCACTTCTTGAAAATCCTGGGCATCTACTTTGCAGGCCGCCGAGCAGGCGTAACGCCCCTTAAAAGTCTTGTTGTTAATTACAAAACCCAAATTATTGGTGAGGTTGCCTACAAAAGACAAAAAACATTGAACCCCTTAGCCCGTAGCACAGCCAACGCCCCCAATAAAAAAGGGACCTCAATGGGTCCCTTTTGGATCAAACAGGCAGCGTTGATCTATGGCCGTAAAAACTGTGCCAACTGCATGGCCGCATCCAAATCGTTGGAAGTGCCCGCCATGAACATTTGACTAAACATTTGGTCGTACTGATTTGGAGGACAACCCATTTGACCTTGGTCCCGCGCAGCCAAGGCGGTCTTTTCATACACCTGCCAAGCCGCGAGCGCCCCTGGGGTCATTCGGTAGCTGTTTTGGTCCACCCACTTGGCCATATCTTCGTATTCCGCTCCGAAGGCACTGCCATCTGCATCGGCCGTACCCAAAGCCATGCCCGCACTAAAAGTGTTGGCATCGATCATGCCCGGCATGGAATTCAGGAATTCACAGGCCAAACCCGAACTGGCATCTTTATACCCCGCACTGTTCATCTCATTGATCATGTTGTTGTAATCATGAGACGGAATTCCAGTGTGACCTCTTTGCTGGGCTGATTCCGCGTAACGCTCGTAAGTACGGAATTTCGCCTTGGCCTCGGGCGTCATTTGATGCCAATTGGCCTTGGCAAAGTTCTTGAAGTCCGCGAACTCTGCACTGGCCGCCTTGCTGTCGGCATCTTTGGTGCCTTTGTGAATGGCATTGGCCATGGCCTCACCCGTGATGGGCTTGGGCCCGCTTTCCAGTTTTTCCAAGGCCCGCGCCGCGCTCTTATCGTAGTAGCCAGCACGACGCATGTCTTTCACCATCTTCTGGTAATCACTGCTGGGAATTCCAGTGTTGCCAGCTGCTTGGTGCTTCGACGCCATTTTATCGTACACCCGCCATTTGGCCTTGGCCTGTGGACTCATTTCACTCCAGTTTTCTTTCACGTACTTCTTGAAGTCCGCATACTCCTTGCCCGCAGCCTGAGCATCACCATCTTTGGTCCCCGCAATAATGGCCTGTTGCATCGCAGCCCCAGAAACCGGTCGGGGCTGGCTGTCCAACTTCTCGATGGCCGCACCCGCTCCCTTGTCTTGGTAGCCAGAGGCTTTCATATCGGAGACCATTTGCTTGTACTCATTGGATGGAATGCCGGTTTTGCCTTGCGCCTGGCAGGATTGGGCCTTGCTCTCGTAAACCCGCCACGCGGCTTTGGCATCGGGCGACATGTTGTTCCAATTTTCAGAAACGAATTTCTTAAAATCGGCATACTCTTTGCCCGCAGCTTGGCTGTCTCCATCTTTGGTGCCGGCGATGATCGCTTGGGTCATATCGGCGCCACTGATGGGCTGTGGTTTTTTCTGCAGGTTTTCGATGGCCTTTCCTGCACCAGCATCTTGGTACCCCTTAGCCGCACTCATGTCCTTCACCATGTTCGCATAATCACTCATTGGAATGCCCGTATGGCCCGCGGCTTGATGTTTGGCAGCACACTCCGCATAGACCTTGTATTTGGCGCGCGCATCAGGACTCATGTTTGCCCAATTCTCTTTGGCAAACTTTTGAATGTCCGCAAACTCTTTACCAGCGGCTTGACCGTCGAGATCTTTGGTGCCGTTGATGATCGCTTGCTGCATCGCTTCACCCGAAATGGGTTTTGGGGCCTTTTCAAGCGCGTTGAGCGCTTTGCCGGTACTGGCATCTTGATAGGCTTTGGTCTTGTTCATGGTGTCGATCATCTCTTTGTATTCACCACTGGGAATACCGGTTTGCCCTTTGGCCTGACACTGGCGGGCCTTTGACTCGTAGACCATCCATTTGGCCTTGGCGTCAGGACTCATTTGGTTCCAATTCGATTTCACGTATTTGTTGAGGTCTTGGAACTCTGCACCGGCGGCTTGGTTGTCAGCATCTTTGGTGCCGTTATAAATGGCTTTGGCCAAATCATCACCGCTGATGGGCTTGGGACACTTGTCCAACTCGTTGATGGCTGCCCCTGCCCCGCGGTCGTTATAGCCCGTGGTTTTCATGTCACGAATCATGTTCGAATACTGCGCGGGTGACATGCCCGTTTGCCCTTGCAACTTGCTGGCAATGGCATGCTTCGCGTAGGTTTTAAACTTGGCCTTGGCCTCAGGGGACAAGTTGTTCCAGTTGCTCATGGCCCACTTGGCAATATCAGCAAATTCTTTGCCCGCCGCCTGATTGTCGAAATCTTTCGTGCCATCGATAATGGCCTGCTCCATGGCAGCTCCAGACACAGGCTTGGGTGCCCCGTTGAGTTTCTCTAAGGCAGCCCCAGCACCAGCGTCTTGATAACCCGCTTTGTTCATATCGTTGATCATCTGTTTGTATTCGCCACCAGGGATTCCAGCCATGCCGCGCGCCCGGCAAGAACGTACTTTATTTTCGTACACCCGCCATTTGGCTTTCGCGTCAGGGGACAACTTGTTCCAGTTCTCACTGACATAGTTTTTAAAGTCGTTGTACTCTTTGCCCGCAGCTTGTCCGTCCCAATCCTTGGTGCCGGCCACGATGGCATTTTGCAAGTCATCGCCACTGATGGGCGGGGTTTTTCCTTTGAGGTCTTCGATGGCCCTTCCAGAACCCGAATCTTGGTAACCGGTGAGCTTCATCTTGTCGATCATCTTATCGTACATTTTAGATGGGATTCCGGTCATGCCTTTGGCGTTGCAAGACTTGACGGTTTTTTCGTAGACTTTCCATTTTTCTTTGGCGTCTGGCGTCATGGATTTCCAATTCTCTTTGACGTATTTGCGCAAATCTGAATATTCGGCACCTGCCGCTTGATTGTCGGCATCACGGGTCGCCCCGTGAATCAGCTTCATCATGTCATCGCCGTCAATGGGGTTGCCCCTGGCCCGTTGGGCTTCGATGGCACGACCTGCGCCGGCGTCACTGTAGCCCGCTTTTTGCATGTCTTTGACCATTTGCTTGTATTCGTTACTGGGAATCCCAGACATGCCCCGTGCTTGACAGGATTGCGCTTTGTTTTCGTACACGCGCCATTTGGCTTTCGCGTCCGGTGACATGTTTTTCCAGTTTTGGCTCACGTAATTTTTGAGATCTTTGTATTCACGGCCTGCCGCTTGGCCGTCGAGGTCCTGAGTGCCTTTGATAATGGCTTTTTCCAAGTCGGCCCCACTGATGGGTTTGGGACATTTATCGAGAGCCTGTACCGCTTCGCCAGAGCTTTTGTCGGCGAATTTTTTATCAAATTTGTCGGCTTTGTTTTTCGCCGCGAAGGCCGATGCTTTTTCCATTTTGCCCAGCATGGCTTTGTATTCATTTTTGGGGATTCCCGTTTTGCCTTTGGCGGTCATCTTGGCAGCCGTATCGTCGTAGACATTCCATGCAGCCAACGCCTCGGGGCTCATCTTGCTTTTGTTGGCCTCGACAAATTTAGAGAGGTCTTTGTGCTCTTGACCCGCCGCCTGATTGTCGGCATCTTGGGTGGCGCTTTTGATCATCTTGATCATGTCATCACCACTGAGCTGCGCATTGGGCTTGCTCAATTGACGTTCGGCCTGAGCGATGGCGGCCTTGGCACTGTCATCACGGTAATTCGAGGTTGATTTGGTTGTTGTGGATGTTGTGTTGTTCACTTGTGCCATGTTGATACTCCTCCCAGGTATGTTTCTGGTCTTCAAAGTTGGCTTTTAACTAAGCGGCGAGAATCTACGATCCTCTTCAAGCTGGACTCAAGCCAAAGCCCTATAAATCGGGCTTTGCGCGCCTGTTCCACACGTTTCTTTAGCAAAAGCCTTGTTTTTAAATGGGTTAGGAAAAGCACCGAAACCCAACGGCAAACGCCGCATTCCTGGATGATGGAAAATGATCCCATAACAAACGTCACAATTGCCAATGATAAGCGACTGCGACGTGCTAAGCTGCAGGGGTGAAAGACATGAACCGCCACTATTCAAAAATACAAATCCTCGCCCACCAGCTGGCTTGGTGGGGTTGTGTGCTGGCCGTGAAATGGCAACATCCCCTTTGGGCGGCTGCGATCATGTTCGCTTTCACCCTGTTTCATTTGTTCATGACCCGCGACAACTTCAACCGTGAATTGCTCTTGGTGATCACGGCCACCGTGGTGGGCGGCTTGGGCGACAGCTTGTTGGTCATTGGCGGCGCTTTGCAATTTCAACCGCCCGGTGAATTCGGCTTGCCCATTCCTTTGTGGATGTGGGGTTTGTGGGCCGGCTTTGGCGCCACCTTGCGGTACTCCATGGATTGGTTGGTGGCCCAACCTTGGCGTGGTTTTGTGGCCGGCGCTTTGGTGGGGCCCATGGTCTATTCCGGGGGACAAACATTACAAGTGGTTAGCCTCGGTAGCCCTGAAAGCACTTCCTTTGTTTTTATCGCTGTAGCGTGGTCGGCCATCTTAGGATTTTTGGCCCTTTACATCCAACGCTCTGCACCGCGAACAGGCCTTCAAAACTTGGAAGTCTGAGCGAAGTCATTTAAGATGACGGCATGCAACAAAAAAATTGGCTCATTAAGATTTATAACACCATAGAGGTATTCCCCGGTCGTTTTTTTCTGTTGTGGTGTGTCTTTTTTGTGGTCGCAAGCTTATCAGTCGGCTACCTCTATTTCCTGCTGTTCCCCATCACTAAAGTGGTTTTAACGGCCAGCCCATTGATGTTTTTCGTTGTCTATGTCGCCAAGTCGAAGAAAACAAATACCCTTGCGGCGTGCCTGTACTGCTTTTTGTTGGTACTCCCCTTTTTAACCATTCATAGAGTTCTAACGATACATCCACAATTGTTAAATCCGCTAGATTTAAGTTCCCCTTACGGGTTTTACCTGTTGCCTATATTCTTTGGTATCGCTTGGATGTTCAACGGACTACTGGTTTATCAAAACCTGCAACGCACCATTCATCAAGAATGGTGGATCGATATAAAACTTGAAGGTATCGTTGTCACCCTCGATGACATACAGGTGGGCAACAAAAACATTGATGACTTCTTACAAATTTATGGAGAACCTCGCACTTGGTGGGAGCAACGCATCAAAGAACCTCAAGCCCGGGCCTTTTTGGCGCGCCTGCGAAGCCAGGGCGATGCCTGCGCCATAACGGGAAGCCAAATTGAACACTGCGCGGCCCCCCACAGAGAACAAGCCGAACGATGGCGCAACATGCTCAACGAGAACCCACCCACCCCACAAGACTGGAAAGACAGTGGGTTTGATTTTTCGGATAAGGACAACCTCCACGGGACTTCGCCTCCAGGCGCACCTGTCGCCATTTCCGCGATCGTTGAAGAAACAGAAGACAACACGCCATGATCCTCAGAACCAAAACCTTAAGTATCATCGCCTTCTTCTGTGGCGATCGGCCAGTCCGATTCTATATTATGTGGGGCTTGTTCTCTTTTCTAATGAGTGTCTTTTTGGGGCGCTTTTATTTTGTACTCGGAGATTTCCACAGCATCCTATTGCTCTTTTCCCCTTTAATGTTTTTGATGTTCACTTGGTTTTTGGGTGATGACAAAAGGCTCGAACCTTTATTGAGTATTGGGCATAACTTCGTTCAATTCATCATTTTCTTCGCTCACATTTCGACCCTGTTTTACATTTGGTTTTATGTGGGGAATGAATACTGGAATGGACAAAAAGGAAATCTGTTTTATATCGCGCCATGCTTGTTTTTTCTAAGCTGGTGTCTCAATGCCAGGAACGCTTTACATCGCTTGCAATGGATTCTCCAAAAAGCATGGTGGATCAACATTACACTCGAAGGCAAATATGCGCCCAGCACGGGGAGCAGTCGCGATATCCACGTGAACAGAAAAAGCATTGATCGCACCCTGTTCATCTGGGGAGAACCCCGCAAATGGTGGGAATACCGACTTCGTGATCCTGAATCCATCGCCATCTTACGCATACTAAAAAAGCAGCGCCTCGGCCTCAGTGCTACCCTCAATAATATCAGTTGTGACCCCCAAATAGAATCGGCCGCCAAAGAATGGCGTCAGCATTTGGAGCGTTTTCCGCCTACGCTGCAAGACTGGAAAGACAGTGGATACAGATTCACGACTTCCGCCCACGAAACGATCCAAGCATCATCACGGGCGGGGTCGCCCATCGCCGTCCCGTCGCTCGGTGAAGAAACAAAAGACAACCAACGATGATCCATCGAAGCAAAACCTTCAGTGCCATTGCCCACTTTTGTGGTGTGAACCCAATCCGGTTTTATATACTTTGGGGTTTATTCTCTGTTCTAATGAGTGGTCTTTTAGGGCTCTTCTATTTTGATATGTACGACTTCCCCAAACTCATCCTGCTCACCTCGCCCTTCATGTTTTTTATTGGCGCGGTGACTTTGGTTTTGGGCGATAACCTGGAAAAGGCCAAAGGGTTTTGGGACCTTGCCTTCCAAGGCACTGTTTTCGCCTTGCACTTTGGAATGGTAATTTTTATTTGGGTGTATGTGGGGCATGAAAATTACAACGATCTAAAAAGCGTTTTTTTTTACATCTCACCGGTTCTTCTTTTTTTCGGATGGTTTCTCAATGCCAACATCACCTTGAGGTATTTTCAACTCAACCTCGGTAAAGAATGGTGGCTCGACATCACCCTCGAAGGCGATTATGTCCCCAACACGGGGAGCATTCGCGATATTCATGTGGGCCAAAAAGTATTGATCGCACCCTCTTCATCTGGGGGGAGCCTCGCACATGGTGGGAATACCGGCTCCGCGATCCTGAATCCATCGCCGTCTTACGCTTGCTCCAAGAGCGTCGCCTCACACTTAGTCTGACGTCCCAAAAAATGAATTGTGACCCCCAAATAGAATCGGCCGTCAAAGAATGGCATGAGCATTTGAAGGGTCATCCACCCTCACTGCAAGATTGGAAAGACAGCGGATACAGATTCACGACTTCCGCCGATGAAACAGCCCAAGCTTCGGCACACCCCGGCTCACCCATTGCCATTCCCTCTCTCGTGGATGAAAAAGAGCCTTAGGCCACGGCACCAAAAACAACATTAAAGTCTCCGA
>MDTD01068694.1_pt1 | contig 20424 bp, 21 predicted proteins | sample 811221 | NCBI WGS metagenome assembly MDTD01 (sample SAMN05326646, study PRJNA326480) | marine metagenome | isolation source: seawater | place: Pacific Ocean: South West | collected 2011
GTCGATTACCTGCATTTTCAAATATCCATATACCTGATGAGCAAAAGGCTAATGCAAAAAGCTACGTATCTGCCTCGACAGATGGATTTCTGAATCGGAATGAAGCTTTAAACTGGGAATTTCTTAAAAGGTTGAGAGACTTCTGGCCAAAGAAGCTTCTCATCAAATGCGTCCTTCACCACGAGGATGCAGTGATGGCTGTGGAGTGTGGGGTAGATGGAATTTTTGTTTCAAATCATGCTGGTAATGTGAACGACTCAGCAATCACAGCTTGGGATGCACTCCCGGCTATTTCGGATGTAATCGGCGGTAAGGCAATTATTATCGCTGATACTGGAGTTAGGCGCGGGAGTGACGTGCTAAAGGGACTTGCACTCGGTGCCGATGTTATAGCCGTTGGTCGAGCAACTTTATACGGTTTAGCCGCAGCAGGAGAGGCTGGGGCTACCCGTGCACTTGATATTTTAGACGCGGAATTAAAACGTACAATGGCGATAATGGGTCTTAATAGTGTGCGTGATATCAGTCGTGACCATATTAGGCTACCATTTGAACTGCCTGTATCAGGTCATCCCAATATTTGACATCTCAATACAATAGGTCAATATACCAACCATGATGTCATTCGGAAAATTCTTTTCAATTAGAGAGGTGCCAACAACAAGTTGGAGTTCAACACACCCTCTTAATATGAAGCCACGCTTTGAAACTTTATTTATGGTATTTGTCGGGAATATCATATTTGGATTTGGTGTGGCAGTAATCATAGCAGCGGGGGCTGGGTTAGATCCATGGACAATTTTAGCAGAGGGTCTTGGGATAATATTTGGTAAAAGTATTGGCTTTGCGACATTCATTGTAAGCGTTTCAGTCTTATTGCTTTGGATTCCGCTTCGTCAAATGCCTGGATTTGGCACAATCATAAACACGATTATGGTAGCCACTATGATTGACATAGCTCTACCCTGGCTCCCAAAGCCAGGAGAAAATCTCTTATGGCTACAGCTGATTCAATTATTGATCGGTATACTCATATGTGGCATTGGAAGCGGGGTATATCTAACTGGTAATTTAGGGCCCGGTCCCAGGGATGGACTGATGACAGGGCTTCAGAGGATAACTGGGAAACCAATTGCATTAGTCAGAGCATCAATCGAAATTGCTGTTGTTATACTTGGCTGGGTACTTGGTGGTACTGTTGGTGTAGGAACTATAATTTTTGCAATATTCATTGGTCCAGCAGTTTCAGCAGGCCTTAGTATTGTCAAAATATTATCAGATAACAAATAGCAATATTTATTTATTGTATCTTATTTAAAGAACTTGTTATATTAACAATATTTGATATTTGTGGTATTGTGTTTTCTACATTTAACTTGGATGCTTTATTAGTTTTTTTTCAAAATTACAGAATGTAATCAGTGGTTTATTAGCTATGTTCAAAATTCATAATAGATATATAAACTAATTACAGGACAAGCTGGGCATTTCAGAATACGCTTTATTGTGGATTTCTTTTTTTAAAGGTTTGATAATAGGCTTGTTGTTGTATCACATTTTTATTAGATAGCGTGATAAAATGAAAATTGAGAAAAATGAAGTAAAAAAATTTCTTTCATCATGGACCAAGGGCGTAATTGAGATAGGAAAAGCTCATGAAGAAAAGGATGATTTTAGAGGAGTAGCAATTAATTTTTTAAACCATCACTATGCTTTTGAGGAAGACGATGTGATGTTCAAGCCAACATTTACTTCGATAAAACTCTTTCGAAATAATTTTGAAGAGGCTTTATCATACTTTATTGCTGGTTCCCTTGATGAGGATAATGGATTTGCACTAAAGCCCTGGGCTAAGATTGAGCTGGACGGAGAGCCGAATATAAGGCTGATTGACGACTGTGCTTATGCAATGGGATCGTTGAACTTTTATCCGCTAAAGTCAGAGGATTATTCAAAGGTTGTATTTACTTTCATATTAAAAAAATTTTCAAATAATTTAAAATTAGTCTTACATCACTCATCTCCGGTCCCAATCAGTAAATTACAAATTTAATGATTGAATTGGTAGATATTTTAATCTGTATTTGCCTATTCTTTGGCGCAATTTTATATACATCAGTTGGGCATGCCGGCGCATCTATTTATATTGCAATTATGTCAATATTTGGAGTTCCTGTGACCACAATAAAACCAACAGCATTATCGCTTAATATAATTGTATCATCCTACACGAGTTATCAATTTGTAAGGGCAAAATTTTATGACATCAAGCTTGCGATTCCATTACTTATAGGGGCTATACCAGCAGCATTTATTGGCGGATACATAAATCTTCCAAGCAATATCTACAAACCAATAATTGGTGTGATGCTCCTGTATTCCGCCTATCGTTTCATTACAGTTAAAAAAGAAGACGAAAAACCAACTGTGCCATATAAGTTTTTTTACGCGGTCACCACGGGCATTATTATTGGATTTCTTGCAGGTCTTACAGGAACTGGGGGTGGTATATTTTTATCACCATTAATAATTTTTGCTGGCTGGACAACTACAAAGGGGGCCAGTGGTACTGTTGCAATATTTATTTTTTTTAATTCTTTATTTGGCTTGATGGGTAACATATCATCCCTCGCGGCGATTCCTCCAACTCTTCCTCTATACGGTGGGGCAGCATTATTTGGTGGTATAATTGGATCCCGAATTGGAATCCATTATTTTCAGCATACGGCGATAAAAAGAACACTTGGACTTGTTCTACTGATTGCAGGCCTTAAGCTTATATTTAATATTTAGTGATTAAAATTTAAATCACATAAAAAACTGTTTGCAAAAACGAAACGTAATTTCTGTATGAAGTACTTATATATACTATTATCTTTATTTATATTTTATTGTGGAACAGGAAGCTCAATGGCCTATGAAGAACCATCTTTCGCAGTAGTTCAAGCAAATGAATCCTACGAAATACGTTACTATAACGAGCGTATTGTTGTGCAAACCAATAATACAAGTCAAAATAGCGGTTTTCGAAAATTATTTAATTATATATCAGGAAAAAATAGTAATTCAGAAAAGATCGCAATGACTGTGCCTGTTACGCAAACGAATAATTTAATGCAATTTTATCTGCCAATTGAATTTGATCATGAAAATACGCCAATACCAACAGATGATGATGTGCATATATTAACGGTTCCCGGAGGGCATTACGCAGTCATTAAATATGGAGGGAAGTCGTCAGACTCTAATTTTCAAAAGCATGCTGAGTTTCTTCGAAGCGTGCTTTCTGAAGATGGAATTAAAACATTAAGTGAACCAATTAAGGCTACATATAATGGGCCATTTACACCAAGTTTTTTAAGAAGAAATGAAGCGATATTCCAAGTACAATGGTCAAACTAGTTAAAAATGATGCGGAAATGGGAGACAATTACGCTTGCCCTTTTTGTTTTTCGAGAGATGGATTAATTTATGTCCAGTCACACTACCAATGTATAAGCTGCAAGCAGGTCACTGATCCCTGTTGCGGTGGAGAAGTCTGTCATAGCGATGAGAGATTGAAAGTTACTGAAAACAATGATTAACTATTAAATTAGAGATTTATATTGTATAAATTATTACATACTTACAGAGCGTTATTGTGATTATAAAATGAAAAATTCAAAAATTGTACTTATTGATAGAAATCCCGGTAGAAGTTCTCAAACATATGGTATTGCGAGAGAATTAAATACCGATGTCGAATTAATACATGAACCTTCAATTGGCGTGATTGGCAATAAAGGTGATTCACAATGTTATGTTGGAGTACGCGAGAAGGTTGAGGTTATTCACGATAAGTTAAGAGATAGAATTGGAAGCGATAGTGAAAAACTAAAGATGAGGTTAGTGCAGCCTGAGTTCAGTATTGCCACATCTGATGGCATTAGAAACGGTACAAAAGAGATGAGATATTCTCTTATTGGTAGAGAAGTCACAAATGAGTCTGTTTGTGAGCATTTAAGTGCAACAGGACTTGAGGGTACAATTGCAGTCGTTGCCTGTGACAAGCCGCCTGTGGGAACATTGGCTGCAATATTAGAGCATAATCGCCCAGCCATCATAATGTCCGATGGCTCCATTAGGCCTGGCGTTGATAGTGTCACTGGAGATGCAATTGATATTATCACAAGTTACCAAATCGCTGGGAGTAATGACGAAAATCTGAAAAAGAGGATTGCACTCGAGTCTTGCCCTGGTTATGGAAGCTGCGGTGGGATCTTCACATATAACACGATGCAAACCTTTATTGCTGTTGTTGGAATGCAACCTTTACATATGGTATCACCGGCATCACAAGATGAACGGCGAAAAACTGTTTTTCCCAATGAGTTGATAGATTATTTGGCAAAGCTGATTGAAAAAAATATAACACCAAGGGATATTGTAACAAGGGACTCTATAAGAAATGGGATAATTGTTGCGATGGCAATTGGTGGGTCTACCAATGTTATGCTGCACGCACCGGAGCTTGCGAGAGCTGCTGGTTACGATGATTTTTACGGTGATATAATGAGCCATGAAGAGTTCAACCATTTATCGCAAAATGTAATTCCTGTTGTTGTGAACGCACGTCCATTTGGGAAATACTCAATGGTTGATATTGATACTATGGGTGGCATACAAGTTGTTGTAAAAGACATGATAGATTCGGGCTTGTTAAACGGAAATACCCTAACTTGCACATCAGAGACGTTAAGTGAACAGGTGGCAAGATTAAAACCCAAGTCGCCAGATGGAGATGTTATTTATTCAATAAAAGAACCATTTAAGAGGACCGGCGGATTGAGGCTTCTCGGAGGTAATCTATCACCTGAAAATAGTTCAATTTTAAAACTTGCAGGTGTTGAAGGTGGGCTTGAGGATAATGTATTTCACGGAAAAGCAAAAACATTTGATGGGGAACAAAAATTATTAGATACCCTTGAGAATGATCCTGATTCTTTTCAAGATAGAGATATAGTGGTTGTTCGCTACGAAGGCCCTGTTGGGGGTCCTGGAATGCCTGAAATGTTAGACTCAACATCACGAATTACAACCTTATGCAGAGATAAAGGTATTGTGATCGCGTTGATGACTGATGGACGTTTTTCAGGAGGTTCAGTTGGTTTAGTTATCGGTCATGTTGGGCCCGAAGCAGCCCTCGGCGGCCCAATTGCACTTATTGAAGATGGTGACCAAATTATTGTGAATCTTAACAATAATTCCCTTTCCTGTGTGGAGCTTGAGGATCATTCTATTTATAAAAAGAGAAAAGATGAGTGGGATAAAATTGTACAAAAAAATAATGGTACTCATCCATCTCTCGGTCAAATTGATACAAGGCTTCTGAATAACATGAGATGTAATGCTGTTTCAGCAATATATGGAGCTGGTATGCACCCAAATCGTGATTTATGGGTTAGTAGTCCAAGGTCAGTTGAGACTTCAAATTTTAAACCACAAAATAAATACAAAAGTTAATTCTTATGAGCTTGGGTCAAAATCTTTATAGAAAAGCTCTCATTTACCTGTTTGTGGCCCTCTTTTTAATGAATACTTCTGATGCGAATGCTGATGTGGAAACCGATATTGACGCAAGAAGATTTCTTTCAAATTATTGCATTACTCTGGTAAATGAAATAGAAAAATCATATCAAAAACAGCTTGATGCACTTGAAAAGAATAAAATGATTGAATTCACTAAAGTCAGTAAATATATATATGGAGTATCAGACTTGTACGATAACCTTGATTGTTCCATATATATAAATAAATGACAAAAACTGAAATCACACCACATTCCATTTACTGGATTAGACAAGATCTAAGAGTCAGTGATAATCCTGCATTAGCAAAAGCTGCGGAAGCAGGATACCTCGCCATATATATATTCGATGACGTCAATACAGATGAGCAGACCTTACCAGGGGAGGCGACTTCTTGGTGGTTGCATAACTCTCTAAAGGCTTTTAACGAGAGTTTGGATGATAAAATATCTTTTTTTCGAGGGGACCCATTAGAAATCCTAAAAGACCTCTCGGAAAAGTATAATATTAATAATATTTTTTGGAATAGGCTTTATGAGCCATGGATGATTGACCGTGATACAAAAATAAAAGATTTTTTCCAGTCATCAGGAATCAACGTTGAAACTTATAATGCCTCATTGCTGTGGGAGCCATGGGAGGTTCATAAAGATGACGGAACCCCGTACATGGTATTTTCACCTTTTTTCAAAAAGGGCTGTCTAAATGCCGCACCGCCTCGAATGCCATTAAGTAAAGTAGATGCCAAAAACTTAGTGAAGGCTCATAATTCAAAACAGTTAGATGAAATTGCTATATTGCCAAAAAATAACTGGTTCGAAAAATTTGAGAACCAATGGCATATCGGCGAAATCGCTGCCAATAAAAAGCTATCTGATTTCATTGAGAATGGCTTGATGAATTATAAAGAAGGAAGAAACTTTCCGGCACAAAAAAATGTTTCAAGATTATCACCGCATCTGCATTTTGGAGAAATTTCACCAAATCAGATCTGGTATGAGATTGAAAACATATCTGATCCAAATTATTCTGAAAAGGATTTATATCATTTCAAAAGTGAGATTGGATGGAGAGAATTCTCGTACAGTCTTCTCTACCACAATAGAAATTTACAAGTGGATAATTTGTATAAGAAATTTGATGTTTTTCCTTGGTCAGATAATAGTGATGATCTTAAAAAATGGCAAACTGGTAATACTGGTTATCCTATAGTTGATGCTGCAATGCGCGAACTTTGGCAGACGGGATATATGCACAATAGATCCAGAATGATTGTGGGATCATTCCTTGTTAAAAACCTATTAATTCATTGGAACCACGGTGAAAGATGGTTTTGGAATTCTTTGCTTGACGCTGATATGGCAAGTAACAGCGCGAGCTGGCAGTGGGTAGCCGGTTCGGGTGCTGATGCTGCGCCTTATTTCCGGATCTTTAATCCTGTTATGCAGGGACAAAAGTTTGATCCTGATGGGGCATACACAAAGAAATACATACCAGAATTGAAAGATGTTCCCGTAAAGTATCTATTTAATCCCTGGGAGGCACCAAAGTCAGTTCTTGATAATGCAGGTGTGGAATTGGGGTCTGATTACCCAATGCCCATGGTTAACATGCAAGATTCACGCGATCGAGCCCTAGAAGCTTTTGATACCATTCGCATTAAATAGCATTAAAAGTTAAAACCAAGGTTTTGTAGCTCAGCCATCAATTGGTTTTCTTCAACTTGAGATATTTGATTTAATGGTGGTCGTATATTTTTCCATCTAATATCATTGTATTTAATCGCAAGCATTGCCTTTTGGGCTGGTATTGCTGAATAATCCTGAAATAGATATCGTACTTTCTTCACATCTTCATGGAGTATCTCAGCTTCATCCCACCTTTTTTCATTACTTAGAGATATTACCTTTGCTATATTCTGTGAATTAAAATTTGCAGTAGCTGAAATACACCCAGGCCCACCCAATTTGATGGTCTCAATCAAGGGCAACTCAGCCCCGGGATATACCGCAAGATCTTTGATTTGCAGAAGTTTTTCTGTATTCGCCCAATTACCTGAACTATCTTTTATACCCATGATAATATCAGGATATGAAATTTTTAATTTTTTGACGAGATCAATCGATAGCCCAACTCCAGATGATTGGGGAATATGGTACAAGTATATCTTCAAATCAGGATGATTAATACTATCGATTAAGCGTTTGAAATATTCGAAAAGACCCTGATCAGTCACATTTTTATAGTAAAACGCAGGTAAAGTCATTACGCCATGACAGCCTAGCTCTATCGCGTGAAGGGATAATTTTACTGTATCAGGAAAATTACATAAACCCGTTCCTGGAATTAGCTTGCTTGGCGGAATGCCCGAGTTTATTAATGACTCTAGAGCGTTCATTCTTTCCTGATTTCCAATGGATAGTGCTTCTCCCGTTGTCCCAAAAGGGGCGAGACCTGAGCATCCTGCGGATAAAAGATCCCCTGCGAGCACGTTGTACATTTCTTGGTTTAAGTTTAAATTATCGTCAAATGGGGTTAAAATTGGTGAGATTAGGCCATCTATCATATTAATTTTTTAGTCTCCTACTGTAAATTACGTGAGTTATTAGAATTAACACAAAAATCTGAATTAGATTATTGAATATTATGTTATTTAATGACTATATTTAAAATATGAAAAATATAAATAAAAAATTACCAAAAGATATTACTCCAAAACATTTATTTTATAACAGAAGAAAAATATTAAAGCTTGGTTTGGCATTATCCGTTTATGTGGCGACAAACAGAATAACATCTGCTTTTGCTCAAGAAATTTTTGATCGCAAGATTAATTCACTAGAAGAAATTACCAACTACAATAACTTTTACGAGTTTGGTATCGATAAGACGGACCCTGCGAAGCACGCATATAAATTAACAACATCACCTTGGTCAATTGAGATAAGTGGTCTTGTCGATAATCCTGGAGTCTATAATTTTTCTGAAATTCTAAGAGAAATGAAAATTATACAGCGTACTTATAGTTTGAGATGTGTTGAAGGGTGGTCAATGCTTATCCCATGGAACGGTTTTCAATTATCTGAATTATTAAAGAAGCTGGGTGTGAAAAACGGGGCGAAGTATGTGTCATTTGAAACGTTATATAGGCCACACGAAATGCACATGCAAGAGACAAATATATTAAATTGGCCATATAGAGAGGGGCTGAGATTGGATGAGGCAATGCACCCACTAACATTATTGGCTACAGGGGTGTATGATCAACCTCTACCCAAACAAAATGGTGCACCATTGAGGCTAGTCGTACCCTGGAAGTATGGTTTTAAGTCAATAAAATCAATTACCAAGATTTCAGTCCAAAGAGAAGAGCCAATTTCATCTTGGAATCAGCAAAATCCTGCCGAATATGGTTTTTATTCGAATGTAAATCCTACCGTACACCACCCAAGATGGTCCCAGGCAAGCGAGAGATATATCGGCGGAGAGGGCGAGGGATATCTTGGAAATTTATTTACAAAAAGATATGATACTAAGCTCTTTAATGGTTATGACGAAGTCGCGCCTTTATATGATGGTATGGACCTGTCTCGATATTATTAAATGGTCAGATAAATATCATGTACAGAGCTACCAAATCAATAAATATAAAAAGATTATTTGATATTATAAGGATGTCCATGCGAAGAGTAAAAATTTGGCATGCTTATGTAATTCTATCAATGCCATTATTATTTCTTATTTATGACTTACTAAGCGGTCAATTGGGTATAGATCCAATGAGATCTATAGAGAAAAATCTAGGTATTACAGGAATTTATATATTAATATTAACATTATGTATTACTCCACTTTCAACGTTAACGGCGATAAATTTAATAAGATTTCGACGAGCTTTCGGCTTAATGAGTTTCTTTTATATCATATTACACTTTTCTACATGGATTCTATTGGATATGCAGTTAAGATGGACTGAGATAGTTGACTCGCTTACAAAAAAACCTTTCATCGTCTTTGGCGTGATTGGTTTCGTCTTACTCTTACCACTTGCAGCTACATCAAACAATTACTCCATGAAAAGATTAGGAAAATATTGGCCCAAATTGCATAAGTTGATTTATGTGGCAATTATTTTGGGTGGGGTGCATTATATGATGATGGAGAAAACAATACAAAATGATGCAATAATAACATTTATTATTATCGTTGCCCTAATTTTATTACGCTTCTTCAAATTAAGAAAAATCACGTGGTTATAACGCATGATGAGTGCAATATTAACCGGATTTATGCTCTGTTTCTCCTTGAACTGCGTAATCGGCGCCCAGAATACCTATTTATTCCGTCAAGGCGTTAGAAACGAGTACGTTTATTCTCTCGCAGGATTTTGTACCATATCTGATTTTGTTTTAATTATTGCAGGCGTTTATGGGATGTCTTTGATTGTAAGCCAATTTTACATTGACTTATTTTTAGTATTATCAGCTCTTTGCCTGCTGCTTTATGGTGTTTACAGAATAAAGAATGTCATGTCCGTATCCTATGGTGTAAGCGAAGAGATCTATCTTCAGAGAAGTTTTAAAAAAAGTATAACAGCAATGTCTGCATTCACACTTTTAAATCCACATGTTTATCTTGATACAGTCCTTTTGATTGGAAGTGCCTCTTTGCAATATAATGGAAATGAAAAGATCTTCTATATATTGGGTGCCTTTGTTGCCAGCGTTATTTTCTTCTATGGGGTTGCAATTTTGTCTCGATTATTCTCCTCATTATCAAAAAATATTTCACTCTTAAAATCGGTTGATGTTATTACAAGTGTTATTCTTTTTGTTATTTCATTTGCCATGGTAAAAGCTACAAGCTTTATATAATTTTTCGCAAGATAAATATAAATTTTGATGTTTCTTTCAATAGATTGTAATATCTCAATATGTTTAAACAGTTAAAGAATTGCCATAATACTGACGACTTTAGGATGCTTGCTAAGCAAAACTTACCATCCCCAGTTTTTCATTATATTGATGGCGCCGCAGATGATGAACGAACTTACGCTCGAAATACGGCATCTTTCGATCAATGCGACCTCGTTCCAAGCGTGCTGAAACCTGTCACAGATATTGATATATCTGTTGAAATATTAGGGAAGAAAATAGATTTACCAATATTTTTATCACCAACTGCACTGCAAAGATTGTTTCACTATCAGGGGGAAAGAGCTGTTGGCGAGGCCGCTGAAGATTATAATACATATTTTGGAATATCCTCGTTGGCTACAGTTGGCATAGAGGAGGTAGGTCAGAAATTTAGTTGCCCCAAAATGTTTCAATTGTATGTTCATAAAGATAAAGAACTAAATCAAGATATGCTTCAGAAGTGTATTGATAGTGAATTTGATGCTTTAGCGATTACTGTAGATACTATTGTAGGCGGTAATAGGGAGCGGGATTTAAGAACTGGCTTTACATCACCACCACAGCTGAGTATTGCAAGTCTTATGAGTTTTTTGCTTTCGCCAATGTGGAGCCTAAATTACCTAACCAGAGAAAAATTCTCATTACCGCAGTTAGATTCTCATTTGAATGAGGGAACAAAAATTGCAATATCGGTAGGGGACTATTTCACTAATATGTTAGATCAAGAATTAAACTGGGTAAAAATTGAGGAAATTCGAAAAATGTGGCCTAAACCGCTTTGCCTGAAGGGTATAATGTCTGTAGAAGACGCAAAAAAGGCTGTTGATGTCGGTGCTAATGCCATTATGCTCTCAAATCATGGCGGCAGACAACTTGATGGTGCGCGATCGCCATTTGATCAATTGGATGAAATTGTGAATGTCGTCGGTGGACAAATAGAGATAATTTGTGATGGGGGTATCAGACGAGGCACCCACGTTTTAAAAGCTTTATCTCTGGGCGCAAATGCATGCTCTGGTGGAAGATTTTATCTTTATTCGCTTGCAGCCGCTGGTTCAATCGGGGTAAAAAGAGCAATAGGTCTCATGAGGGATGAAATTATTAGAGATATGAAGTTGATGGGTTGTAACTCAATTTCTGATTTAAGCAAGGCTAATATAAGATTTAGATAGGCATACTCTATGAACTTAAATAATACTATTTTCGCATCTTTTTACAAGTTCAGCCCATGGAGTGATTACAAGTCTTATAGGGAAATTATCCAAAAAACCTGTGAAAAAAATAAAGTACTTGGAACAATTCTAATTGCTTCCGAAGGTATAAATGGTTCCATCTCTGGGCCTAAGATTAAAGTTGAAAATGTACTAGCATTTTTAAAATCAATTGAAAATCTTACTGATTTGGAATTTAAATACTCAAAATCATTTGGAAAAACTTTCCGTAAAATGAGGGTTAGGCTAAAGAAAGAGATTGTTACGATGGGAAAAGATGGTATTTGCCCACATCAACAAACCGGAAAACATCTTAAACCTAAAGCTTGGGATAGATTACTTGACGATAAGGATGTAATTATTATTGACACGAGAAATATATACGAGTACTTGATGGGATCCTTTATTGGCGCAAGGTCTCCGGATACAAAATCATTTAGGGACTTCCCGACATGGGTAGATAAAAATCTGAAAGAGTTAAAAAATAAAAAAATTGCAATGTATTGCACAGGGGGAATAAGGTGCGAAAAAGCCTCATCATATCTATTGGGTATGGGTTGTCAGAATGTTTATCAGCTACAAGGGGGCATTCTTAAGTATCTTGAAAATAAATCTAAAGAAGACTCAAAATGGAATGGGGAATGTTTTGTTTTTGACTACAGAGTCTCACTTGAGCATGGACTTGAAAAGGGTAGCTACGAGGTTTGTCATGCGTGCAGGATGCCCATATCAGCAGAGGAAAGATTAAGCGAGTCTTATGTATCAGAAATTTCCTGTCCTCACTGTCATAAAAGTCAAACACAAAAAAGTATGAAGAGATTTGCGGATCGTAAATTGCAGCGGAAGCTGAAGAAGGAAAGAGAAGATATTGAACAAAGACAGGATTTTATTGGATACAACTAAAGTTACAATTAAAAAATATGATCGGTGGGCTAACGGTAAGAGCAAGGTAGAATATTTCATGATTCAAATTATTTTGTTTGGAAACATGCTAAAAAATAGTTATAAATAAAACCTTATCTATTATGGTGCAAAAATGTCAAATCTATTTAATGAAATTGATGATGATCTGAGGCAGGATCGATTTAAAACTTTTTGGGCTACATATAAAAATTCAATATACGCAGGAATTATCGTGATCTCTCTAGTGTTAATTGGGTCTGAGGCATATCAATATTACTCAAAGAGTAAAACTGAAAAGTCGGGAATAATATTATCGCAAATTATTGAGAGCATCATTGACAAAGAGCCTCAGCTAATAAATGATTACGCTGATGAATTACTTGAGAGCGGAACAAGCAATTATAAAACATATGCCTTGCTGTTAAAATCTGATAACTTCATTTCTCAAGATAAAATTGAAGAAGCAAGAGAAACATATATAGATCTAATTAAAAAAGCTGAGAATAGTCTTATTAGTGATCTTGCAAGACTAAAACTCTCTTATTTGAATGTCGACTATTACCCATTTGATCAAATTCAAGAGGAGCTAACTCCTTTATTAGAAAATGATAACCCCCTCTCATTATTTGCTTATGAAGTATTGGCGATGAGCGCATACAAGAATGGCTTATATGAAAGTGGTATTGAATATCTAAACATCATTATAACAAATGAGAAAACCACAAATGGCATGTTTGATAGAGCTCAGATGATGCTCAGAGTTATGGATTCAAAATAAATATATATTGTGCAATTAAATATAGCAAAAATATACATATCCAGATTATTATTATTTCTAATAATTCTAAATCTGGCTGCTTGTGAAAGCATTATCAGGGGAAAAGAATATATTCTTCCCGGTGAACGAGAAAATATATTAATAGGTTCATCCAATATAAAATTATCTGAAAGCTCTGATATAATACAATTATCGGATCCTCAAGTAACAAAGCGATGGATTTCTTCTGAGAGGGTGATAACAAACAATAAGGATAATATTGCGTTTACAGAGGAATTTATTAAAAGATGGTCAGCAAATATTGGCCAAGGCTCAAGCAAGCGCAACCTTTCTTCGGTGTCACCAATCTATATTGGTGATGCATTATTTGTTGTCGATACAGAGAATACCGTTTCGTCAATAAATCCAGATAATGGTACTATTAACTGGAGTAAATCATTATTTCCTGATGGGGAGGATCCAAAAATTGGTTTTGGTGGCGGTTTATTTGCAAACTCTGGAATAATATTTTTTACAAATGGCTTCGGTGAATTATATGCTCTTGACCCATACAATGGAGATATTCTCTGGAGAAATATGATTAGCTCTCCTGTCAGATCTGCCCCAATAGCAGATAACTCGATGGTATTTGTATTAAGTGTAGATAATAAAATAAATGCATTTGATATTCGATCAGGGGACAAGAAATGGGAGTACTCATGGTTCTCTGACACAGCAGGGTTAGTGCAGTCAAGTAATATGGCTTTATTCGAAGATAAAATAATTGTTCCTTATAAATCTGGTGAGGTTTTCGTATTTCAAAAAAATAATGGAAAAAGATTGTGGGCAGACTCAGTGAATAGGAAAAATATTAAAAACTCTCTCTCTCAAATTAAGGATATAACAGCGAGCCCAATCATTTATCAGAATTTATTGTTAACGGTAGGTTTTCAAGGGAGGCTTATTTCTAATAACTTAAGTAATGGAATGCGTATTTGGGAATTACCGATCTCTTCTTCAATTACACCAGTCGCGTCAAATAATTATTTATTTGTTGTATCTAATGATAATATACTTTTTGCTATTGATATTGAGAGTGGAGAGGTATTGTGGCTTGAGGATATAAACTCAAATTATGAATTTAAAAATGATAACAAAATTGTATCAATGCAGATACTTCAAAATAGACTCTATTTATTTTTATCATCAGGCGATATCATTGTAAATGACCCAAAAACAGGTAAATTGACTGATATTTTACAAAATAAAATAGAAGGATCGACAATACCTCCCATTATTGTAAATAAAAATTTATATGTTATATCTAATGGCGGTGAATTAATATCATATAGATGAAGTATTATTATGACTCCAAGAATAGTATTAGCAGGCAGACCAAATGTTGGTAAATCTACTTTATTTAATAGATTGTATGGTAGTAAAAAAGCTTTAGTGTCCGATATTTCGGGGTTAACACGTGATTTCCGTGAAGAAATAATAATACTAAAGGATCAAAAATTTTCTCTCATTGATACAGCAGGCGTTTATGAATCTGCTTCGGATAGCTTATCCCAGTCCGTCGAAAGTCACGCATTAAAAGTAATAAATGACTCAGACCTGTGCCTATTTGTTGTTGATGCGAGATCTGGATTAACAACAAAAGATATTGAATTTGCAGATTATTTGAGAAAATCTGGTATCAAGACGCGTACCATAGTTAATAAATGCGAACGTGGCACCTCAAGGTTAAATACCTATGAATTTTTTGAGCTTGGCTTTGGTGAGCCTCTTGCCATATCAGCCGAACACAATATTGGTATAGGCAGCTTAATTGATGAAATAGTGCGAGTTATACCGTCAAATCAGGTTAATGAAAATAATGACGAAGACACAATAAATCTAGCCATAATAGGAAAACCGAATGTTGGTAAATCTACATTATTAAATTCTCTTATTGGGCACGATAGAATGTTAACAGGTGATATTGCTGGAATAACAAGGGACTCGATTTCTACTGATTGGGAATGGAGTGGTCAAAAAATAAGACTTATCGATACCGCAGGTCTTCGCAGAAAATCCCGAGTGCATCAAGATACCGAGAAGCTTGCTTATTTTGACTCAATAAAAACAATTAAGTATTCTGATATTGTAATCTTACTGATTGACGCTATTGATTTCATTGACAAACAGGATTTGAGGCTTGCTGATCAAGTTTTGACAGAAGGAAGGGCTCTCCTGATTGTCTTTAATAAGATAGATTTAGTGAAAGATAGGGAACAGTTTGACCATGAGATCGGTAAGATCTTTTCTACAAATTTAATTCAGCTTGATAAAAAAAATATTCTAAAAGTATCATCCCTTAAAGGAAAGGGCACAAAAGAAATGATGGAAAAAGTCATCCTTCTATACGATGAATGGACAAAGAGAACTACAACTGCGAAGCTGAACATGTGGCTAGATGAAGCTGTTCAAAAGCATCAACCGCCGGCGAGAGCTGGACGAAGGGTAAAGCTGAGATATATAACTCAAGCATCAGTAAAGCCTCCAACATTTATTATATTTGCATCTGCACCAGACTCCATCCCGGGTTCTTATCGTAAGTATTTAATTAATGAACTCAGAAATGCCTTTGGGTACAATTTATCGCCACTTAGAATTCATTTTAGAAAGGGTGATAATCCCTATGTCATTTAAACATGCTTTGATGACTCTAGCCAATCAGTATATCTAATTAATTCACCGTTAGTAAATTTATCATTGAATAATATATCCACAAAAAAATCTGATAGATCTGATGGCTGAGTAATTTTTTGCTTATCTTCACCAGGATAGGCTTTTAATCTTAGTTTGGTATTAACGATACCTGGATCAATTAGATTAACTTTTATATTTGTATTTTGATTTTCTGCAGCATAACTGAATGCTATTTGCTCTAACGCTGCCTTTGATGCTGAATATAAGCCCCAAAAAGGTTTTTTCTGATTGATGATTTCCGAAGTGGATATTAGGACTTGTGATTGATTTGTCCTTTTTAAGTAAGGCTCAAATAACTTTAAAAATATTACATTAGATGTTAAATTTACTGCAAAAGTCTCATTCCACTCCGCCTCGGTTATATGTGTAATTGGTGTCAGACTTCCAAATGCTGCAGCGTTTAAAAACAATACATCCAGATGATCAATTCTTTCAGATAATTTTTGTTCCATATCCCTAATAAGATCAAATTGCATTAAATTAAATGGAACAAGACTCACGTTACAATTGTATTTTGCAAGATCGTCATCAAGCGTCTCCAGAGCGCTCTGCGAACGTCCTAGTGCGATAATGTTAGCTTGATGTTTTCCATATGTAAGTGCAGCCTGTCTCCCAATCCCATTGGATGCCCCAGTAATCAGTATATTCATTCCCTTCAAATCAAACGACACCTTAATTTATTCCTCCAAGAGTGATAGTTGGCTTGTATGATCTGGGATTTGTTCAATATCACTCAATTTGGTTGGGTAGTCACCAGTAAAGCAATGATCTGTAAATTGCGGCATTTCACTGTTTCTCTCGCTGTATCCTAATGCCCTATACAAACCCTCAATTGATAAGAATTTTAGAGATGTACAACCAATATAGTCTCTCATTTCATCGATATTGTGTTTTGCTGCGAGCAAGCTATCTTTTTCTGGGGTATCAATTCCATAGTAGTCGCTGTATTTTATGGGTGGTGATGCAATTCTTAAATGCACCTCTTTTGCGCCTGACTCAAAGAGCATTCTCACTATTTTTACGGAGGTTGTACCTCTAACTAAGCTATCATCTAGGAGTATTACGCTCTTATTTTTAACCATTTGAACGTTAGCCGAATGTTTTAGTCTTACACCAAATTGTCTAATATTTTGAGTTGGTTCTATAAATGTCCTTCCAACATAATGATTACGAATTAATCCATAATCAAAATTAATTTGTGATCCCTCGGAATATCCAAGTGCCGCGGGAACGCCAGAGTCTGGCACTGGAACAACAATTTCAGCTTTTACATTATCTTCTTTTGAAAGCTCATATCCAAGTTGTTTACGTATTTCGTATACACTCTTACCACCAATTACGCTATGAGGCATCGCGAAATATATATATTCAAATATGCAAGGTCTAGGGCTTTGTTTTGGGAAAGGATAGTGGCTCTCTATTCCATCATCAGTAATAACTATAACTTCACCATTTTCTACTTCTCTTACAAACTCAGCGCCAATAATATCCAGCGCGCATGTTTCAGATGCTAAAATATATGACTTATCAAGTTTTCCAAGGACCAAGGGTCTAATTCCAAGTGGATCCCTTGCGCCAATCAACTTTTTATTGGTCAGCGCCACGAGAGAATAGGCCCCCTCTAAATAACCAAGGGCGTCAATAAATTTGTCAATAAATTTTATTTTTTTACTTTTTGCTACTAAATGTAGTATGACTTCCGTATCTGAGGTGGATTGGAAAATAGCTCCGCTTGAAACAAGTTTCTCACGTAGCAGTAGTGTGTTGGTAAGATTGCCATTGTGGCCAACACTGAAGCCACCCGTGTCAAGGTCTGCGTAAAGTGGTTGAACATTCCTCAAGATTGTTTCCCCTCGTGTTGAGTATCGAACGTGACCAATTGCCGAAATACCAGATAATCTTTCAATAATAGGTTGCTTTGTAAAGTTATCTCCAACAAGCCCAAGTCTTTTTTCGGATTGAAATTTAGTTCCATCAAAAGTCACAATTCCAACAGCCTCTTGCCCTCGATGTTGCAAAGCGTGCAAACCCAGGACCGTCAATTGAGCTGAGTCAGGATGCCCAAGCACTCCAAAAACTCCACACTCTTCTCTTAAACGATCATCTACTGAGTTATTATTCATATCTAATTGGTCGGCATTTCTATATTGTTAAGATTAAGTTTTTCTTCTAGATTTTCAAAATTGATATTATCCATAATTTCACCAGGGTTCTCAGGCAGATAGCCATAAATCTTTTCTTTGCTTGATTCAAGATGATCATAAAAAATTGATTTACTTAACCAGTCAGGCTCATTTGGTTCAAATAACCAAGTCATGCCAATAAATAGAAGCATTATAATTAAATATCCCCTTATGAGACCGAAGCAAATTCCAAATATCCTATCTAAAATACCAATATTACTTTTCAGAACAAGCTTAGATATTTTAGATGATATGAATGCGCTAATAATAAGTGCTACAACAAAAACAATGCCTACAAGTAAGGAATATGCAAGCCAATCAGGCTGCAATATACCGCTTGCAAAAGAGCGAGATTGGTCATTTGTATAGGCAATAAACGAAGCCATTGCTGCAATCAACCATGACAGTATAGATAGCGTTTCTCTCGTAAAACCCCTTAACATCGCAAAAAATGATGATAGAAATAATAAAAGTAGAAGTATTGTATCAAAAAAAGAAATCGCTTCAGTCATTGTCTAATCATTTAGGTTAATTTTTATGGGCCCGTCAGAGCTGCCCTTAATAAATTGATCAATATAAGGATTATTGGAGCTGTTGATATCCTTTGCGTCTCCCGTCCATATCACAGCACCCTTATGAAGCATTGAGATTTTATCAGCTATTTTTTTAGCACTTTCCATGTCGTGAGTGATTGTGATTGCTGTAGCGCCGACCTCTTCGATAACCTCATTAATTAAATTATTGATAACATCAGCCATTATTGGATCAAGTCCAGTTGTTGGTTCATCAAAAAAAAGAAGTTCAGGATTTCGTGCAATTGCCCTTGCGAGTGCAACCCTCTTTTGCATCCCGCCCGATAGTTCAGATGGATATAAATATAAAACGGATGAGTCTAAGCCAACTTTTTTCAATTTATCAACGGCTATCTCTGTCAAATTACCAAGGTTACTCTCAAGTTTTTTTATTCCAAATGTAATATTTTCTTGCACATTCAAGCTATCGAATAATGCAGCCCCTTGAAACAGCATACCAATTTTGCTATGAAAATCTATTTCTGCTCGATTTTTTTTGTCCATGATCTGTTGATTAAAAAATATTTCTCCGCTATCGGGATCTATGAGGCCCAAAATACATTTCAATAGCACAGATTTTCCAGTACCTGAGCCACCGATAATTACCTGCGATTTATTTCGTTCAATGTTGATTGACAGATTATCCAACACAGATTTGTCGCCGAATGATTTTGATAACTCATTTATTTTTAGTATGTGATCCATTTTATCTAATTTGTAAATACTAATGATGTTAAGATATAGTTTGACGCTAGTATCAAAATTGACGCAGAAACAACCGCTAGTGTTGTCGATCTACCAACACCTTGGGCGCCTCCGGTGGAATTGTATCCGTGATAGCAGCCCATAAAGGCAACAATGAAGCCAAATACTGCAGCTTTAATCAGCCCCGACATGACATCGCGAAGCTCGATAATATCTAGTGTATTTTTTATGTAGCTTTGCTCAATAAATCCGAGAGTTTTTGTTCCCACAATAAAGCCACCCATTATTCCGATTATATCAGCAATAATTACCAAGATTGGCAAACTTATAAGGGCCGCTAGCACCCTGGGTACAACAAGGTATTTCATTGGATTTGTTGATAGTGTGATGAGTGCGTCAATTTGTTCTGTTACTCTCATTGTTGCAATTTCTGCCGAAATTGAAGCTGAAACTCTTCCTGCTAACATTAATCCAGCGATTACAGGACCTAATTCTCTTGTAATTCCTAGCGCTACAATTGATGCAACAATATTTTCGGCATTAAATCTTGAGCCTCCTACATATATCTGTAATGCCAATACGCCACCTGTGAAAAAAGCGGTAAGCCCAATCACTGGAAGCGAATTATAACCAATTCTAACCAATTGATTTAATAATGATTTAATATAAATAGGTGGTGTAAATAGGCATATTACAAAGTCATAAAAGAAAATTGCAATACTGCCAATACTTGAGCACATCCTTAAAACAGACCTGCCTATTGCTTCTGGGATAATATAAATATATCTATACATATTTATAGTGCTTTTTGACTCTTGAGTTTAATCTTGTCAGTATTTCGTAGCTTATTGTACCA
>MDTD01009780.1_pt1 | contig 20423 bp, 13 predicted proteins | sample 811221 | NCBI WGS metagenome assembly MDTD01 (sample SAMN05326646, study PRJNA326480) | marine metagenome | isolation source: seawater | place: Pacific Ocean: South West | collected 2011
GTCCCCATCGTCTAGCCCGGTCCAGGACACCGGCCTTTCACGCCGGCGACAGGGGTTCGAATCCCCTTGGGGACGCCACTTGAGAGTTAAAGGCTTTCAGCATCCTGCTGAAAGCCTTTTGGCTTTGCGGGCATAAAATCCGGACAGAAAAGGCATTTTTGCCCCTCATCACAAAACTTCTTTATTTTAATGGGATAAGTGTCCCCTGTCCTGCCCATCCTTTTTCAAGGACGTCCCCCAGCACCTGCCCCGTAAACGGTTTTATAGCTCTCTTTTTTATGAATCCCGAAGATGTCGAATCGACCTGTTTTCATAGGGTACAAATCCCATTTTTAATGCAGGGTTGCAAATCCGGCAATGACACGGAGTACACCGGTTTGTCATTTACTGCCGAACCGGGTTGTATCGGCTGATGGCCGCCATCAGGCCCTTCTTTGTAACAGGCTTTGCCAAATGGTTGTCACACCCGGCATCCAGTGCCTTTTTTATATCCTGGTCCGTATCATCCGCGGTAAGGGCAATGACCGGTGTGGGATCATGCCCGTTTTTTTTCTCCCACTCCCGGATGCCGGCCACCGCCGCGTATCCGTCCATCACCGGCATCTGCATATCCATCAGCACAAGGTCATAGGTGCGGGTTTTAAATTTTTCCAGGGCTTCGGCTCCGTTTTCAGCGGCATCATGGGTGTGGAGCGTTTTTTTAAGAAAGGCAGGGACAATCATCCGGATGTCCGGATTGTCGTCCACCAGGAGGATGTGCAACGCCTGATTCTCATCACTGCCGGAAGAAAAAAGCGCCGTGGGATTAAACTGTTTGTCAGGTAAAATCCGGACAGCCGCAAGCACATTTTCGGCCTTTTCATTCAATGCTGCCATCAACGCACCGGCCCTGCCGTCATCCCCTGATTTCAATGCGGTTTCAAGGGTCGCGGCAGCATCTGCCACCCCTTGGGCACCTAAATTGGCAGCCAGGCCTTTCACCGTATGGGCCTCACGCATCAGCAAGTCAAAGTCCTGTGTTTTTTTCAGCCGGCTCATCTCTTTGAGGCGCCCGGGCATATCTTTTCTAAAATGATCCAGAAGATGCCTGAAAAGGGTCACATCGTTATCCAGCCGATCCAGGACGTCATCCACCGAGATCCCCTTTAGATTTTCTTTCAGCCACCCGGTGTCCCATTCCCCGGGTTCTTTCTTTGCAACCGGCTTTTCTTTTGTCAGAGGCGGCAAATCCCGGGACTTTCCGGGGGGAATCCATTTCAACAGCTTGGCGTGAAGCTCGTTGACATCTATGGGTTTTGACAGATGATCATTCATTCCCGCGGCCAGACTACGTTCCTTATCCCCGGTCATGGCATTGGCTGTCATGGCAATGATGGGAAGGGACGAAAATTTCTTGTCTTCACGAATCAGCCGTGTGGCGTCATACCCGTCCAGCACCGGCATCTGTACATCCATGAGCACCGCATCAAACGGCGGTCCTTCCTTTAACCGGTCAACGGCCTGCCTGCCGTTTTCCGCCGTCTCGATCTCCAACCCGGCATCGGACAAAAGTCCCTGGGCCACCATGATATTGGAGGGATGGTCATCCACCAGCATCAGGCGGGCCCCCCTGATGGCGGACAGGTCATGCCCCGGCAGGGACGGTTTTTCGTCAATGAGATTTGCAGCATCACCGGACTCGTCCAGCAGCGCTGCAAGCGTGTCGTGCAGAGCACTGGTGAGAATCGGCCGGATCAGGGTGCGGTCCGCATCCGGATCACTGATCTCACTTTTACTGATATCACAGACCTGTATGATCGCAGGGGAGGGGGACATCGCCTTGAGGCGTGAGATGATGTGGGTTTCTTGGAGGCCGGGCAAGTTTGACGTAACGAGTACCGCCGCCAGGGGAAGGCCGTTTTTGGCGGCCTCCGAAGCTTTATCCAAAATACGCATTGCCGAGGACTCACGGACAACCGACATGCCGTATCTTTCGAGACTGTCGGAAATCAGGCGGCGGATCCCGGGATTTGCATCGGCCACCAGTACGGATTTGCCCTTTAAATTTTTATTGACCCTGTTAAACAAGCCTTGGGCGGGATCCCATTGAAACGGCATGGTAACGGAAAAAGAGGAGCCTTTGCCGTATTCACTGGTCACCGTTATTTCCCCGCCCATGAGCTGGATCAGTTGTTTGGTAATGGCCAGGCCGAGACCGGTGCCCCCATATTTTCTGGTGGTGGTGGCATCCGCCTGGGAGAATGACTGGAACAATTTGTCCACCTGCGCATCGGTCATGCCGATACCGGTATCTTCCACCGTGAACCTTAGGACACATTGCCCGTTGTCCCCGGTCCGGTCCTGCCGGACGTAGAGCACCACCCATCCCTCACCGGTGAATTTTATGGCATTGTTCACCAGGTTCAAAAGTATCTGGCCCAAACGCAGCGGATCTCCGGTGAGAACATTGGGCAGGCCGGGTTCGGTGACAATAATGAATTCAATGCCTTTGCCTTCGATCAATACGGATGACACCCCGTTGATCTGGTCTATGATGCTCTGAAACGCAAATGGCCTGTTTTCAATGTCCAGTTTTCCGGCTTCAATCTTTGAAAAATCCAGAATATCGTTGAGTATGCCGAGAAGGGCCTGGGCCGCGGCGTGGATGTGGCTGACATATTTTTGCTGGCCCTGTGTCAACTCGGTTTTGGAGACCAGGTGGGACAGGCCGATGATCGCGTTCATGGGGGTTCTGATTTCATGACTCATATTTGCCAGAAAATCACTTTTGGCTTTGGTGGCCTCCTCGGCCTTTGATTTGGCAGCCATCAATTCAACTTCTGCCTGCTTTCGCTTTATAACCCCGCCCAACTGGCTGCCGACATTATTCAAGATGGCCAGCATCTGTTCATCCGGCTCTATGGCCCGGGACGCATAGGATTCAATGATGGCGATGATCTGCCCTTCAAACACCACGGGAAATGCAATCCCCGCCCGGATGCCGCAGCGCCGGGCAACATCCGCCCGCGGAAAATTGTCATCTTTGGTGACGTCGATCACCCAGGCGGGTTTTCCGCTCTCCAGAACGCGGCCGGGAAGCCCCTGGCCCCTATCGAAGCGGTATTCTTCAGAAACATCCATAAACGGTTTGTCACGGTCTTTGTTCTTCGCGTACCAGACCCTCGAAGAGATGAGTACATCCGGATCTTCCCGGTCCGGCACCCAGGTGTGGCCCAACGGCCACCCCATATGATTGCAGATTTTGTTGAGAAATATCTGATAGGCCTGGTTCACCGATTCCGCTTCCTGGGCGGCACCGGCTATTTTATGCAGCAGCTCAAGCGACTGGTGCTGTTTGAGCAGTTCTGTCTGGGCCTTCATCCGTTCGGTGATATCGCGGACGATAGCAATAAAGATGATCTCGTCGTCCATCACCATCCGGGACACGATGATCTCAATGGGAAACCCGTTGCCGTCGGATCGAAGCCCGGTGATCCACCGGAACTTGCCCATGATGTTTTCCTTGTGGGAGGTCCCGGCATACTCCCCTTTCAAGTAGGTCTTGTGGACTTCCCTGCTCTCTTCGGGCATGAGCAAAGAGATGTTGCGCCCGACGAGCCCTTTTATTTCGTACCCGAAGATCTTTTCTGCCGCCACATTGGCCGTTTGGATGACCCCATCCCGTGAAACACTGAGCACCCCCTCGCCCATGCTGTGAAAAACCGCCCGCTGGAACGCTTCTTTTTTTACAGCAGTGGCCATGGCCTGCTGAAGCTCTTTTCCACCGGCCTCAAGGTTATCCCTCATCACCTGAAACATGCCCGACAAGGTGCCGATTTCATCGTTTCCCGGGGCCGGAAGCCGGATTCTATAGTCCCCCTTGGCGATTTTTTCAGCACCGGAGGTCAGCAGCATCAAAGGACGCCGGAACACCCGGTCCTGGATCAGATAGGTGACAATAAGAAAAATAAAGAAAATACCGCCCAGATACAAACAGATATCATAGGCGCTTTTCAGGGCGGTCTGCCGTTTTCCGGCCCATTCCGCGGCCACGGAAATCCTGGCCATGGTGACCCCGGAAAGACTGATCTCATGGGTCACATTGAGGACGTATTCGGAAGCTGCGGCGTTCTGCCCGTCCGGGTCAGGGAAGAGCGGATAAATCCGCCGGCCGCTGTCCAAGTGGAGGGTCAGATCCTGCCAGATTGTTTTTTGCCTCAGTAATTGTTCATCCATCGAGGCGTAGAGTGCGGCATAGTCCTTGGCCAGCAGATGGCGGATGATATCCGACTCCATGGCCGCCAGTATCTTTTCCTGGGTCTGGACAAACTCGTTTTTCGTCCGTCCCACCTGAACCGGAACCCATTGAAAAAAAACAAGAAGGATAAATGCGGCATAGGTTGCCAGCAGCGGCAGAATTAATTTCGTCCGGATGCCCATAAGCCTCCTTTCCGGCCTATTGCTGATTCACGTAGAACCTGTCAAGTCCCATTTCCTCCAGGGGCTGATAATCGCTGATATGGGCCTCACCGATCTTTTTGATGGGCACCTGTGACAACAATTGTTTTCCATCATCGGTTTGTCCCATCTGAATCAGGGCCTTTGCGACCTTTTCTGCGACAGATGCGGGCACACGGGGATGTACGGCAAAGGGATGGGGAGCCACCGGCGTGGTGGTGTGGATGATTTTCAAATGATTCCTGATCTTGTCCTTTTGGCGGTCAAGGGTTTTTTGAACCCCGCCGCCGGCAGCGGCTTCTCCCAGCAGGACATTCAGGTATACGGAATCGTGGGTTTTGACATAACGTGCGGAAAATTCAATCTTGAATTTGTCCGTCAGTTCCTGGCGCATCTGCAGGGAAGCCCCCAGGGCGTTCGGGGCGGGAAAGGCAATCACCTTGCCTGCAAGATCGGATACTTCTTTGATACCGCCGTTTTCGGCCACCACCAGCACACCGAACAATTTACGGCCCACATCCCTTACCAGGGGCCGGTACCCCACCTTCCGGTGGGCAAGGATCAGATGATAGGGGTTCATATAGGCAAAGTCGAAGTCCCCGTCCATAAACTCGGCCTCAAATGTCGGAATGGTGGGAGAGCCCACAAGCTTGAATTTTTCCCCGGTCGCAGCTTCCAGACGGTTCAGGATGGGCTGCCAGACCCTTCGAAGTTTCCTGGCCTCAAACTGTGGGACAACACCGACACTGAAAGGGGATTGGGCAGGGATTTCCATGGGTGCCATCGCAAAGACAGCAATAAAAGAACAGGCCAGCACAACTATTTTCCATTTCATTGCAAAATCCTTATTCGTTATTTTTTTATCCCTTTTTTTACTGGGAATCCAAATGGCCGGGGTGACCGCCACCAGGCTTAGACCTTTGTTTTGGATACGGCTTCTGCCATGGAGGTGATACCGTTTTTAACCTTTTCAAGGGCATCATCAAACAAAGAGGTCATACCGCAGTGCGCCACGGCCGTTTTTCGGATTTGTTCCACCGAAATCCGCTCAAGGTTTATGGCCTCTCTGAAAATGTCGTTGGGTGCCAAAAATTCATAGGCCCCTATTCTGCCCCTGTAACCAGTCTGGTTGCATGCCGGGCATCCCTGGGGACGATAAAATGTGGTCCGTTTGCCCGAAGGGATGCCGGCCAGTTGTTTTTCCGATTCGTCCGGTTCGTACCCGATTTTGCATTTCGTGCATAACCGTTTTAAAAGACGCTGGGCGCAGATAAGAATGATGGACGAACTCACCAGGTATGGGGCAATTCCCATTTCAATAAACCGGATGACGGTTGAAGGGGCATCATTGGTGTGCAGAGTGGAAAAAATCAGATGCCCGGTAAGGGATGCCTCGATTGCCATCATGGCGGTTTCACGGTCTCTGATCTCCCCCACCAGAAGGACGTCCGGGTCCTGCCTCAGAAAACAGCGAAGCGCCTCCTGGAATGTGAGCCCGATGTCCGGCTTTATCTGGAGCTGACTGATACCGTCCAGGGTGTATTCAATGGGATCTTCCACGGTCTGGATGTTTATGTTGGGGCGGTTGATCTCATTTAATGCAGAATACAGGGACATGGATTTTCCTGATCCGGTGGGGCCCACATGCAAAATCATACCGTAGGGGGAGGCAAGTTTGCCGCGGTACTCTTCCAGGGCTTGCTTTGAAAACCCCAGTTTCTCAAAGGGCATCAAGGCCTTTCCCTTATTCAGGATGCGCATCACGATCTTTTCACCGAAATTCAAAGGCGCACTGGAAACCCGGACATCAAAATCCGCAGATGTCCGGCCCGGGCTCCTGAAGGAAAACCTGCCGTCCTGGGGCAGACGCCGCTCGGAGATATTCATCTGTGCCATGATCTTTATCCTGCTGACAATGATATTGATCAGACTCCTGGGCTGAAGCTGCTGGACAAGCATCAACTCTCCGTCGATGCGAAATCGTATCGCCACGTTATTTTCACGGGGTTCGATATGTATGTCCGAGGCCTCCTGAAGATAGGCCTGCTCAAGCAACTTGTTTACGAAATGAACCAAGGGGGAGGCGTTCAAATCAATATTGAAATGGAAGGGGTCTTCCTCCAGGGAGGATCCCGGAAGCTGGTCCGAAAACAGAGACCGAACGCCGCGGGCCAGTGAATCCAAGGTCTCGTCGCTGTCCCCCGGCCGAATGCCGTAAACGAAAGAAACCACCTCAGGGGATGTGAGAAATATCCGGTGCGGCTTCAGGGTCGAGAGCGTGTCCAAAAGATCAACGTTGAAAGGATCGGTGACGACGAACCCAAGCCCCGCTTCAGTTGAAATGGGAACAACGTTATTGTGCCTGGCGTATTTGACGGGCAGAACATCCAGTAAAATGGTTTCCGGGGCGATTTCAGGTAAAAACGCCATGCGGGTAAACTGGGCCATCAAAATAGCGTACCGCGTCTGGCTTAACCGTTGCGTGTCCTGGAGCGCCTTGGCAAGCTCATCCGTACTCAGTGAATCCAATCTTTTGCGGTCATTGTCCGTAATGGCAAGAAATTCAAACAAAAACTTGCGAAAGGCATTAAAGTGGATGTCCCTATTTCCGGTTTTCTCTTTTGTGAGCTGTTTTCTGACACTTTTCTTCTGTTCGAGAAACAACCGCCAACGGCCTTCAATGGAGGCATGTTTACGAATCAGGCCGTAAAGTTGTTCTTTTTTTACAGGCTTGCTTAAAAAATCCACCGCCCCCAAAGAAATCGCTTTGTCCCTCGCCTTTTCAGATGTCAGTGCGGTCAAAAAAATCACAGGGATAAACGACCACTCATCGTGGCTTAGAATCCTATGGCAAACCTCATACCCGGACATGTTTTCCATGATCACATCTAAAAGGATCAGGTCGGGTTTTGTGTTTTCCAAAATCCGCAAGGCCGCTTTTCCGCTGTCTGCTGAAAAAACCGTATAATTTTTCTTTTCCAACAGATGTCTGACCAGGGTGAGGATATCCTTATCATCGTCAATGGCAAGTATCTTCAGACTATTCATGCCTTCACTCCTGGACGTATTCGATATCAAGCCGGTTAAGGAAATCGGCCAGGGCTGCTTTTTTTTGGGCGATCAATTCAGCGGCTTCCTGCTTTGCCGCAGCTTCAATGGCCCTGCCGATGTCGCTGACAACATCGAAGCCGTAACTTGCCCCTGCGCCTTTCATTTTATGGCCAAGCATCCGGATGCCATCGTAATCTTTTTTACGGAGCAAGGCGTCAATGGAGGCGATATCCTTTTCCCGGTTTTTTAAAAACTCCGGTATAATCGCCTCAAGATCCGCATCAATCGTCACTTTGATCTTGTGATTCATTTGCTGTTTCCCCATTTCGATGAGTGGACAAAGAAACATAAAAAAGTGGAATGTATCTAAACAAATACAACAGAACGTTTAAAATTGCAAAATTTGAATTTTGCAGTCCCAACACGTATTTTAATTTGACCCGAAACCTAAAAACTCTTATCACTGGGGGGATGAAAATCGCCGTTGCCCATAAAGACCAGGCCTACAGAGACCTCCAGCGCCACCTGAACCGCCTTCCCGTGGGATTTCCCCCCAGCAGCAGCGGGGCGGATATCCGGCTGTTAAAGCATATATTTTCACCGCTCCAGGCCCGGATCGCCACCACCCTCACCCATGAACCTGAAGATCTTGCCACCCTTTTTCTCCGTGCCGGCCACCTGGTTAAATCCCCTGGCGATCTTAAAACTGAGCTGACCGCCATGGTTAAAAACGGCGGGCTTGAGATTGCCAAAACCAAGGAGGGACAAACCTGCTGGGCAAACGCCCCTTTGGTGGTGGGAATGTACGAACTCCAACTGGACCGCCTGACACCGGAATTCATCCGGGACTTCAAGGCCTACACTTCGGAAAAGCGGTTCGGTATTTCCTTTCTGGGCACCGGGCTCTCACAGATGCGAACCATCCCCATCCATAAAAGCCTCCGGCCGGATCTGCCCCTGGCCGACGTTGACCGGATTGAGGATCTTCTGGATCTGGCCAGCCCCCCCTTTGTGATCCTGCCCTGCATCTGCCGGCGAAAAAAGGCCATGGCAGGCGAACCCTGCCGGCAGACCGAACGGACCGAAACCTGCATGGCCATGGGCGGCATTGCCCGGACACTCATGGAAATGGACATCGGAAGGAAAATTGACCGGGAAGAAGCCCTGGCCATCATCCGTGAAAACCAGAAGGAGGGCCTGGTGCTCCAGCCGGCCAACACCCGGCATATCGAATTCCTGTGTTCCTGCTGCGGCTGCTGCTGTTCCATGCTCAGTCTCCAACGGGACCTGCCGGTTCCCCTGGATTTCTGGTCGGCCAATCACCGGGCCGAATTGGAAAGGGACCGCTGCGTGGGCTGCGGCAAATGCATCAAACGCTGCCAGGCCGGTGCCCTGACCCTGAAGGAACTCCAGGGTCGAATGGCATGTATTGAGGTCAATCCCCACCGCTGCATCGGTTGCGGGCATTGCGTTGCGGTCTGTCCCACAAAAGCCATGCGCTTGTCACCCAAGCCTGCACCGGACAGACCGCCGAAAAACCGCGCCGACCTGAACCGCATCATGCTCAAGGAAAGGCACAGTCCCCTGGCACCGGTGAAGGTCATCGGCAAGCTGGCCAGGGGAATCGCGGTCACCCGGGATATCCGGCTCCTTAAAAGCCCGGACTAAATAATTACCCTGCCCTGCCGGCCTCCTCAGCTTCGGAGATACAGTACATGAGATGGCGCGGGGTCTTGGCATCGCCGATGATGTGGAAATGGGCATCGCTTTTTTTCTCCAGCGTTTTAGCCTCCCGCACCGGCTGGTGCTTTTCGGAAATCACCACGGTATCATACCCCGACAGCGTCACATTTTCGCCGTTGGAAGTGAAGGCGACCCCGTCGTCGGAAAAGGATGTCACCGACACCTTCTTGTACAGGGTGACATTTCCCTTCTTCAGCCGTTCCCGCAGGTAGTATCTGTCGTTGGATGACATCTCCTCGGCAAAACTTTTGCGCCGGTTCAGCACCACGACCTCGCATCCTTTTTCAGCAAGGGTGTCCGCCGTGATCAACCCGGTCATGCCGCCGCCGAGAACGATAACCTTTTTCCCCGGCGTATCAGCTTCATTGAAAACATCCACACTGGTGATCAGATCCATCTTTGTCTTGAACAGCCCTTTGATCACCGGCATATCCGGCATGGAGCCCGTGGCCAGGATAACCTGGTCAGGCCGAAACTCATCCAACAGTTCTTTGGACAGGGGCGTGTTGAAACGAACGGGAACCGCTAACCGGTCCAGTTCCTCGTTGAAAAACCGTAAGATATCTCCCAGCTCACCGCGTCCCGGGGCCGTTGCCGCCAGTGCCAGAAGGCCGCCGGTGCTGTCCGCTTTTTCACAAACCATGACCTCGTGCCCCTCCAGGGCGAACATCCTGGCGGCGGCCAGCCCGGAAGGACCGGCACCCGCCACCAACACTTTGAACGTCTCTGTGACCGCAGTCTCTTCGGCCAGCTTATACTCCCGTCCCACATCCGGGTTCACCACGCAGGAGCCGGGTTCCTTGGCCAGCACGGCATGGATGCAGCCCAGGCAGCAGCCCACACAGGGACGTATATTGGAGAGCATCCCGGCCTTGGCCTTATTGGGGTATTCGGGGTCCGCCAGGAAAGAACGCCCCAGGGCCACCATATCCGCCTTGCCTTCTTTGATGATGCTGTCGGCATGCACCGGGTCCTTGATCCGTCCCACGGTGATCACCGGTATATCCACCACCTGTTTGACCGCCTCGGCCAGATGGATAAAACATCCCTGGGGAGTGTACATGGAGGGGATGGTCAGCTCGGTGGAGCCGTAGACTCCGCCTGAAATATGTAAGTACACCGCCCCGGCTTTTTCCAGCAGGGGGGCCAGGCGTAGGGTGTCTTTCAGCTCCCAGCCGTTTTCTATGTAGTCGTTGCCGTTGATGCGGATGCCAACGGGATAATCCGCGCCGGCCTTCTCCCGGATAGCCGCCATGATGTCGAACAGGAACCGGGTCCGGTTCTCAAAACTGCCCCCGTATTCGTCGGTCCGGATATTTGAGTTTGGCGCCAGAAACTGGTTAATCAAATACCCGTGGGCACCGTGGATCTCAACAAAGTCAAATCCCGCCGCTTTACACCTGCGGGCCGATTCCCCGAAACAGTCCGCCAGCTCTTTTATCTCATGAATCTCAAGCGCCCTGACCTCTCCTTTGACCACGGCAGGGGCGGGAATGGCTGATGGCGCCACCTTTTCAGGCAGGTATGACTGCCTCCCCCCGTGCATGAGCTGAACGCCGAACCAGGTATCGTAGACTTTTACCTTTTTCACCATGTTTTTCAGGGACGGGATACAGGAATCATCGTACATCTGGGGCAGATCCGGCAGTTCCTGCCCCCCGGGATGGACAGAACCGCCCCCCACCAGCATCATCCCGGCCCCGCCCCGGGCCCGGGCCACGAAATATTCAATGAGCTGATCCGTGACATGGCAATTGTCATCCACACCGAAATTGATGCTCATGGCAGACATGAGCAGGCGGTTCTTCACCGCCATAGGCCCGATTTGCACCGGACTGAAGAGATCCGAAAGCATATGCGTAACTCCCTCTTTAGCTGTGTTGTGACCTGACCTAACGGTTATAGGCGTAACATTCCGGCAGTGACAAGCGTTTTTTTAGGCACCGGGCTAAAAAGGCCCGAACCGGATTGCCACCGCAATCATCAGAAAAATCATGGAGAGCGTGGCGATGCCCACCTGCATCTTCCAGGTCCAGCGCATCCACCGGGGATAGGATACCACGGTGAAGCTCAGGCCGATGAGCAGCAGGGCATTGGTGGGAAAAATCATGTTGGAGAACCCGTCCCCCAGGTCAAAGGCAAATACGGCGGTCTGCCGGGTCAGGCCCACAAGATCCGCCAGAGGGGCGATGATGGGCATCACCAGAAAAGCCTTAGCTGAGGCACTGGAGATGAAAAAGTTCAGCGCCAGGGTGAGCAAATAGATATAAAAGGCGGCCTGGAAGGGGTTGGTGCCTTCGATGGCGTTTGAGGCGTAAAAGAGAATGGTATCCATAACATGGCCCCGGGTCATGATATGGGGAACGCTCATGGCCATCAGGATCAGGGCGATGCCGGGGAGCATGGCCATGGCCCCGGAGGTCAGCACCTGCAGGAGTTCCTGCCAGGAATATCCGACAATCCTTCCGGCACCGGTGCCGCCGATCAAAAAGAGCAGGGCCACAGTGGGAAAGGCCGCATCCGACGGCAGGGCCGGAATCAGGCCGGCCAGGATCATGAAGACAATGGCGATGCCCAGACACACCCCGAACCAGAGGGCGGCCCGGACCTTTTTCGTATCATTTTCCGTATGGGCACCGAGTATTTTCTCAACGGAGAAGCGGTCCCGGATACGGTTGTCGGCCTCGTATACCGGGGATTTAGACGGATCTGCCTCAATCCGCCGGGCATACCGGCTGACAAAGGTATAGCAGAGAATATAGGTGGCAATGAAAAATAGGATACGGAACCAGGCCCCGGAAAAAAGGGGAAGATCCGAAAGCTCCTGGGCCACCGCTATGGTGAAGGGATTGGTTACGGCGGCGGAAAACCCGAAGGTGAGGGCCAGCATGCTCATCCCCAGGCCAGTGAGGGAATCCCATCCCAGGGCCAGGGAAAGGGGAACGATAATGACGATCAGGGGTACCAGGGCTTCATACACCCCCACAAAGGCGGCCAGAAACATCATCACGAAGATCATCACCCCCATCAGCCGGTACTTGTTGGCCCTGAATTTCAGGACAGTGACGGCCAGTATCTCCTGGAGCACCCCGCCCCGCTCCAGCACGGTAAAAGAGCCCCCCAGGAAAATCATAAACAAGGAGAGCACCAGGATCATCAGCCAATTATCCCCCCAGATCACTTCCACAGGAGCCGTGAACCACCGCCACACAGGAAACGCCGCCTCTTCCAGATATTCAAAAGAGCCTGCCACCACCGCCATGCGGCCGTCGGCTTCAACCCGCTGGTAGGCCCCGGCCGGTATCCACCGGGTCAGAAGGCCGGAAAAGACAATGAGCAGCAACAGGATACCAAAGGCGGTGAGAAAGGGCTTGAGGCCGATCTTTAACATCGATTCTTCTTGGGAGGCATCCAGAGTTCCCGTGGTTTCTTTTGCAACTTCTGTCATGGGGTATCCTTTGTGGGGGCTAAAGGTTGTAGAAAAGCCGGGCGTAAAACTGCAGTCCCCGCTCCAAATTTTGAAGGGAGATCCGTTCGTTGATCCCGTGAATGCTGGCCACATCATCCGGGGTGAGGATCAGCGGGCAGAATCTCAGGATCTGCCCGGTCAGCTCCCGGTAGTATTTGGAGTCTGTTGAGCCGTTGACCAGATAGGGCACAGTGACCACCTCGGGATGGGTCACGGCCAGAGTATTGCGGATCAGGGTGAATCCGCTGTCTTTGGTGCTACCGGCACGGATGGGATCGTTGGAGGGCCAGTTGCCGGCATCCGCCAGGGCCAGTCCGTCGTCTTTGAGGGTCCGGCGGTGCCGGTCCCGGATCATATTTATGGTATCCCCCGGCAGAATTCTATGGTTGACCAGACACATCGCCTCACCCGGCAGGACGTTTTCCTGCTCTCCGGCACGGAACACCGTCACCGCCTGGGTGGTGCGGATCAGACTGTCCGTTACTCTATTTTTCGAGAAAATCAGCTTGATCAGGGGGCGGGTCAACCAGAGATTGGCGAAAACGATGCCCAACCCGGTCGATACGCAAGGGACAAAGCGTTCCAGCATATTTCCCATCACCGGATCAAGGCGGCCGTAAAAGGGGCGTTTCTCCAGGCGGGCCACGCCCCGTGCCAGCCGCCCCACGGCGGTTCCTTCTTTGCCGGGCATGGAGGAATGGCCGCTTTCTCCTGTGGCGGTAATTTTAAAGGTGACAAACCCTTTTTCCGCCAGCCCCACAAGGGCGGCGGGGCGCCCCTTCAAAAAAGCCATCTGGTTCTTTGAGATGATGCCCCCCTCATCCAGGACAAATTCAAACTCAAGGCCCCGCTCCTTGAAAATCCCGGCCATATTCTGCGCCCCTTCGTAGCCGGCGATTTCCTCGTCTCCCCCGAAGGCGAACCAGATATCCCGGTCCGGGGTCCAGCCTTCAGCGATCAGTCGCTCCGCGGTTTCCATCAGGAAGGCCAGTTGGCATTTGATATCCAGGGTTCCCCGCCCCCACAGGTAGCCGTCCTTCACAAGGCCTGAGAAGGGGGGCTCCTCCCAGATTTCATCCCCCGTTTCTTCGGCAGGCACCACATCGTAATGGGCCAGGAACAGCACGGGCTTCTTGCCCGAATCCCTGCCCGGCCAGCGAAACATGAGGCCGAAATCCCCATGGACTTCCCGGGTCATGGTCTCGTGCACCCCGGGGTAGAGGGAGACCAATTCTTCCTGGAACTTTCGGAAAAGAGAGGGGTCCCGTTTACTGCGGTCGGTCCAGGAAACGGTGGGAATCCGGATCATCCGCCGGAACCGTTCAATAAAGCCGTCCAGGTCGTGGTCCGGCAGGGGCGCATCATCCGTATCCGGGGTCACGGAAATGGCATAGTGGCGTTTTAAGGCGGCATACCGAAGAAACAGAATCAATCCGGCTGCAGCGGCCAGGGCAATGGAGACAATCAGCATCAGGGGCATCACATCAACCGTCCTTTGGATTAAGGTATTTAGGACCTATAGGACAGGCACACCCTTTTTGTCAAGCAGGTGTAAACTTCGTTTACTTGTCGGGTGAGTCGTCCACCGATGCCGCCGCCTCCATCAATTGGCTGATCAGGAGGACAAAATCCGGAGAATCTTTCTTGTCCAGCAGGGCCGCCTTTCCCCTGGCCCGTCTGAAAAAAGCGGCGCAGATCTTCTGCTGAGCCGGTGTCAGCCCTGTGGACACCCCCATCTTTTCCGGTTTGTCCGATGCAGCAGGTGCCGGCATATCCCTCCGGCCGTGGGAACGGCGCACCATGTGGGTGTAGTAGAGAATCGCCCGGTCCATAAGGACATACATGAACTGGATATTTTCATTGGGGCCGACCCGGAGGCGGTCTCCTGCCAGGCCTTTTCCCCCGCGTTGGGTGATTTTTTTAACTCCCATCAGGGCGGAACCTGCGCCCAGGGCTGAGCCGATGGCGGTAAAAACACCGAATGTCAGGCCTGCCGCAGCCGTATCCAGAACAGCCCCGACTGTGCCCCCCACAAGGGCCCCGGCCGTGGTCAGCTGCCCCCGGGTGAGGCCCAGCACCTCCCAGGTCCGGTCGGAGAAAAGATCGTGACGGAGCACGGAATACTCCGGCAATGGATAGTCAAAGAGCTTGTGGCGGAACAGCTCCCGGATGTGGCTGAACATGGTCTTTTCAATATTCCGGATTTCCTGCTGATACTCCCGGACCAGGTCTTCTTTCAGGCGCACCGGGTCGGTGCGGGAGGTGACCTTCCCGGTCCGGACGTATCCCACCATGGTTTCGATGCCGTGGGTGATGTAGGCGCAGGCCATGCGGTTCCGCCGCTCCCAGTCGTCCTTAAAGGCACGGATAACCGATTCAAGCCCTTTTTCCCAGTCCTGGTCAATGGCCTTTAAGCTTTCCAGCATGCGGATGCGCTCATAAAAATCCGCCCGGTTTGAGTTGAACACCCGGATCACATTGAAGTGCTTCCGGAACTCCGCCTTCCACTCGTCCGTATAATCCCGGTCCAGGGACTTACTGTTGATCACCGCCATTCTCGGCCGGCCGGTGAGCCGCAGAATTTCCATTTCCGCCAAATCATCGTCCCTGACCGGCCTTGAGCCGTCCACCACATAGATGATACCCGCCCCCCGGGCCACCGGGGTCAGAAGTTCACATTCATCCGCAAAGAAGGGATCCGTTTTAAATTGCGCAAGGAACCGGTCCACAATACCTGCACCGGCATTCTCCCGGAACCAGGCCAGAGTCTGCCGCGGCGCCTGGAACCCCGGGGTATCCACAAAGCGGATAATTTCCCGGCTGTCTATTTTAACGGTGTAGGCCCGGGATACGGTGGTTTCCCCCGGTACCTGGCTGACCCTGATATTATCATCCTCGGTCAGGGTTGATACTACGGAGGATTTGCCTTCATTGGGGTGGCCCAGGACGGCGAATTCCGGGACTGAGGCGTCTGGCCGGACAGGTTCAACGCTGGTATGCTGTATCATGGATTCCACCTTTCAACAATGATTTCAGGGTCCTTGAGCTGGGCTACGGCGGTCTTCCAGACCTGAAAGTTCGGGTCGTCCGCTGCCACCCCCATCTCCTTTTCCCCGGGGGTCTGGGTGAGAAAAATCCAGATGGGTCGGTCCGGAAAAACCTGGGTCTTCAACTCCCGGAAATAGAGCAGCAGCCCCCGGATCGGCGGCTGCCAGACCTCCTGGAGCACCACCACAGGCCCCCTGGCGGTATGATTGCCGGCTTTCTCCCGGAGCAGATCCCCATCCTCATTGATGTCGAATACCACATGAACGATATCTTCGGGCGTTATGCGCAACTGGGTCTTGAGCGTTTCCCAAACCGGGGGCAGGTCAGATTCAGGATATACACGGGCGGAGGCCAGGACCAGGGCTGCGACAGCGGTATTATTTTCTATTGCAGGTGTTATGCTTTCGGCAGATTCTGCATTGTCCCGGGCCCGGGTGTCAGAAGACCTAGTTCCGAATTCCGGAACCGGCAGGGGAGATCGTGGAAATGCCTCACTGCCGCCGGTGTCCCTGGTGGTCACCTCCATGCGGGGGGACCGCATCCTTGCCGCCAGACGGCGGAACTTGGGCCGACTGAAGTCAAACCGTGCCAGGGCACGTTTCTGGGCCCGGTTTCCGGCAACCACCAGCCCGGCCCTGGCAAGGACCCCATAGACCAGAATTCCCATGCACAGGAAAGGCCACCAGGCCACCAGGTGGGCTGTGGCAAGACCTGCAATGCCTTCCTTGAGAAGGATTCGGCTGCCTTCGATCTCCGCCAGGCTCGGGGCGGACAGGGCTTCGGGCATTATCCACGACCAGGGCAGGGCCAGCCACGACACAAAAGTGTGAATCTGGGCGCCCGAGGTAAACAGGGTAGACTGCCAACCGAAGGCCAGGTCCGTGACCGCCACCCGGAACAAGGTACCGCAAAAGGCGCCGGAGGAAAACCCCAGGGCAAACAGGGAGGTCAGGCAGAAAAAGGGCCAGAAAAAGATGCCGTTGTACTCTTTATTCTTCATATTCAAAAAGGCCCCTTTTTCCCCCAGGGATCTCAGATGGCCGCCGCCGGGGAGATCAGCCGCCCGTTCCGCCAGGCGATTCAGCCGCTGATGAAAAATGGAGGCCAGAAAGGTTTGTACTGCGGGAGGCCTGCTGCGGCCGGTCCGATTCGTATACATCCGGTGCAGCATCACCCCAAAAGCTGTCAGGGAAAGCATACCCTGGAATAGAATGAAAAAGGTGATGAAAACGGTAACATTAACCGGTTGGCTGCCGTGGTAGGCCAGAAAGGCGTAGGCCATGAAGATGCCCAGTACAAACCCTGCTGCGGTCACCCCCCGGGCCGACCAGCGGTAGAGAGAGGCGTAGATACGCCCCGGAAGCAATTCCCTGTTCCCTTTTTCATGGGCAAAGAGAAGCCGCCGGTATGCCACCCACCTTAAGATCAGGCCAGTGTCGTCCAGATCAGGATCATTTATGTCTTTGTAGATCTCCCGGTCCCGCTCCGCGGTGTGGTCCGGATCGGCTCCGGTGGCGGAATCCTCGTCAAGGCTGAGCAGAAAATCCAGATCAATAATATCTTCAAGTGTTTTAGTCATGCCTGTTTTTAACAAATCACGGACTTTTGCACAATTGCCGAAGATGAAAGAAGGTGAAAAAGGACACGAAACGTCATGTACGCATCGTGCCCTTTGTTTGTAGTCGGATATCTCTTTGGTTTATAATAGGTGCGTCACACCGTGTAATCCAGCTCTTGCACCGGGAGAACACCGCCCTCCTCGGTCAGGGCAATGGAGGTTCTGCCCACCCTGGCCCAGGTTTCATTTTCCTCATCGGTCAGGTCGAATGAAGATTCCACCCCGGCCAGGTAAATGGCACCAATGCCGGCGTCTTTCAGGCTGGTGAGCTGCATTTCCCCGTCCTCGTTGCTTTCCCAGAGGGTCAGGCGGTCGAAGACCTCGTCGTTTTCATCGATCCAGTCGTTACCGTCCCAGTCCCATTCGGCCAGTTCGCCGAACCCGTCGTTGGTGGAGGGGCCGAAAAGTTCCGAGCCGTCGTTTATTTCACCGTCCTCATTCAGATCCAGGGCCAGAAACCCCATTCCCGGTCCGGGAGCCGGCATGTCTTCCATCTCCCCGTCAAGATCCAGGTCAAAGGAGAAGGTGCCGCCGGAGAGCAGCGGGGCATCCAGTTCCGTCCGGATCACCAGGGGATCCATGAATACATAGCCGGTCTCTGTCCACTCAAAACTGTCTTCCCGGAGAAAAGACCGGTCCATCTCAAAGTCAAAGGTAAAATCAATCTCCCTGTTGTCTGCGGTTTTGATAACACCGTCAGCCGAGACCAGGGTATTTTCATTCTCTTCATAGGTGTGGGTGGTGGTTTCAGTATACTCGTATTCCCAGGCAACTGTCCGGGAAAAACCGCCCATTCCCATAAAACCACCCATGCCCATGAAACCGCTACGGCTCATGGGCATGGCAAAAACATCGTTCATCTGATGCATCTCACAGCTGCATCCATCCGCCATCATCATCTTCTCCATGGTCTGCATGATACTGGCCATGATCTGCCGCATCTTCATCAACTCGTCCCGGAACTGCTCCGCCAGGGTGACGGCTTCCATATTATTGTCTGTTTCATAATCCACCGACCGGACCCATTCTCTGGTCCGGGTAAAGCGGTTTGCAACCTCGAATCCCGCGGCACGGATGCCTGTTTCATCCGACGATTGGCCATGGGTTTCGGTGGTCTGGGTGGTTTCGCTTTCCATCTGCGACATCCGGCTGTCCATGATGTTTACAAATGAAAAATCCTGGGAAAATTCGCTGGAATAGCTTTCCGTGTATGTCCTGGTGGAACTAAGGTCTAAATCGAAAGATTCTATCTTCAATTTCGCCCCCTTTTCATCGCACGGCTGCTTCATCCTCATGAATCAGGGCCGAAATTTTAAACTGCCGGCAATATCCTTTCCTGCCGGACGCCGGGCGCATGAATGTGCGGATCCCGGCATAAACAAGTTATTTCCTTCAACCTAGGAAGCAAATCCCGTACCTCGAAATTCAGCATGCCGGAATCATAGAATATCTTCACATTTACCCAAAATGTCAGGATAACAATCCGGGAAATACCTGCCGGTTTCCGTTCGAATTTTCCGGGTCAGCGAGTAATCAAAGAAGGTCGTTCGGATCAGGCCGGCTTCGAACCTGCATACCTCGCCACCATTCGCTCAAGGATCTCATGGGACTGTGCCCCCACCAAACGGTCCAGCCCCATGAAAAAAGTCGGCACGGCCGTAACGCCTTTGGCTCGGGACAAGGTCCAGTCTGCATCCACGGCATCCCTGAAGCTCCGTTGATCCAGCACCTTAGCAGCGGCGTCCGCATCCAGCCCCACAGCCTCGGCCATGCTGAGCAGCACCGGCCGTTTGGCAAGATTTTCCCCCCGGACAAAATAAGCGGCAAAGGCTTCATTGTGAAACGCATGGCCTTTGCCAAGGGACTCCGCCCACAATCCCAGTTCCTGGGCCAGGCGGGAGTTAAAAGTCTTTTTTCGATCGCCCATGGGCAGGCCGAATCGGGCTGCCGTGGCCTGCAGCTTTGCCACCACATCCACCACATCAATCTGCATGCCCTTGTTTCTGAACAGGTCTTCCAGGCTAAGGCCTTCTTCCGGTGTATCCGGATGCAGGGGAAAGGCCCGCCATTTCACCTCGATATCATAGTCGTTTTCCAGCTGTTCAATACTCCCGGTAATGAAGTAACACCAGGGTCAGACGTAGTCGGAAAAGATCTCAAGCGTTGTTGCTGTAGGCCCTAAGCCTTTGTTTCTGGCGTTTTCTGAATCAATCATTTTTCCTCTCTATTTACCGCAATTTACTCGTTTTGGCCTTAATTTGGGCACAGTGTGCCCAAACTGTTTTCGGCATGAAAAAAGGGCCAGACTTTGACCCCTTTTCCATAAAAAAGCTGATACCCGGGCCGCCCGGGCATCATTATATTATCACATCATTAAGACGATTTGCCATCCCCTTCTTTTTCCGGGCCCGGGATCTGGCCGGCGGCCCTCCCTGGCAGGAAGGCCATTTTCCTCTGAACCAGGGGAGCAATAAGCCACCGCAGACCGTAAACCGCCGCGACGATCCCCATAAGCAGGATCACATACCACATTGGAAATTTGTCCAGAGAGTTCACTGCCTTGATCATGTTGGCCTGTACAACGGCGCCATAGTTGCCCGGGAAAAAGGCAGCAATGAAAATGGCTGTTACCGGCAGAAACAAAAGCACCATGAGGAATTCATCCTTCCAGGAAAATTTCATATCGTTTCGTGCCTGCTGATCCCAATCAGCCTCAATCTGCTGGCCATTCTTCGCCATCTCAACCCGGGCCTTGGCGTTTTCAACAGATGCCTCTGCATTGAGCCGGACCACCTCATTTTTGGCCTGGGCATTGACTGTTTTCCGCTTTTGCCACTCGACCAACGGGTCTTTGACAAGCCCTAAAAGGCCACTCACCCCTTCCTTGATTGCTGTTGTCCAGGGCAGCTCCATCACATAACCTCCTCAATCATTCTGATCAGATTATTCGCCCGGTTGGGCACCTGCTGGTACCAGGCCGAATCTTTCATCTGCCTGATCATCTCCGGCCAGTCCCCATCCTTGGCGGCCGCAATCATTTTCTTAAAACCACGGAAC
>MDTD01017876.1_pt1 | contig 20420 bp, 16 predicted proteins | sample 811221 | NCBI WGS metagenome assembly MDTD01 (sample SAMN05326646, study PRJNA326480) | marine metagenome | isolation source: seawater | place: Pacific Ocean: South West | collected 2011
GAAGGCGCCAACCTGGTGGCCCTGCAGACCCGGCAGCAGCTGGCCCTGCAGGCGCTGTCCTTCGCCGGCCAGAACGAGCGGGCCGTTCTCTCGCTCTTCCGGTAAGGCCGGTAGTATCAGTCCTGAGTAGGATAGAAGGTCTGTCTATCTAGTACTTTTGGGCTTGAGAAGTCAGACCAAGGTCTTCTCAAGTTCCGCCCGCGGCGCGTTCCAGAGGAATTTGCCAAATTGGCAAGCATCGGCAACGATGTCCTTTGGGCCGGTTCTGCACCCGTCCGGTTTCCGCGTCGCGGGCTTTTTTTTCCGGGAGTCTGGTGTCCTCCCACCGATTTCACAGGCGTGCGCATGGGGGCGGTCGGGCCGGCCATCCGGCCCGGCGCCCCCCTTGCCTGGCCGCCAGCCGCCTCCGGCGTTCAACAGCAAAGCTACGATCGCAGACCGCCTGCACAGCCGCATTCCATCCTTTCCGGCGGGACCGGCCATGCCGTTCTGGCGGGCAGGGCGGCAAAAGCTGCCGGCAGAATCTGCCGGGCCCGGCCGAGACCGCCCGGCCGGAAGTGCGGGGCAGCCAGTCCGTCCTTCTAACTGATTGATTTAGCGTCTTTTTCTTGGGTGGGCCGCGACCGGTTGAGGTGGCACGGCTCGTGCTACTGCCTGTCGGTCGGGCGGCTCTGGCGCCGGACGGCCTGCTGGTTGTCCGTCTGTGTCGATGCTACCCTGAAGATTGCGGGTCTGCGGCGCCGTGCGGCCGCCGCGACTGCCTGAGTGACGACGTTCGGCGTGGCGGATGGGCCGCCGGCCGGGACGACCGTCACGGATCGGTTTCATAGGGCGCAGAAGGCGTCCGGAGAGGAGGTAGAATGCCGCTGAAGATCAATCTGAAGCCGAACGAAAAAATCATCATCAACGGTTGCGTCCTGGAGTCTGTCGGTGCGTCGGCGAATCTCGTCGTGCACAACGAAGCGCTGTTAATGCGCGAGAAAGACATCATGACGGAAACTGAGGCTGCAACACCCGCGCGGCGGATCTACTACGCGATCCAATGCGCCTACTTGTTCGAAGCGAACCGGGACCGCTATCTGGCGCAGTTCGATGAGCTGACGTCGCAGTTCGAAGAGGCGGTGCCCAGCGCGCGCCAGCTGACCGGCGAGTTCCGGCAGTCGGTGGTCGAGGGGCGGTTCTACAAGGCGTTGCGTCAGGCGCGCGAGCTCATCGATCGGGAGCAGGAGATCCTCGATGGCATACATGAACGCGGCATATCCACGGACGGGCTATTCAAGAATCCCGCAGGAGGGGAATCCGCGTCGGACAGAAGGCTGGGCCCTGATGGAGGCGGCAAGGCGCCTGCGCGAGGCCAAAAGCAAAGACAAGCGCGAGCTGTCTGAAGCTGTCCGTCTGAACTGGCGCCTATGGACCATCTTCCAATCCAGTATGCTGGAACCGGACTGCCCCTGGCCGGTGGATCTGCGCGGCAATATCCTGTCGCTGGCGGATTTCATCGACAAGCGGTCGGTGGCCCTGCTGTCGAAGCCGGATCCCGAAGGGGTCGAGGTGCTGGTCAACATCAACCTGCAGATCGGCGGCGGTCTGCTGGCCGAACCCCCGCAGTCTCATGACACCCAGTCCCAGGCCCCAGTACCCGGTCGCGTCAACCAGGTTCTCTGATCCCGCGAGCGTACAGGACCTGATCCCCGCCGCGCGGGCCCTGGCGCGCGGCGAGACCGACACCGCCCTGGCGGCGCTCGAGGTTCTGGCCACCGAGCGTCCCGACCACCCGCCGACCCTGCTGCTGCTGGGCCTGCTGGCCTGGCGCAGCGACGATCTCGCCGATGCCATCGCCCTTGTCCGGCGCGCCCACGACGCGGAGCCGGAGAACGGCTCCTATGCGGAGGTCCTGGCCTCGCTCTATGCCCTGGCCGGCGACCTGAACGAAAGCCTGTTCCTGGGCAAGCTGGCGACCGGGATGGGGCTGGATGCCACCCTGCAGGACCTCGTCCCGCCGGATTTCCCGACCTTCGGCCAGGCCTTCCTCGCGATCGAGGAGCGGCCGCTGGCGACCGCCGCCCGCAATGCCGCGGCCCGCGACCGGCCCGAGCAGGCGATCCGCTATCTGCGCGACCATCTGAAGCTGTTCCCGCGCGACCTGGAGGCGCAGGGCGACCTGGTGCGCCTGCTTCTGACCGAGGAACGTTTCGGCGAGGCGGCGGCGGCGGCCGAAGGGCTGGCCGGCCGCCGGGATGCCGCGGCCCTGAGCCTGATCGCCCAGGCGCGCTGCGCCGCGGGCGAGCATGCGGTCGCCGCAGGCACCCATGACGGTGCCGTCATGGTGCCCGGCCTCGACCCGCTGGCCGCCTGTCAGGTGGCGGCGCACCGGCTGTCCGACCTGTGGTGGTGCGAACCCGATGCCGGCGCCCTGGCCAAAGCCTGTGGCGACTGGGTTGCGGCCTATTGCCCGCCGCCGCCGGCGGTGCGGCGAATGCCGTCGACGGACCGGCTGACGATCGGCTTCCTGGTCGCCGGCGAGGTGCGGCCCGACATCCGTTCGGCCGTGGCCCAGATCTGCCGTGCCTTCAACCGCCAGACGGTCCGGCCGATCGCCTTCGGATACGGCCCCGCGACGCATCCCCGGAACAGCGTCTATCGCGGCGCCTTCGAGTTGTGGCGCGACGTGCGTCAGGTCGATGGCGCGACGATGGCCCGCATCTTCGGCGGCGAAGGGCTCGACGTCGTCATCGACACGGCCGGTTTCGGCTGTGTGGACGGCGTGCTGGCGGTGGCGCAGAGCGACGCGCCGTTGCGGCTGCTGTGGCCGCAGCTGCCGGTCGCGGCCGACGGGCGCCCCTATGACGCGCGCCTGGCGGCCGGCGAGCCCGGTGTCCCGGGCGGTGGCGGTCGGCGGGGCGGAGCGGCGGGCCTGCCGGCCCTCATATTCGGCCTGAGCGACGTCCCGGCGTCCCGGCAGGCCGCGATGCCCGGGGTGGCGGACGGGGCGGGCGGCGACCCGCCAAGCGATCCGGGCGCCGGCCTGGTCTTCGGCTGCGACATGCGGCCGGGCCAGGCGACGCGTGAGATGCTGTCGATGCTTGCCGCGATCGGCATGGCGGTGCCCGATGTCACGATCGCGATCCGCGACAACGGCTTTTCCGAACCGGCGCTGACCGAGCGGCTGCTGCAGGGCTTTGGCGAAGCCGCGGCCGCGGTCACCCTGGTGAAGACGGACAGCGCCGACGAATTCTGCCGCTACCTGGATGTCGCGGTGGCGCCGACCCTGCCGGCAAGCGCGCAGCCGGTGGTGGCGGCCCTGGTGGCCGGCTGCCCCGTGCTGACGGTCGCCCCCGAAGGGACGGAAGCCGGCCTGCGCGACGGCAGCTATGCGGCGCTGCTGACGGCGATGGGGCTCGGCGCGCTGGTCTGCAACGGTCCCGCCCAGCTGATCCGGCGGGCCGCCGAACTGGCCCTGGACCGCGACAGCTTCGTCCGGTTGCGCGACGGGTTGCGCGCGCGGGACCGGCGCCGAGAGCTGTCAGCCTCGGTCCTGGCGGACCGTCTGGAGCAGGCGATCCGCGGCCGCCTGGCCACCTCCGGCGGCGGCGCGGCGGCGACGGAGAGGGGGGTGGCGCATGGCTGATCGCGCGCGCTCCCTGGCGGCGATCCGCCAGCGTTTCCCGGTCCTGGCCGACAAGCTGGCGGAGCCGATCGCCAACCTGGTGCCGATCCTGGACGGCGAGACGCTGATCGACGTGTCGCTGGACGGCAAGCGCTTCTACGGCGCTGACGGGCGGGAGAGCACGCGGCGCCAGCTCGATGCCTATCTGGCTTCGCCGCACCGCTTCGCGCTCGGTTCACCCGATTCCATGGGCCTCTCAAGCCCGCTTTCGAAACGGATGACCCGCCACATGCTGGCTCTGACCCGCGCCACCCAGGCGGAGGAGGTGCCGGTCTACCCGCTGCGGGGCAAGACATTCCTGTTCATCTACGGCGTCGGGCTGGGCCATGGGCTGGAACGGCTGGTGGCAGAGACGCAGGCCAGTTTCGTTCTGTTCATCGAGCCGATGGTCCAGGTGCTGGCCCATTCGCTGGAAGTGGTGGACTGGGAGGCGCTGCTGGACAGTGTCGAGGCGCGCGGCGGGGTCGTCGATTTCGTCACCCTGGACGATCCGAAGGCGATCCAGTCCATGGTCGAGATCTTCGTGGAGCGGAACGGCCCGGGCTTCCTGGACGGCAGCTTCATCTTCCAGCATCACGGCCTGTGGTCGCTGAACGAGGCGAAGAAGCTGCTGCAGGAGAAGATCCACGAGATGTTCCTGGCGATCGGCTATTTCGAGGACGAGATGGTCATGATCCGGAACACGGCGGGCAACTTCATCGGCCGCAGCGGCGGACTGATCGACGGGCAGCCGCGGGTGGAGCGGCCCGAACCGGTGTTCATCGTCGGCTCCGGGCCGTCTCTGGACGAGGCGGTGCCGGTGGTGCGCGAGATGCGCGACCGGGCGATCGTCGTCAGCTGCGGCACCGCCCTGTCCGTGCTGCTGCGCCAGGGCATCACCCCCGACTACCATGTGGAGCTGGAGAACGTCCCGGTCGTCTACGACCTGATGCGGCGGATCGGAGCCGAGTTCGACCTGTCGCAGGTGCATTTCATCGGCTCCACCTCCTGCGATCCGCGGATCGCGGACCTGTTCGGCAAGGCGGACTTCTTCCTGCGCGACGCCATCTCCTCGTCGAAGGTCTTCCGGGGGCGGCTGAAGGAACTGTTCGGCGTCGCGCCGACATGCGTGAATTCGGGCCTGTCCTGCTTCTCGATCCTGGGTTTCAGGACCTTCTACCTGTTCGGCGTCGATTGCGGGAAACGGGTCGACAAGCGCCACCATGCGAAGGGCTCGATCTATTTCGACCTGGGCATGGGCGACGACCGCTTCCGCTATCCGTTGAAGGTGCGGGCCAATTTCGGCGGCGATGCGCAGACCAGCTGGCCGCTGGACCTGTCGCGCATGATGCTGACCCAGGTGATCAAGAACCGGGTGATCACGGTCTTCAACTGCAGTGACGGCGCCATCGTCGATGAGACGATTCCGCGGCTGCCGACCTCGGTGCACCTGCACAACCCGCCGCTCGACCGGCCGGCGCTGCTGGCGGAGATCCAGCGCCGGATGTCGCCCTATGTGGGCGACGAGCTGATCCGGGCGGCGAACCTGCCGGGCTTCCTGGGCGACTGCCGGGACCTGACGGACGGGGTGTCGCAGATCCTGCGCGACTGCGCGGCGGAGGAAGAGCCGTTCTCGGAATCCTTCGCCCGGATGCACATCCTGCTGATGAAGGCGCAGGCGCTGCACCAGGGCGCCTTCGCAACGATGGGCGGCAGCATCCGGGCTCTGGCGCGGGTGGGGATGTATTTCGGCACCCGTGCCAGCGATCCGGCGACCAGCCGGGCGATCTACACCCTGTACCGGGAGGAGGCCGACCGCATCATGCGCCACATGATGCGCGAGATGCGCTTCGTCATTCAGGAGATCGGCTTGACGGTCGACGATGTCCTTACCGATACCGACGAAGCCGTCGCATTAACAGGAAGTTAGGCTTTTTCGTTAAAATTCCCCGTTTCAGTTTTATCTTAAATTGTTGTTGACCGGCGCAGGTCCCGGTGCCATCATGGTATTGCCTCTAGAAAGGGAGGGCAGTGCAATGGTGGTATCAGCTCTTGATAGCGCCCGCACGACGCCCCCATCCAGTTTTCCGCCGAAGGCGGAAGGGCTAGAGACCTCCGCTGTCGCTCCGGCATCGGACGGTAGTCAGCAGAATGCGCGTTACTTCAGCCCGTTCATCCAGTTCGACCACGAACTGGGGCTTGCGATCATCCAGTATCGCGACGCCGAGACGGGCGCGGTGATCCGCCAGGTGCCGTCGAAACAAGCTGTCGACGAGTATCGGGCCAGATCGTCCGGACTCTCCCTGTCCGGATCCGAGACTTCGGACCGCACGCCAGGCGGCTCGCCGGGAAGCTCTGCTTCCAGCGAGGACTCCGCTTCGGGCGCCAGCAACGGACCCAGTGGGTCCGCGCCGGCGACCGGGACTGCTGCCACCGGCTCGAACCAGACGATATCGGCGGATACGCCCACGGGTGGTGGCGCAGGCGAGAGATCTGTTCTCGCTTGAGCGGGCCGCGGCGATCGGATCGCCGCACACGACCAGGACGGGCCGGCGGGTGCAGCCGGTGCCGTTCCCTCACAAAAAATGATGGCAAGACGCCAAAGAGCGTCTACCGGGGTCCGCCCCTTCGTCGCATCGATCGCTGCCTGATCGCAGCATGTCCGATGCAGCCGGAGTGACAGGACGAATCCGGCCGGGTCATGCAGGCGCGCCGTGGGCGGGCGGCTGGCCGACAGGCGAGGTGCGTCCGGCGGGCCCGAACGGATCGGCGCGCCGGGGCGGGGACCCCGGCGCGACTGCCTGTCTCTGGCCTGATCGCATGACGGCGTGCCGGCGGTCCCTGCCGCCGGCACATCCGTCCGGCCCGATTTGCGCCGCTGCCGCCTGGCAGAACCCGGCATCCGGCACGACGGATGCATGGTAGACTGGGCTTGCAGGGATGCAGCAGCGGGACCGGGCCGGTCCCGGGAGAATGCGGGACGGTTTGCCCTTGCGGGTTCCGGCCGCAAGACCCGAATTCGGCCTGACTCGGACGGCATGGGCTCTGGCGGTGGGTACGCCCGCGGAACGTCAGCCGTCGCGGGATCGGACGGCGTAATGGCGTCGGCCGGATCCCTTGCAAGGGCTCACAACGATGGCATCGACCATCTTCGGCAGTTTCGAGTTCAATTTCCGCAAGACAGAGTTCTTCATCAACCGCGCCTACACCCTGACGGCGGGGCAGCTGAAGATTCAGTCCCAGAAGGAGATCGGCGCCATGTCGGCCCGCCACCAGGCGGAGATCGTCAAGGCGCAGCAGCCGGTCACCAAGTACCTGTCGAACAAGTTTGCCGCCGGCGACGCCACGGCGGACCTGAAGAACGCGCTGGACCGCATCGTCGACATCCGCAACTCGCTGTTCGAGGCGCGTGCGGCCGCCAAGCTGGGCGAGCGGGCGGGCTTCGACAACGCCCTCTACGACATCAACCGCAAGGCGCAGGACGCATCTCAGGACGACCACAACCTGATCGGCTGGCTGGCCGTCGACGGCAACGGGGTTCGGTCCCGCACCGTCGAACTGGGCGCGGCGAGCTTCAACATCGCCTCGCGCTCCCTGGGGGCGACCTATGCCCTGGAGCTCGACGGCGGCGAGCGCATCCGGCCGGAGTTCCGCGACAACGAGCTGGAGCTGAACGACGAGAAGTACCTGGTCACGGCTCTGAACTACGTCTCCGAGGCCGACGGCGCCATCACCTTCACCGTCGGCGACGGGGCGGAGCAGCAGACCTTCACGGGCACGGTGAAGAAGGGTGGGCTGGGTGTCGCGAGTTCCTGGGTGTACGGCAATCTCGATAGCCAGGCCTTCCAGGATGCCGCGGTGGACGACGTGAACAGCGCGCTGCAGCGGCTGAACTCGGCCGAGCGGGAGCTGAATGCCTCCCTGATCCAGGCGGAATACCGGTACAACAAGTCGAAGACCCTGGCCGATGCCGCGCAGACCAATGTCGACAACACGGTGCGCAAGCAGCTGACCGAGCAGCAGGCGCTCAACAAGGCCATCGAGGCGAAGACCAAGATCGCGCTCGTCGTCCTCAGCCTGGGCGCGCAGCAGAAGCTGACCCAGATCGACGCGATCTTCCGGCCGGCGCCGAAGCCGACCAACACCATCCTGGACCGGTTCGGACTGTTCGACTGAGTTGGCGGGTGCTGGCGGTCGCTCGGACCCCGAGCCCAAACCCCGGGTTTTCTGCAAGGTGGCGCGGGATTTGCATAGTGTTTTGCGGGTTCGCGAAGGTCGCGACCCGGGCAAAACGCAGTGGATCGATGGCGTCGTCCGACTTCTTCAATTTCGACTTCGGTTTCCGGCAGGTCGAATTCAACGTGAACCGGGCCTATACCCTGACCAAGGCCCAGAACACGATTCGTGCCCAGCGCGAGACCGCCGCGATGGCCTTCCGTCATCAGGATGAGGTCGTGCGCGTCCAGAAGTCGGTGACCGCATTCACCTCCGACAAGATCGAGGCCGGCGACGCCAAGGCCAATCTGGAGAATGCGCTCGACCGCATCATCGACATCCGCAACTCGCTTTTCGAGGCGCGCGCCGCGGCCGCTACCGGCGACCGCGCCGCCTTCGACAACGCGCTCTACAACATCAACCTGAAGGCGCAGGACGCCTCCCAGGACCAAAACAACCTGATCGGCTGGCTGTCGGTGGACGGCAACGGCACCCGCTCCAAGACGGTGAATCTGGGCCAGAGCAGCTTCAACATCTATTCGCGCTCCCTCGGTGCCACCTACAGCGTGGAACTCGACACCGGTGAGAAGATCCGGCCGGAATTCCGCGACAACGAATTGGAGCTGAACGAGGAGAAGTTCCTGTTCACCGAGGTGAACTACGAGTCCGAAGCGGGCGGCGAGATCACCTTCAGCGTCGGCGACGGGGTGGACAAGCAGACCTTCACCGGCACGGTCAACAAGGGCGGCCTCGGCGTCGCCAGCTCCTGGGTCTATGGCAATTTCGATACCCAGGCCTTCCAGGACGCGGCGGTGGCCGACATCAACACCGCCCTGCAGACGCTGAATGCCGCGGAGCGGCAGCTCAACGGCACCCTGATCCAGGCGCAGTACCAGTACGACAAGGCCGTCACGCGGATCGATGCGGCGCAGGGCAAGGTCGACGACACCATCCGGCGCCAGCTCACCGAGCAGCAGGCGCTCGACAAGGCCATCGAGTCCCGCAACGAGATCGCCCTGGTGGTGCTCAGCCTCGGGGCGCAGCAGAAGCTGACGCAGATCGACGCGTTCTTCCGGCCGGCGGCGGAGCCGACGAACACGGTTCTCAACACCCTGGGCCTGTTCGACTGACGATTCGCCCTCGGCGAGGGCCGATCATCGCTGTCATCTTTGCGCTTCATTAACGGCTTGATTGGATCATCTTGCCGTATTGATCTGGCCTCTTTCTTGCTCCTTGCCGGGTTGTAGGCCACGCTGGCCTTGCCCCATCGACGGCATCGGGGCGGGCGCACCGGGGCAGGCGACGGGCCGGCCCGGCGGAACGGATGGCCGGCGCGCAGTGAGGAACGGGAGTATCCCCGAGCATGGCTCAGAACGGCAGCGGCAAGGGCAGGAACGGCAGCGCCGGTGGCAGCAACGGCCGCGGTGCGGGCAAGAACGGCCGGGTCGCCAAGTTGCGGACAGTCACCGCCGGGCCGGTCATCAGCATCGGCCAGGACTTCGCAGCGGCGGAGGATTTCGGCAGCTTCGCCGGCAAGTCCGTCCTGGTGACGGGCGGAACCGGGTCTTTCGGCCGGCGCTTTGTCGAGGAACTGATGGCCCGCGCGAAGCCGAAGCGGCTGATCGTCTTCTCCCGCGACGAATACAAGCAGTACGAGATGCAGTCCGCGCTGGACGGCAAGGATGCCCGGGCGCTGCGCTTCTTCATCGGCGACGTGCGCGATGTCGAGCGGCTGGAACTGGCGATGCGGGAGGTGGATTTCGTCATCCATGCCGCGGCGCTGAAGCATGTGCCGGCCGCGGAGTACAATCCCTTCGAGTGCATCAAGACCAATGTGGAGGGGGCGCAGAACGTCGTCACCGCCGCGCTGCGCTGCGGGGTGGAGCGGGTCGTCGCCCTGTCGACGGACAAGGCCGCGAACCCGATCAACCTCTATGGCGCCAGCAAGCTGGCCTCCGACAAGATCTTCATCGCTGCCAACAACATGTCCGGCTCCGTCGGCACCCGCTTCTCCGTCGTGCGCTACGGCAATGTCATGGAATCCCGCGGCGGCGTGGTGGAACTGTTCGACCGCCTGCTGCGCCAGGGCGCCACGGAACTGCCGATCACCGATCCGCGGATGAGCCGGTTCTGGATCACCCTGCGCCAGGGCGTCGATTTCGTCGTCTCGTCCCTCGCGATGATGCAGGGCGGCGAGATCTTCGTGCCGAAGATCCCCAGCATGAACGTGCTCGACCTGGCGAACAGCCTGGCGCCCGGGCTGCCGCACCGGGTGATCGGCATCCGTCCGGGCGAGAAACTGCACGAGGTCCTGGTGACGGAGGACGATGCCCGCCAGACCATCGAACTGCAGGACCGCTATGTGATCGAGCCGCTGTTCCGCTGGTGGAAGCGCACGCCCTATGTGGCGCTGGGCGCCAAGCAGGTGCCCGAGGGCTTCCGCTACGCCTCCGACACCAATGCCCACTGGCTGGACGCGGAAGGCGTGCACCGGCTGCTTGCCGGTCCGGCAGCGGCCGTCCAGGCGGCGGCCAGCGCCTGAGCCCGGGCCCGGTCGTTCCGCGCGCTGTTCCCCCATGCCCGTCCTGCATGTCATCGACCCGGCGCTGCGCAGCGTCGCGGGCCATTACCTGAGCCAGCATGCCGCGTTGTGGCACCTGTGCCGGCAGCACGGCTATGCCATGCACAGCTATGGCCATGCCGCCTTCGATCCGGCATCGCTGCCGCCGGGCACGGGCTTCACGGCCTTGTTCGACGACACCCGCCCAAACGACACGATCGGCCATTTCGTCACCGATGCGGCGCAGGCCAACCTGCAATGCCATGATGGCCTCTCCCGGCTCGATGCCGGCCGTTTCGCGGCGGAGGACCTGATCCTCCTGACCACGGCAACGATCCGCAACGTGCTGGGCTATGGCCGCTGGCTGCAGGACGCGGCGGCCGGCCTGGCCTGCCCGGTGGGGATCTACTGCACCCTGTCCGCGGAGCTCGACGACACGGTCGGCCGTGCCCTGCGGCGCGACCAGGTGGCGCTCGACGATGACGGCTTCGACCTGTTGGACAGCATCGTCGTCCCGAACGAGTTCAAGCGCTCCGCCTATCGCTACATGTTCCGCCAGGTTCCGCGCGACCGGCGCGACCGCTATGCCGTCTTCTACGAGGAGCCGTTCCCGAACCGAAGCCTGCTGGATTCCCTGGGCGCGGACGGCATCCGCTTCCACTCGCTGCGGTCGATGTACCAGGGCGGCGACCACGAGAAGGCCGCGGCCGCCTCGATCGGCCGCAGGACAATCGCCTTCCTCGGCTCCGGCGGGCTGGCGGAGGGCGAGAAGGGCTGGCACCGCATCGTGGAGATCGTGCAGCAGGTCCTGGCGCAGCGCGACGATGTCCGCTTCGCCATCCATGCCGGCGGGCGGATGGACCAGGCGGTCGAGCAGGCGCTGCGCGACCTGGGGCGCCGGCATGACGGCCAGGACCGGGTGGACCTGCTGTTCGGTGCCCTGGACAGCGCCGCCTATTGCGCCTTCCTGGAGCGCGCGGACCTGGTCTGCCTGCCCTATGGCGAAAGGTACCGCCATGTCATGTCCGGCGTGTTCGACGACTGCGCCTTCCTGGGCACTGTGGCGGTGGTCCCGGCCGCCAGCAAGATGGCGCGCTGGATGGACGTGCACAACCTGACGCCCGCCTGCTTCCAGGCGGCCAATCCGGCCGGCATCGCCGCTGCGCTGGTGGACGTGCTGGCGGATTTCGACCGCCACCGGGCGACCTTCCTGCGGGCGCAGGCGATCGCCCGGGAGGGTTTCCGCCGCAACAATCCCGTTGCGGTGCTGTCCGCGATGAACCCGGCGGCGGGCCAGCGCGACCGCGCCTCGGCCTGACCGCGGCGATGGCACGGGACAGGGGGCATATCGACCTCTCCGCCGGCCCGGAGGGCGTCGTGGCGGAACTGGCGGCGCGCCTGTCCGCCTTCCCCCGCGACGGCGCGCGGCCCGACGCCTGCGACCTGAAGTCCGCGGCCGTCGCCATCCTGCTCGTGCATCAGGGGGACGGCTGGTCGCTGGTGCTCACCCGGCGTGCCGCCGGGCTGCGGCGGCACAGCGGCCAGTGGGCGCTGCCCGGCGGACGCTGCGAACCCGGCGAGACGGCGGTCGCCGCCGGGCTGCGCGAGCTGGCGGAGGAAATCGGGCTGGACCTGCCGCCGGCCCGGGTCCTCGGCCTGCTGGACGACTATCCGACACGGTCCGGCTATCACATCACGCCGCTTGTCGTCTGGGGCGGGGAGGCGCCGGCGTTCCGCCCGGATCCGGCCGAGGTCGCCTCGATCCACCTGATCCCGCTGGCTGACCTGACCGTCGAGGATGCGGTCGACTTCGTGACGATCCCCGAAAGCGACCGCAAGGTGGTCCGCTTCCGGCTGCAGGAGCGCCTGATCCATGCGCCCACCGCGGCGCTGCTGTACCAGTTCCGGGAGGTGCTGGCGGGACGGGTGACCCGGGTGGCGGAACTGGAGCAGCCAACCTTCGCCTGGCGCTGATCCGGCCGCGGCCGGGCTACATGCCCGCGCCGATATGCACCCCGCCATTGACGTTCAGCACATGGCCGGTGACATAGCGGCCGCTCTCCGCGGCCAGGTAGAGCGCCGCCTCGGCGATATCCTCCGGCAGGCCGATCTCGTGCAGGGGCACGTCGGCGATCGCCTGCGCCTCCTCCTCCGGGGTGACGACCGCGGCCATCATTTCCGTCCGGATCAGGCCCGGTGCGATTGCGTTGACCGTCATGCCGTCGCCGGCATAGAGCCGCGCCAGCGACTTGGTGAGGCTGATCAGCGCCGCCTTGGAGGCGGCATAGGGCACCGCCTTGGTGCCGCCGAACTGGCCGCCCATCGACGAGATGTTGATGATCCGACCGCGCCGGCCGGCGGCCTTCAGATGCGGCAGCGCCGCCTGGCACAGCAGGAACGGCCCGCGCAGGTTCACCGCCAGGGTATGGTCCCAGTCCTCTGGATCGATCTCCGCGAAATCGACCCGGTTCAGGTAGCCGGCATTGTTGACCAGGATGTGCAGGCCGCCGAAGGCCTCCGCCGTTGCGGCGACCGCCGCCTGCACCGAGGCGCGGTCGACCACGTCCAGCGGTACGGCCCGTGCGGAAAGCCCTGCCGCCGTCAGCTCTGCGGCCAGCGTCTCCGCGCCGTCGCGGCCGCGGCGGTAGCCGATGGCCACGGCTGCGCCGGCCTCTGCGAGGCGGCGCGCGATGCCGGCGCCGATGCCGCGATCGGCGCCGCTGACCAGGGCCGCGCTGCCGACCAGATCGGTTTTCACGCGGCCGGCGCTCACGCCGCCGGGCCCAGGTCGAGGTCGGGCCAGCGAGCGCCGATCGCTGCCAGGATCCCCGCTTCGTCCAGGCGGTAGGCCGCCTCCAGCTCCGCATTGCTGCCGGGTTCGACGAAGGACAGGGGGATGCCGATGCGCAGCAGGGGGCGCAGCAGGTCGCTGTCCGCCAGCACCTCCGCCACCGCGGCGCCGAGGCCGCCGGGCAGCACATATTCCTCCACCGTCACGATCCGCGCGGCGCGGGCGGCCCGTTCGGCGAGCCAGCCGGCGTCGAGCGGGTCGAGGGTCCGCATGTTCACCAGGCCGGTCTCGTAGCCGGCGGCGGCCAGCCGGTCGGCGGCGGAAGCGGCGGCCTCGAACTTCTGGCCGGCAGCAAGGATCAGCGGATTGCCGCCGTCGCGCAGCACTTCCGGCCGGAAGACCGCCGCATCGTCCAGGCTGGCGACCCGGGCATCGATCTCCGGCGCCGGGCCGTAGGGCATGGCAATGACGGTCGGCCCGGACAGGGTGGCCAGGGCCGCCGAGACCATGCGGCGTGCCTCATGCGCATCCTTCGGGACATGGACCTTGAGGTTCGGCAGGGCGCGCAGGTAGGACAGGTCGTAGATGCCGTGATGGGTCGGATTGTCGTAGCCGCTGAAACCGCTCCGGAAGGTCAGGATCAGGGTCGGCAGGTTCATGAAGCAGACATCGTGGATCAGCTGGTCGAAGGCCCGCTGCATGAAGGTCGACTGGTAGGCGATGACCGGCACCCGGCCGGCAAGGGCCAGGCCGACGGTCATGCTCATCGCATGCTGTTCTTCCATGCCGGGATCGAAGCAGCGGTCCGGCCAGGTCGCGAAGACCTTCGCCAGCCCGGTGGCATAGAGGGTGGACGGCGTGATGCAGCAGATGCGGGGATCCTCCTCCATCGCCGCGGCCACCGCCTCCGCGGCCACGTCGGGATAGCCCGGCGCCGGGGGCGGCACCGCGGCGGCCCCGGTCTCCGGATCGAAGGGAAAGGAAAAATGCTGCCGGAACGGATGGCTGTCGGCCGGCGGCCAGCCATGGCCCTTCACGGTCCGGACATGCACGACGACCGGTCCGCCATTCTCCTTCGCGGCCTGCAGGGCCGGCAGCAGGGCGGCGATGTCGTGGCCGTCCACCGGGCCGATGCTGGTGAAGCCCCAGCCCCGGAAGATCTGTGCCGCCCGCGCGCCGTCCTGCAGCGCGTCGTGCAGGCCGCCATAGCCGGGGCTGATCGCATAGCCGTTGTCGTTGACCACCAGGATCGGCGGGGCGGGGTCGACCGCGGCATCGTTCAGCGCCTCGAGCGCGATGCCTTCCGCCAGGGCGCCGTCGCCGACGATGGCGACGACGCGGCCGGCCGTCCCGGCCAGCCGCCGGCCGCGGGCCATGCCCAGCGCGATCGACAGGGCGGTGCCGGCATGGCTCGCCTCGATCGGGTCGTGCGCGCTTTCCGTGCGGGTCAGGAAGCGGTTCATGCCGCCATAGCTGTTCAGGCTGGCGAACAGGTCGCGGCGGCCGGTCAGCAGCTTCTGGGTATAGCCCTGGTGGCCGGTATCCCAGACCAGCGCATCCTCGGGCGAACGGAACACCGCATGCAGCGCGATGGTCAGCTCCACCGTGCCCAGATTGGCGCCGATATGGCCGCCGGTGCGGGAGATGCTCGACAGCAGGAAGGCGCGCACCTGTCCGGCCAGGTCGGTCAGGGCGGCAATGCTGCGGCCCTGCAGCGCCTCCGGTCCGGTCAGCGCCTGCAGGTCCAGCGCATCCGCCGGCCGCGCGGCCGTCTCACCTGTCATGCTTGATGTCACTCCCCAATCCGTCTTGCGGCCGTGCAGGCGCCGCGTCGATTGCCCGTGGGACCTTGCCCGTCAGACCTTCATCGGTGCGTTGCCGCCGGCGATCACGGCGCGCAGCGCGCCGGCCGCGGCGCTGAGCCGGGTCTTGAGCTGGATCCAGTTCTCGCCTTCGCCGAACACGAAGGCGATGACCGCCCGGTTGTCGGTGCCCGCCGGCACCAGCTGCCCGTTCCGGCGGATGACGATGACGTCCAGGATGCCGGCCATGTCGATCGCGCTCTCCAGCCCCTCGACCCGCAGGAACCGCCCGGCCATCGGGCTGAGGACGGCGCGCCAGCCGATCAGCCGGCCGGCCCTCTGCGGTTCTTCCGTCGCCGAGCGCCAGTCCTGGCCGGCGAGATGGCGGAACCAGGGCAGGGCGGGATGCCAGCCCAGGGCGAGCGGGCTGACATGACTGGAGCTGACATCGCCGTGGAAGCGCGGCGAGACTTCCAGCAGGTGCGGGCCCTCCGCGTTCACCACCACGTCGGCCTTGACCGGGCCCTGGTCGAGGCCGGCAGCCAGGGCTGCCTCCGCCACCAGCGCGTAGATCGCGTCGGCCTCCGCCGTGCCGATATCCGCCGGCTGGTGGCCCCAGAGCGGCACATGCAGCGGCGGCAGGGTGAAATAGCGGTCGAGCAGCCCGCAGCGCACCACCTCTCCCTCGATCAGGCAGAGATTCACGTCGACATGACGGCCGTGCAGCTGCCGTTCCATCAGGATGACATTGCCGAAGGCGCTGGCCTCGGTCCAGGCCCGGTCGATATCGGCGGCCGCGACAATGCTGCGCACACCCCGGCTGCCGCTGGAGCCGGCGGGCTTGAGGATCGCCGGGCCGCCCATCTCGGCAAAGGCGGCGCGGGCATCGTCCGGGTCCGCGACCCGCCGCCCGGCGGTCGTGCGCAGGCCCAGGCTGCGCCAAAGCTCCGTCGACCGGGACTTGTCCAGCAGGGTCGACAGGCTTTCCACCGACGGACCGGGCAGGCCCAGGCGGGTGGTGACCCGGGCAACGGTCGGCAGCGCATGGTCGCCCGCCGTGTAGATGCCCACCAGGTCGTCGATCTCCAGCGCCGCCTGCAGCACCCCCTCGGTGTCGTCGGCGGCCACGCGAACGAAACCGTCGGCGCGGTGCCGGCAGGCCGCCTCCGGGTCCCGGTCGGTGGCGATCACCTTCAGGCCGGCGGCATGGGCCGCCCGGATCGAGGGCATCTGCAGCTGGCCGGCGCCGATATGCAGGAGGGTCGCCATCACGCGGCCGCCGCCGTCCAGCGCCCGCCGCCGGCGCTGGCCGCCGCGGCGAGCTCCGCCGCGTTGGCGGCGGCATTGCCGGGCAGCAGCCGCGTCCCCAGCAGGGTGGCGGCCCGCGGTGCCGGCAGCGGCCCGGCGGGCAGCGGATCGCGGCCCGTCCAGGCGGCGATCTCGGCCGCGAACGGGTCGAAGCCGGGGAACAGCCCCGGCAGCAGAAGCTCGGCGATGCCATCGCCGCAGAGCCCCGGATTGACTTCGTACAGGTGGGCCCGGCCGCCCGCGTCCGCCCGGAAGCTGAAGAAGGCGAAACCGCGATCCATGCCCAGCGACCGCGCCAGGGGCAAAGCGAGGGCGGTGAGCCGCCCGGCGCCCATGCCGGTGGCGGGTGCGGCAAGGCCCAGGCCGCGGACGGAGCCGTCGGCCTGCTGGGCGACGATCTCGTCGTAGGCCAGGGCGAGAACCGGCGTTCCGCCGGTGAGCAGCAGCAGCAGTCCGACATCCTGTCCCGGCAGCCAGTCCTGCACCTCCACCTTGCCGTTGGCGGAGGCCTCCGCGGCGTCGCGCAGCAACGCGGCCACCGCGCGCGGCGTCCCCGCCGGCGGTGCCGGCAGCCGCACCACGGCGGCCTTGCCGCATAGCGGCATGTCGGGTTTCGCGAGCAGGCCGCGATGCAGCGACAGGTCCGGCGGCAGGTCGCGCCCCGGGTCCGCGACAAGGCGGCCGGCCGGGCAGGGCAGGCCCAGTGCGGTGGCGCGTTCGCGCAGCACCGACTTGCGGACGGCGGCCGCGCAGAAGGCGGCGGGCGGTCCGGCAACACCCAGCGCCGCGGCCAGGGCGGCTGCCGTGGCCAGCGCCGGGCCGGAAGTCCGCTGGATCACGGCCCGGGTGCGCTGCGCCATCGGATGCGCGCGCGCGGCGGCCACGGCCGGCCCTGCCTCGAAAGTGCTGATCCGCAGATGCGCGTCCAGCAGGTCGCCGGCCGCCGGGGCGTCGGCGCGGTCGACCGCCCAGACCGCGAATCCGGCCGCGGCGGCGGCGCGGATCAGGGGCAGTTGCGCCGGGCCCGCGCCGACGCTGAGGACCGCATCGCGGCCATTGGCCCGCGGTCCTGCCCGGCGCGCCGCCTGCGGCACCGTTTCTTGCATATCAGCTGGGTCCTGCCGTGGCGCCATGATCGGGGAAGGCTCGCCTGTCTCTGCTTGCGCCGGTGGTAGGGGGATCGACCGGCCGGGCATCGGCTGCTGGCCGAACCCGCCGAATTCTAGCAATCTCCGTACCGTGAACCAAAGTACAGAGCAGATGATGTCAGCGCCCCAGGCGGCCGCCGGCCCGAATGCGTTCGGGCGGGCCTCGATCCTCCGATGCCAAGTGTGTGGTGATTCTGCCGCCAGCCCGGCCTATCGCTTCCGGCAGCGACTCCCCTGGGCGGCGGAAAGCACCGAACAGGTGGTGCAGGGATGCGGCAATTGCGGCTTCCTGTACATGTCGCCGCGACCGGACCGTGCCGCGCTGGCCGCGTACTACACGGCCGATACCCATGGCTCGGGCCAGGTCTTCCGCGACGAGAGCGGCGGCAGCCGGGCCGGCCAGAACGCCCGCATGCGGGCGGCCTTCATCGCCGGCATGCTGCCGGCCGGCGCGACCGTCCTGGATATCGGCTGCGGCCAGGGACTGGTGCTGGAAGCGCTGCGCGGCCATGGCATGGCGGTGTCCGGGCTGGAACTGTCGCCGGCCGCCGCGGAAACGGCGGCGGCACGCGGGCTGGACGTGGTGCAGGGCGGCCTGGGCACCGCCCTCGGCCGCCGCTTCGACGCGGTCGCGATGATCTCCGTGCTGGAGCATCTCTGGGATCCAGGCGAGGGGATCGCCGGTGCGCTGGACTATCTGGCGGCCGACGGGCTGCTGATGGTCGAGGTGCCGAATGCCCTGGTGCCGACCCCTTCGCTGACCGACTGGTTCAGCTTCGAGCATCTGTCGCATTTCTCGCCCGCGACCCTGGCGCGGCTGCTGCGGCGGCATGGCTTCCGCTGGGCCGCGCTGGGCAGCAGTTTCCGCGAGGGCGGCATCCGTCTGGGCGCCCTGCGCGGCGCCGACTATCCGAAGCGCCCCGGTCCCTGGGAGGCGCTGGAGGAGATCGAGGCACGCTGCCCGGTCCCGTCGCTGGAATACAGCAGCTATCCGGCGCGCCAGGCCGCCCTGGTCGACGGCGTGACGGAGCGGGTCACCGGCCTCTTGCGCGGCTGGCGGGAGGAGGGGCGCCGGATCGCGGTCTATGGCGCCGGCCTGCACAGCCTGCAGCTTGCCGAACTGGTGCCGCTGCAGGATTGGGTCGACTTTTTCGTCGATGGCGACCGGCGCAAGCAGGGCACGCGCTTCTGCGGCCTGACGGTGGAGCCGCCGGAGGCCCTGCGCAGCCGCGGGGCCGGCGCCGTGCTGCTGTCCACCGGCGCCTTTGTGGAGGAAATGGCCAACCGGGTCCGCGGCATCGCCGGCGACACGGTCGCGATCGCGGACTGCTATGACCGGCTTTGAAGGCGGGCGAGGCGTCGGGGCAGGGGACGACCGTCCGCCGCTGCTTGTGGTGCTGGGCGCGGGCAGCGACCAGCGCTTCCTGCTGCAGACCGCCCGGGCGATGGGCCTGCGCACCCTCGCCTTCGACATGAACCCGCAGGCGGAAGGGGCGCCCTTCGCCGACCGCTTCGAGGCGATTTCCACCCGCGACGTGCCCGCGATCTGCGGCCGCCTGGACGCCCTGATCGCCGAAGGCGAGCGCCCGGCCGGCGTGACCACCATGGGCAGCGACATCCCGGAGATCGTGGCCGCCGTGGCGGGGCATCTCGGCACACCCTCGGTCTCGGCCGAGACCGCGCGTCTGGCGACCGACAAGTTCGAGATGAAGCAGGCCTTCCGGCGTGCCGGCGTACCGATCCCCTGGTTCGCCGCGGTGCGCGACGCCCGCGACGTGCAGGAGGCGCTGGACACGCGCGGCGGCAGGCTGGTGGTAAAGCCGGTGGACCGGTCCGGCTCGCGCGGGGTGTTCCTGCTGGATGCGGGCATGCACGACCGGGTGCCGGCCCTGTTCGAGGCGGCGCAGGCGCAGTCCTTTTCCGGCCGTGTCCAGGTCGAGGACTTCGTGCCCGGCCCGCAATATTCCACCGAGACCGTGTTCCATCGCGGCCGCGGCGTGACCCCTGGCTTCGCCGACCGCAACTATGAATGGCTGCAGCGCCTGGCGCCGCGGATCATCGAGAACGGCGCCTGGATGCCGACCGCCCTGGACGCGGCGGAGCAGGCGCAGGTCGACGACCTGCTGGCGCGTGCCGCTGCGGCGCTCGGATTGGCTGACGGCACCGCCAAGGGCGACGTGGTCTGGGGGCCGGACGGGCCGCTGCTGATCGAGATGGCGGCGCGGCTGTCCGGCGGCGATTTCTGCGAAAGCCTGGTGCCGCTCTGCACCGGGGTGAACTACGTGCCCGCCGCGATCGACCTGGCGTTGGGCCGGACACCCGATTTCGCGGCCCTGACGGCGTCGCCGCGCCAGGCGGTGGGCAACCGCTATTTCATCGGCGGGCCGGGCCGCCTGCAGGCGGTGGAGGGGCTGGACGAGGTGGCGCGGCAGCCCTGGATCCACAAGCTGGAACTCTGGTACCGGCCGGGCGACGAGGTGCCGGCCCCGGTCAGTCATGCCCACCGGCTCGGCGTCTTCATCGCCACCGCGGCGGACAAGGCGGAACTGGATCGCCGGATCGACTGGGTCTACCGCACCGTCAGGCTGCAGATTCTGCCCAGTGACGACGGCGATCCGCTGGCCGACCCGGCAGAATCTGCCACCTGACCCGGCAGATACTGCCGACCGACGCACTTTCTGCTGCGGTCAGGCGGATTGCGCCATCGGCAGATGGCGCACCGCTTCGGCCAGGCAGGCGGCGATGCGGCTGGCGCCGCGCCCGTCGACCAGGGCGGCGGCCCGCCCCCCCATCGCGGCAAGCCCGTCGGGATCGGCCAGCAGGGTGGCGACCTGGCTGGCGGTCTCTGCCGCCCAGTCGCGCCGGCGCAGGTCGACGAGGGCGGCGATCCCCGCTTCGACAAAGCGTCCCGCCGTCGCCAGGTCCGCGTCGGAGCGGCACAGCAGGACGC
>MDTD01194277.1_pt1 | contig 20420 bp, 20 predicted proteins | sample 811221 | NCBI WGS metagenome assembly MDTD01 (sample SAMN05326646, study PRJNA326480) | marine metagenome | isolation source: seawater | place: Pacific Ocean: South West | collected 2011
AATTGATGCCTCTTAAAAAAACTCAGCGCTTTTTGACCCAAGACACACACATCGACTTCAACAGATTGTGCTTGCCAAGCCTGCATACTTTTTAAGGTTTCTTTAAATAAATTAGTATTTAAACCACCACACAAACCTCGATCGGTAGAAATGACGATATATCCAACTCGCTGAGGAGGCCGCGCGTCTAAAAAAGGATGTCGGTATTCACTGTTAGATTGTGCTAAATGTCCAATAACTGATAACATTTTATCGGCATAAGGACGCGAAGCGGCCATACGCTGCTGGGTTTTATTAAGCTTACTGGCAGCTACCATTTCAAGCGCCGAAGTCACTTTACGTGTTTTCCCAGTGCTTTCAATGGTAGATCTAATTTTTGCTGCTGCAGACATGCTTACTCCACCTTAATCAATCAACTGTGCTTCAGAATCATTAAATGCTTGAATGATCTCTTTCAGCGATTCGGCCACAGTATCTGTGAGTTTGGGTGATGCGGCAATCTCTTTTAAAAAGGCGCTGTGGTGTTCTTTAAGATAACCATGAAAAGCCGTTTCATAAGCCATCAAGCGCTCTAATTCAACTGTATCCAAGTGGCCTTGCTCAACCAAAAATAAACTGGCTGCCATTAACGGGACAGATAGTGGTTGATATTGCCCCTGCTTCATCATTTCTGTGACCCGTTGCCCTCGTTCTAACTGCTTACGGGTTGAGGCATCTAAATCTGATGCAAATTGAGAAAACGCTTCAAGCTCTCTAAATTGGGCTAAAGCCAAACGCATTTTACCCCCAAGCTTCTTAATGATGCCTGTTTGTGCAGCGCCTCCCACACGCGATACCGATAACCCTGCATTGATCGCAGGTCGAATGCCTGAATTAAATAACTCAGTATCTAAATAAATTTGACCATCTGTAATAGAAATAACGTTGGTTGGAACAAAGGCAGAGACATCTCCAGCTTGTGTTTCAATGATGGGTAAAGCCGTTAATGAGCCTACTTTGCCTTTAATCTGCCCTGAAGTGATCTGCTCAATGTATGCTTCATTGACGCAAGAAGCTCGCTCTAACAGCCTTGAATGCAAATAGAAGATATCCCCTGGAAAAGCTTCACGCCCTGGAGGACGCCTTAATAGTAAAGAGATTTGACGATAGGCCACCGCATGTTTAGACAGATCGTCATAAATAACAAGGGCATCTTCACCTCGATCTCGATAATACTCACCCATGGTGCATCCTGCAAAGGGTGCAATAAACTGCATAGCCGCAGATTCATGAGCCATTGCGGTAATAACAGTGGTATAATCCATCGCGCCATGCTCTTCTAATTTAGAAACTAAAGAAGCCACAGAAGACGCTTTTTGGCCAATGGCAACATAAATACACTGTACGCCTGTATCTTTTTGATTGATGATCGTATCAATCGCCAACGCAGTTTTCCCTGTTTGTCGATCACCAATGATTAATTCGCGCTGACCTCGGCCAATCGGCACCATGGCATCAATTGATTTCAAACCTGTTTGCAACGGAACACTTACAGGATGTCGGGCAATCACACCTGGGGCTACTTTTTCAACTTGATCCTGTGCCTGAGCATTAATAACGCCTTTACCATCAATGGGTTGCCCTAATGCATTGACAACACGGCCTGACAACTCCGGCCCAATCGGAACCTCCAACACACGCCCTGTACATCGCACAGATTGACCTTCTTGTAAGTGTGTGTAATCTCCAAATACAACCGCACCCACCGTATCTTGCTCTAAATTTAAAGCCAAAGCATAACAAGATTCAGGCAGCTCAATCATTTCTCCATAGACAACATCTGATAACCCATGAATCTGGATCACACCATCTTTAATGCTGACAATGGTGCCTTCGGTATGCTGTTCAACGGTCAAATCAGCTGATTGAATACGTTGCTGGATTAATCGACTAATTTCTGAAGGATCTAAAGTTAATTGAGTCATATATTACCTCATGATGTTGTAAGCGTTTGAGTTAATCGATTTAACTGTGTTCGCAGTGACGCATCGATCACCTGGTCACCCATGCGCAAAACACCGCCACCTAAAAGCTTTTGATCAATGACAGATTCAATGCTGACTGTAACGGTTGAATCGGCGGTGCTGTTTGATTTTGAAAGATGTGCTTTGAGGGTTTTGAGAAAATCATCATCCACAGGAAATGCAGTATACAATGTCACGCTTAACTGTTTTGATTGAGTGTCACAGTAGCTTGAAAACAACTCATAGAGCTCTGGCAATACAGGCGTTTTACGTTTTTCGATCAATACCCCTAACAACCCAAGCAATGGTGAGGAAAGGTTCGGCATGAGTGCTGTACAGATGGCCAATCGATCATCTACACTTAATCCGGGGCGTTTTAAAAGATGCGACACACACGCTTGAGTCAACTGTATAGATAACTGCTCTAAATCTGTTCGGCACACCGCTAAATCAAGCCCCTCTTCACAAACGGCATTAAACAGCGCTTTAGCATAGGGTCGAGCCAGGGTCATTGCATGAGACATATTATGAATGATCCTCTGAAGTATTAGTTAATTGCGATAACAAGTGTTTGTGCATCTCAGGTGTAATCTGCCCTGATAAAATACGCTCCAGTGCTTGGCTTACGTGTTGTGCTAAATGGGTTTGAAGGGCTTGCTGCGCTTGTCGCTGATGCTGTTCAATCTCTATGCTTGCAGATTCAACCAATTGTTGCTTAAGGTCATTTCCTTCGGCACGTGCTTGTTCCATCATCTTGGACACTTTAGCATCTGCTGCATTCAGTTGTTCTTTAATTTTTTGATGCGCCTCTTCTATTAACGCTTCAACCTCTTTCTCAGCCTGAGCCAGAGCAGCTTGGCCCGCTTGAGCCGCCTGAAGTCCTTCTGAAATTTTGACTTCTCGCGCCTGTAAAGCTTTCTGTATGGGGGGCATGACATATCGGTACGTCACCCAAACAAAGACGCTAAAAGTAATCATTTGCCCAAACAAAGTGGCATTTAGCATAACAACTCCAAACTCAATGGTTCAATTAATGTGCTGTTTTAGCAAATTCAATTAATGCAGTCAAAAATGGGCTATTGACAGTGAACCATAAGGCAATACCTACACCAATCATGGTCACAGCATCAAGCAGACCCGCCACTAAAAACATTTTAACCTGTAACATTGGTGCCATTTCAGGCTGGCGTGCAGCGCCCTCAAGAAACTTTCCACCTAACAAACCAAATCCAATGGCGGTGCCTAATGCGCCCAAACCAATCAATAAGGCTGCAGCAATCACAGTCATGCCTTGTAACTGAGCAACTAGAGGTACTATATTCATAATGGTCTCCTGGTTTAAATAAAAAATAACACGTTAATAATTTAAAACAATTCTAAATGTAATCATAGGGTTGTTAACGCTTTATCCTCCTAATGACCACTTTTAGCCATGCTTAAATAAACAATAGTCAGCATCATAAAAATAAATGCTTGCAACACAATAATCAAGATATGAAAAATAGCCCAGGGGCCTCCTAGTAACCACTGAGCCTGCCAAGGTAATAATGCAATCAAAATAAAAATCAATTCCCCTGCATACAAATTACCAAATAGTCGCAAAGCTAATGACAAGGGCTTTGCACACTCCTCAACTAACTTAAGGGTTAAATTGATAGGAAATGCCCACATTGAAAATGGCTCACATAAAAGCTCTTTAAAGAAACCTTTGAACCCTTTAAAATTAAAACCATATACGAGCAATAACACAAACACAGATAATGACAAGCCAAAAGTTAAGTTAGGATCTGCAGTAGGAACCGCCCTTAGGTAGGGCACACCTAAAGCTTTCATGGCATTAGGCAACAGATCAACTGGCAACAAATCCATAAAATTCATTAAAAAAACCCAAACAAAAATCGTCAACCCCAATGAAGCCACTAACCGATCTTCACAGTGAAAGGTCTCTTTAACTTGTGTGTTTGCAAATTCAACCAATACTTCAACACAATTTTGCCAACGACCCGGCACACCTTCGACCACCTTGACAGCAGCCCACCTAAAACTGAACAAAAACACAACCCCTAAGAACCAAGAAATCATCAAGGTATCAAGATTTAGTGTCCAGAAGCCACCGCCAGAGCCTAAAGTATGGTGGACTAAATCATATTGCAAATTAGTCAGATGATGCTGTATATAATGTGCAGCACTCATACAGCCACCTTAAATGGGTTGTTGTGAAGGTGAGCAGGGATCCACAGCGCTGCGAAGTAAGCGCCTAACACTGTAATACTCAACCATATTGCGTTTAAATCTAAATACATCATGCCTAATCCCATCAACACGAAGGTTGCAAATAACTTGACAGCCTCTGCGTAGTAAAAAGCTTGTGCGATTTTCCGAGCATGCTGCGCACCTGAGCGCCTAAAGTAAATCAAAACAAATAACACTTGAGGAATAATAACGGCACACCCTCCTACCCACACTGACATCATCGCATCGAGTTCGTTAGCAAAAAAAGACACATCCAAACACATCACAACCCAAACGGCTTGCAAAAACAAAAACCGCCAGCCAAAACCTATGGGCAAAATACGCTGTTGCATCACCGTCATTTAAGTACTGAACCTTACTATTTAATGGTAGATGCCGCGATTGTACTTAAAAAAAAAACACTTTTCAACCAAAGCGTCAAACCTTGATGCAATCAAAAAAATTTAAACATGCGATCACCACCAAGATTGATCGCACGAGCACTCAATACGGATCACATCGATCCAACTTGATTCTATCTATTGAGACTTTATTGATCATCACTTGCTATGATAAAGTAATCATTCAATATTTATATTTGGAGTGATCAACTGTGCCTCATGCTCAATCTAAGATTCGTGTTCGCTTCGCACCCTCCCCAACAGGAACATTACACATTGGCGGTGCGCGTACAGCTTTATTTAATTTCCTCTTTGCGCGCCATCATCAAGGTGAATTTATTTTAAGAATTGAGGACACCGATACCCTTCGAAATAGTGAAACCGCCCTTAAACAACAACTCGATGATCTCAAATGGCTAGGCCTTGAGTGGGATGAAGGCATCATCAACGCCCAAGGGGAAAGCATTGGGCCCTATGGCCCTTATCGCCAAAGTGAAAGACGCCCTTTATACGAACAATACCTGCATCAACTCATTGAACAAGGCTTAGCCTATTATTGCTTTATGTCTGAAGCAGACGTCGAATCAGAAAAAGCCGCCTGCAAAATCGCTCGTCAACCTTATCGCCCGAGCAGCCCTGACCGTGACCAACCATTGGCCAAAGCTTTAGAGCGCTTGAAACAAGGCAACACGGCTGTTATTCGATTCAAAGCCCCCGAAACGCCTAAAACATACACTATTGAAGACCTTGTACGAGGAACCGTCACCTTTTCCACTCAAGAAGCAGGTGATTTTATCATTGCGCGCACCGACGGAATGCCTATGTATAATTTCGCATGCGTCATTGATGACGCTTTAATGGAAATTTCTCATGTCTTTCGGGGAGAAGAACACCTCACCAACACACTCAGACAACTGATGCTCTTTGATGCATTAAACTTGAAACCACCTGTTTATGGCCATGCTTCAATTATTTTAGGAGCTTCAGGTAAAAAATTAAGTAAACGTGACGGTGCTGCAGCATGCGATGCTTATCGCGAGCAAGGGTACTTGCCTCAAGCTGTTATTAACTATATGGCACTGTTAGGTTGGAATGATGGGACAGAGCAAGAACATTATACTCTGCCCGAATTAATTCAAGCATTTAGCACATCAGGTCTCAATGCCGCTGCGCCGGTTTTTGATTTGAAGAAACTAACCTGGCTCAATCATCAGCATCTCATTCACCTATCCCCTGAAGATTTATGGCGCAAACTAGCGCCCTGGATGCCTCAAACCTCACAACCTCCGGTTTTAACCACACTTGAGGCATGGCAAGATGCTTTTTGTAGAACCGTCCAACCTCATCTCAACACCTTGCTCGATGCACGCCGAATCTATGAGGCCCTTTGCTCACCTACCCTCACTTTTGATGAAGCCGCTTTAGACGTGCTATCATGGCCGACAACAGCCGGTGTATTACATGCTTGGATTGAGGGGCTGTCTTCTACTCAAACATTAACACCTTCATCTTTTCAAACACTTCTAAAAGATATTCAATCGACCCAAGGGATCAAAGGAAAAGCACTCTTCATGCCTTTGCGAGTGGCCATGATTGGAATGGCGCATGGCACTGAACTGAAACAACTGATCGAGTTACTGCCACGCGATCGACTCTTAGATCGTGCACGCACTTGTCAGCAGCGTTGCGTCTCATGAGTTATTCCATTGCCACTTGGAATGTTAATTCACTGCGTGCTCGCCTTGATCATGTTTGCGATTGGCTCAGCACTCATCCAGTTGAATTACTTGCAATTCAAGAAACAAAAACACCTGATGAAACCTTTCCAGAAGAACCTATTAAGGCGTTAGGATATCATATTTATTATTGTGGCCAGAAAGCTTACAATGGTGTTGCCTTGATCAGCCGAACGCCACTCACCTCAATTATACACGCCCTTCCTCAATGGAATGACCTTGAAAAACGATTTATTGCAGCGTGCACTAAAGACAACATTCTCGTGGTAAATGTTTATGTACCCAATGGACGTTCATTAGACTCTGATAAATTTAACTACAAATTAACTTGGCTGAATCAATTAAAACACTATCTTGAAGTGGCACAGCGTGATTTTGAGCGAATCATTGTATTGGGTGATTTTAACATTGCACCAGCAGATATTGATGTTTATGACACTCAAATCTGGTCTGATTGTTTGCTCGTGAGTCCACCAGAGCGTGAAGCACTACAAGCCATTCAATCATTGGGCTTTCAGGATGTTTTTCGAGCACATTCACCCAATACGCCAGGTTTTAGTTGGTGGGATTATCGTGCCGGATCATTTCGTCGCAATCACGGCTTGCGAATCGATTTAATCTTAGCCACTCCTGCTTTGATGAATATTTGCACTGACTCTCAAGTTGACATGACCCCACGCGCATGGCCTAAACCATCAGATCATACTCCGGTATGGGCTGAATTTGACCTTGATAGGGCTTAACATTTCAAATTAAATTGATTTGACTTTTAATCGACACCCTCCTATAATCATCCTCCTTAACTGTATTTTTGAGCCATAGTCTAGATAAAGGTGCATTATGAAACGAACTTTTCAACCCAGCAATCGAAAAAGATTAAATACGCACGGATTTAGAACTCGAATGGCCACCGCTGGAGGACGCGCTGTATTGCGTCGCCGTCGTGCAAAAGGTCGAAAACGCTTGGTGGTCGTGATCAGTCGATGACCTTCATCTCGTTGAAACAAGCCAGTGACTTCGATCATTGCTTCAAACACGGGAAACGCTCCAAAAACGAAAATTTCATATGCTATCAAACCCCTAACGCCCTCAACTGTAGACGCCTGGGTTTGATGATCTCTAAACGATGGGATCGAAGGGCTTCAGCAAGAAATCAACTGCGGCGCTGGCTCAAAGAAAGCTTTAGAAGATGTGACCATTTTTCTTCGACCGATACAGTTGTTTTAATTCGACATCATGCAAAGATTCACCACTATCATCAAGTCGAAAGGTTATGGGAAAAATTGAAAGACAATTAATTAAATTTTTGTTATCCTGTGTTCGATTTTATCGCCGATGGATCAGTATCAGTTTGCAACCGTGCTGTCGTTTCCACCCCAGTTGCTCTGAATACGCGCTCGATGTACTCAATCACCAACGGTTACACCGGGCTTTATATTTGATCTTTAAACGGATTGTACGCTGTCGGCCCGGAGGTGGATCAGGGCTTGACTGGCCACCTGTTGTCACTCACTTAACCTCTAATGAAGGATGTAATCATGGCTCAAAAACAAAATAACACTCAAACATTACTGCTATATGCCGTTATTTTTATGCTCTCATTTTTTCTTTGGAAAAATTGGAGCACACAACATCCCCCAGCAGCTGCAAAGACTCAAACACCTATTCAGGCAGCCAATCAACCCACACACCTCATTCATACATCACCTCATCGTCAAATCCATCTGCGTTCAGATGTGCTTGATTTAACGATTGACCGTCAAGGTGGGGCGATTGTTAAAGCTGAATTATTAAAATATAATACCACGTTAAAAGGCCATCAGCCCATTCAAATTCTTTCAACGCAACCCAATCGTTATTTTGTTGCAGAATCAGGTTTAGCTGATCAAAAACCTCTTATATTTTCAACAGCCCTCACCCCTTCAAATGCACAACAACCCCACGCAACACAGCAACTCACCTTAACTGCCCGAACAGCTCAAGGTGTTCAGATCACCAAGACTTACACACTTTATCCACATCGTTATGACGTGTTGTTACAACATATGATTCATAATCACTCTAATCAACCCTGGCAAGGCCAATTTTTCTTAAGATTGACTCAAAAAAAACCTGAAACAGAAAGCTTAGGTTTTGGGCAACTTAGAACCTATCAAGGTTTAGCGTATTACACTGAGAAAAAGCCTTACTCAAAATTACCTTTTGATGACCTCAATGACTCACATTTAGTCCGCACCGTCACTGGAGGCTGGATTGCTTCTCAACAACACTATTTCATCACAGCTTGGATTCCACCGAAACATCAAACCCAACAACTTAATGCTGAGCGTTCAATCCATGACCCTAATTATTACCAAATCAGCACAACAAGCACACTTAAAACGGTACAACCCGACCAAAGTTATCAATTATCTCATCAGTTGTATATTGGCCCAGAACATGCTCATACCTTGGGACAACTGGCGCCTGGATTAGAGCTTACAATTGATTATGGCTGGCTTTGGTTTATCTCTGACGGTTTATATTGGTTGTTGTCACATATCCATGCCTTCGTTGGCAATTGGGGGATTTCAATCATTTTGCTGACGTTATTCATCAAACTATTATTCTATCGTCTTTCTGAAAGTAGTTTTAAATCGATGGCTAAAATGAAAAAATTACAACCTAAGATTGAAGCCCTTAAATCAAAGCATGGCGATGACCGTGAAGCCATGGGGCATGCCATGATGGCCTTATATAAAAAAGAACAGGTCAACCCTGTTGGAGGCTGCCTACCCATGTTAATTCAAATTCCCTTTTTCATTGCACTGTATTGGGTTTTGATGGAAAGTGTTGAACTACGACATGCGCCTTTCTTTGGATGGATTCAAGATTTATCAACCAAAGATCCTTACTACATTTTACCGATTATTATGGGAATTACGATGTTCATTCAGCAGCGCTTAGGCCCTCAAAATGCTGACCCGGTTCAAGCTCGTATGATGTTAGCGCTTCCTGTTATATTCACAGCTATGTTCCTATCATTTCCTGCAGGTTTAGTCTTATATTGGTTAACCAATAACCTCTTATCCATTGCGCAACAGTGGTACTGTACGCGGAAATATCAATGATTGATGACTGAAGATGCCTCAAGCAACATTGAACACAGATGACACCATTGTTGCTGCAGCAACCCCTCCAGGTCGAGGCGGGGTTGCTATTGTTCGTGTGTCTGGGCCAAATGTTCCTAAACTATTAAAGTACTGTTTACCGATCTCTCAGCCTCAACCCCGTCATGCATACTATGTACGTTTAAGAGATCATTCAGATCACTTAATTGATGAGGGATTATTGATTTGGTTTGCAGCGCCTGAATCTTATACGGGGGAAGAAGTTTTAGAATTTCAGGGTCATGGGAACCCTGTTTTGGTGAATGCCGTCATTCAATATTTTATTGATCAAGGCTGTGAACATGCGCCTCCGGGAGGCTTCACACACCGAGCATTTATCAATGGGAGAATAGATCTTTTACAAGCTGAAGCGGTTGCTGATTTAATTAATGCTGATCATCAACTGGCTGCACGCGCTGCCATGCGATCATTGCAAGGTGAGTTTTCTTTGATGGTACAAGATTTAGAATCTGAGCTGTTGAACGTTCGAATGCATGTTGAAGCGGCCATCGACTTCTCAGATGAAGATATTGATTTCGAATCTAGCACAACCTTAAAACAGCACATTTCGACACTACATGATCAAATTCACACCATTTTACAGAAAGCTGAAACTGGACATGTTGTTCATCAGGGTTTAACGGCGATGATTATTGGTCCCCCCAATGTAGGAAAATCTTCTTTATTTAATGCGCTTTGCCAAGAAGAAGCGGCTATTGTTACGGATTATGCTGGCACTACACGTGATATTTTAGAACGTGAAATCATTTTTAATCATATTCCATTTAAGTTGCTTGATACAGCAGGTATTCATTTAACGGATGAGCCCATTGAACAGGTGGGTATTCAACGTGCCATTGAAGCCATCGAATCTGCTGATTTAATATTATGCATGGGCGATGCTACGCAACATACGTTAGAAGATTTGAAAAGCTTTTGGACTCATTCAATTGGACCCAACTGCCCAATGGAGCGTATCTGCTGGTTATTTAATAAATCTGATTTATCAAGTACCCTCTCTCAAACAACACAACAAGGCATTCATATCTCTGCAAAAAATCGTGACAAATTAGATGATTTAGCCACACAAGCTTTACGAACCATTGGGCTTGAACACAACCAGCTTCAAACCATGATTCCAGCACGTAAAAGACATTTATACGCATTAGAACAAACAGCACAACACTTAGCTCAGGCCCTTGGAGCTTTTGATCAACAAGGCCTTGAAATTGTTGCAGAACACCTTAAAATTGCACATCAAACACTGACAGCGCTTCATGGAAATGCTGATCATGAACATGTGCTATCGGCTATCTTTTCTAGTTTTTGTATTGGAAAATAAACACTTTCAAGACGAAAACAATCACTGATGGGCCTTGATTAAGCTTTACTTAAGACGGTTTGATGATCAATGGGCGTGGCTTTAGAGGTTTGTTTTTTATATCGAACCATCAAGACTCCACCTACGATCACACAACATGAGCCGATCACAGTCAATATATCAGGAATATGGCCTTTAAAATACCAATCTAGCATTGCACTCATTGGAATCGAGGCATACCAAAAAGGTGCCATATAAATAGGCTGTGCATATTGATAGGCTTTGAAACGGAACATCTGATTACTCATACTGATCAAGGAAAATAATATTAAAATCAGTAATAGGTCACTGTCTAGCAGATATGAAAATTCATGCTCAATCCTATAATGATACCAACTAACTAACATAGGGCCTGCAGTGATTAAAGCACTGAGCCCAAACATATAAAATAATTCTGATAAAGGTGAGTGATCTTTAGAAACATTTTGAAAGGTCACTTGACAACAAGCATTAAAAAAACCTGAACCTAACCCCACTAAAAGTCCCATATTCCAAATACCTTTCAAACCTGGGTGCAATACACAAGTAATTCCGATGAATCCTAAAATAAGACTTGGCCAGATTTTAAGATCGATTGGCGTTTTATGGACCATTGCTGTAATGATTGGAGCAAATAATGGCGCTGTTGAAAATAATAATGTTGCCATTAACACTGAGTGATGATGTAGCGCATAAAAAAGACAATACTGTCCAGCAACCACAAAGAGTGCTCTTAACGCATGAAGGTAAAAAGGAGGTTGAATATGAAAGCGATAGCTATCTAATGTAACTAACATCCAAAATGCTAATAAAAATGGGCAGAAAAAACGAATAAAGACAAGCAAAGATAAAGCAAGGCTTTCAGACAGTGCTTGACCTAAAAAGCACATCATCGCCACACACAATGAAGAAATAAGCATTGAAAGGATGCCTAATCCAAAATTATTCATCATAATATCCTCTGATCACTGATTGCATGCTAACAAATTCAAGAAAAGAATCAACCTCATATTTGATTAAGTCAGTTCCCACCTTACTCAATCTATTGACTCAACAATCAAACGATACCCTTCATGAAAGGATCGAGTGTCCATTGAAAATGCTCTGCAATACCTCCTGCAATGAATCCAAATAAATGACCTTCCCAAGAAGTGCCTGCTTCTCCTGGCACTAAATTAGCAGCAATATGTTCAAAAAAATAAAACATCAATCCAGCTAAAAACCAAGCATATATTGTCTGTTGCTCATAAGCTTGTATACACAAAGCGCCGCATAGCCCCATCACTAAACCACTAGCGCCTACATGAATCATTGGTCGCCCTAACAACCAAACAAGCCCTCCACCCAAAATAGTCGAGTACACAGCAATAGTCATCAATTTAATCAATCCCCCCATGGCCAATAAGTTGCCTAAAATGACAAGTAAAATGCTATTCATAAAAACATGCCCGAAATCCACATGTAAAAATACAGTAAAAACAATGCCCGGGATTCCAAACAATGACCTTGGGTGAATCCCTAAGACACAAAGACGTCGCCCTAAACACATATTCAATACATGAATACCAAATAATAATCCCACCCAAGTTGTAAATAGTTGAACATTCGATTCGACTGAATGCATAAATTGTGTAAACGTTGCGAGAATATCATTTAACATGAGTTGCGCCTCCATGCTCTAAAACAGTGATCTTCATTTCAAGTGTATGATCATCAATCTTATAACAGTAGGGCGTCTCTAATGCGTGTGGCGCTATGATCAATTCAGTGGTGAGTGTCTCTTGCTGAATTAAATCATCATGTGCCTGTAGTGCTGGCATTAACCCTGTACTGATAAAAACAGTTAACTCAATCCGATCACTGACATTTAAGTCCATGGCTTTGCGGGTTTTTTGAACTCGATTGATAATTTCTCGAGCCAGCCCTTGGCAACGCAAATCATCGGTCAGTGTTGAGTCTAACTGAACCGTAATCCATCGATTTGAGGCTAAATCACTGATACCCGCTTTAGGATGTCGACTGATCAAAATATCACCTGATTTAAAAGTTTCCCCCTCGAGTAGAAGCGTTCCGGTTGATTCATACTGCTCAATTAAATTAGAACTTAATGATTCAATTAAATCTTTAAATAATTTAAAACGTGAACCTAGCCGTTTACCTAAAATAGGAGAGCATGGCCGCGCTTTGAGATCAATATAGTCCATCTCTTGGGTTTCATAGCAGACAGATTGTACGTTTAATTCCGATCGAATATAGCTATCTAATGATTGAATGGCTTCTAAGAGCGCTGGATCTTGATGGATAATTTTAATTGATCTCAATGGAATTTTAGTTTTAATTTTTGCTTCATTTCGACACTGTCGACCTAATACTAAAATATGCTGCATACGCGCTACAGCCGCTTCCAATAACGGTTTTGATTGATCAGATTGGATCTTTGGATAATCGCATAAATGAATTGAGCAAGGCCTATCATCTACACTCAAGGCTCGCAATGATTGATACATTGCTTCTGCACAAAAAGGCGCAAAGGGTGCCATACATAAGCTAAACTGATGTAGTGCCGTATATAACACCTGGTAAGCTGTCTGTTTATCTTCATCACAACCTTCAACCCAAAATCGGCTACGATTTAATCGAATATAGGTATTGGTGAGATCTTCTATAAAACTTAACGCTTCAGGCACAATATGATAAACCGCATACTCAGACATGGCGGATTGAATACCCGCAATCAATGTTTGAAGCCTGGAAAACAACCACTCATCTAAAATTGTGAATTGAGCGCATGATAAGGCGTTTGTCCAATGATCCACTGTTGCATACGTGGTGAGAAACTTTGTTGCATTATACCAAGGCAATAACACTTGTCGGACCATATCCTTAACACCTTGGTCTGAAAAACGTTGTTCTTGCGCTTTAACTAAATGCCCACTCATGAGGTAAAGGCGTAATGCATCTGCGCCATATTCATCCATTAAAACTTGTGGATCCGTATAATTTTTAAGACGTTTAGACATTTTTTTGCCATCTTCAGCCATGACAATACCCGACACAATCACATGTTTAAATGCAGGTTGATCAAATAACGCAACCGCTAACACGGTTAGGGTATAAAACCATCCTCGTGTTTGATCCAAACCCTCGGCTATAAATTCTGCAGGAAAACCTGATTTAAATGTTGCTTCATGCTTAAAGGGGTAGTGTTTTTGAGCATAAGGCATGGCGCCTGATTCAAACCAACAGTCTAACACTTCCGGAACACGACGATAAACCCCTGTTTCACCTTCTATTTCAAAAGTTAAATCGTCTACATATTCACGGTGTAAATCATGGACTTCATGCCCAGTTAACGTCTTCAAATGCTCACGTGATTCAATGCAAATCACTGAGCCTGTAACGTCATTAATCCACAAAGGCAAGGGGGTTCCCCATACACGATTACGAGAAACCGCCCAATCTTTCACTTCTGAAATCCATTGTCCGAATCGGCCTTGTTGAACATGCCCTGGTTGCCAATGAATGGCTTCATTCGCTGCTAACAATCGATCCTTAAGGGCGGTTACACGAATATACCAAGAAGGAATCATTCGATACATCAAAGGGGTATCCGAACGAGGGCAGTGTGGATAATTGTGGACAATGGTCTCATGCTTCCAAATTAAACCTTGCTGTTTAAGTGCCTGAATGATTTGAGCATCAGCTGATTTAAAATATTGGCCTGCATAGTCGGATACAGGTTCTGTAAAACACCCTTGCTCATCAACAGGGCAGACCGGTATAATGCCCTGTGCAGTCATGACTCGATGATCATCTTCACCAAACGCAGGCGCCATATGAACCAAGCCTGTGCCTTCTTCGGTTGTGACAAAATCATCTGTATAAATCTGAAAAGCCCCTTCTGCTTTTGAGGCTTCGAAATAATTAAACAAAGGCACGTAGCTGAGCCCTGCCAATGAAGTGCCCTGAACCTGATCCAGCACAGTATAAGTTTCTGAATTAAAAACAGCTTCTAAACGTGTGGATGCCACCCAAATCTGTCTTGTATCGTCTAAACTGGGCTGAACGAGACTATAATCAATGTCAGGCCCCACACAAACCCCTAAATTTGAAGGAAGCGTCCATGGTGTCGTTGTCCAAATCGCAATATATTGATTAGGTTGGTTCAATAAAGGCAATAATACAGTCACTGCAGGATCTTGAACAGATAAGTAGTGGCTGCCTGCCTCAAAGTTTGACAACACAGTACCCAACGCTGTTGAGAAAGGAACGACTTTAGTGCCCTGATAAATGAGATCTTGATCCCATAGCTGTTTAAAGACCCACCAAACTGATTCCATAAAATCAGGATCCATGGTTTTATAGTCATTCTCAAAATCAACCCAACGACCTAAACGCGTAATCGTTTGCCTCCATTGTTGTGTATATCGCTGAACAATCCCTCGGCATAAATCGTTATAACCTTTAACGCCTAATCGCTCGACCAAAACTTGAGTGGATTGTCCTTCTTGTTTATCAATTTCATGCTCAATTGGAAGTCCATGACAATCCCAACCAAAACGTCGTTCAACGTAATAACCTTGCATGGCAAAATATCTAGGAATAATATCCTTTAACGTGGAAGCCAATAAATGGCCATGGTGTGGTAGCCCTGTCGCAAAAGGAGGGCCGTCGTAAAAAACATAAGGCTTTGCTTGTTTTCTAAGCTCTAGCGATTGCTCAAAAATCCCTTCATCAGACCAGAACTTCAACACTTTCATTTCCATCTCAGGAAAAGAGTGTTGTTTGGAATGGGGATCTAATGTTGTGTTGACTGCACTCATATCACCTCTAAATATGTAATGAGACTAAATGAAAGCGACCAACTTACCCTTCATCAACACGCTTGAATAAACGATCAAATAAATCTTGAGCAACCGTCAGTGACGCCTATCTTTTAGAGCGTATAGTACTATATCATAGGTCGTGACAATTGTTAAATTGTATCAACACAACCGTCCAAGATAATGCAGATCTCATGCATCATAACCTGAACTCAATGACGCTGTTTAAATAGTCTATTGTGTTACTCAACTTTTGACAATGGTCCACTGAACGTTACGACAGTGTTGTCTGTTCAGGCAATGTTCCAATCACATGTTGATGTGCATCATCCCAAATGACTTTAAATGAGATAGGATAGCGATGACCCTGAAAATCAATATTTGCAGTGACACAGTCTGCAGGCCCATCAGGCGTTTGAACTGAACCCAGCCCAAATGACAATGTGGCTGAATCAATATCAAATGATTCTTGAATCTTATATTCATAGGTTTGAGCAGGCATCCAGCGCTTCATATCAAACTCTAAACCCACTGATTGGCATTGACCATTTTGCCAGTGACCCGCAATCATTTGCGCCGTTAAGTAACCACTATTTGATTCATTGAGTGTTATATTCATGTCAATATGATGCACTGCACTTGAAGTGGTTGATGCATGCGCCATTGTCATATTCAGTGAAGCGATGAAGAGTGTAAAAGTGCTTAAAATCAGAATTTTTTTAACCATAAAAAGCTCCTTAGTATTGGCTGAATTTATTGACATAAAAGAAAATTAAACTCATCATAACAAATTAAACTCATGACTCAAGCTTAAATTGTTAAGAGTTTGCACAACATGCAATGCTCACCCGATCATAACCCGATAAATCTTGCTTGACGCCAACATAGATTAAACCCACTTTTTCAATTCTATTTTTAATGGCTTCGATTTGTGTGGGTGCACTTTCAAGCAATAAGCGCCCCCCTAACTTCAAATGCTGCGGAGCTTGATCGATGATCTGTGTTAAAGCATCTAAACCTAACGGGCCCGACACTAATGCACTTTGAGGTTCATATTTTACGCCCAAATCATTCAATACTGGGGAATTTGACTCAACATAAGGTGGGTTACTCACAATCCAATCAAATCGGTCGCTGGGATCAATGGCTTCATACCAATCACCTTGTTTAAACTGAATACCCTCAACCCCTAAATGAACCGCATTGTTTTGAGCCATGGCTAAAGCCTGCTCACATTGATCGGTTGCGATAATATAACTGTGCGGCCGGTATTTTTTTAAAGTAATGGCCACGGCACCACTTCCAACGCCCAATTCTAATATTGACATTGATTCATTGAGCGCTGTGTGATCAAACACATATTCAACCAAAGCTTCTGTTGCAGGTCGAGGCACTAATGTATGGGCATTCACTTTAAATTCATCTTTCCAAAAACCCCAGTATCCAATTAAATAAGCAACTGGTACGCCTTGTTTTCTCTGATGAACCAATGTCAAAATGTTTTGATATATTCTCTCGGAGATTTCATCATCTAAGCGCAGCACCAACACAGTGATGTCACAACTCAACACATGAGCTGCTAATATATTAAAATCCAGATGCGCAGAAGGCGTGAATGATTCAAGGATTGTTAGGCATTCTAACTGGAGTTCCCTAAGTGTTCTAATGGGCTGCGTCATTTTGAAATGCTGCCATTTTTTGTAGTTGATCTTCCTGACTGAGTGGAATGACTAAAGCCTCTAGCTGTCCTGACAAAATGTCATCTAAAGCATACAAGGTTAAATGAATACGGTGGTCTGTTACACGACCTTGAGGAAAATTGTAGGTTCGAATGCGTTCTGACCGATCCCCACTCCCAACCAAATCCTTTCGCTGAGCTGCTTCCGCTTGTTTTTGAGCAGCCTTTTGATCTGCCAAAATTTTAGTATGTAACAATTTAAGTGCTTTAGCTTTATTTTTGTGCTGAGAACGTTCTTCTTGGCACTCAACAACACTTCCGGTGGGTAGGTGTGTAATTCGAACGGCTGAATCTGTTTTGTTCACATGCTGCCCTCCTGCACCTGAAGCGCGATATGTGTCAATTCGAAGGTCACTTGGGTCAATTTGTACGGTTTCAATATGCTCTATTTCTGGCATAACAGCCACAGTACACGCAGAGGTATGAATCCGCCCTTGGGATTCCGTTTCAGGGACACGCTGTACACGATGTGTGCCTGATTCGTACTTCATAACAGCATAGACTCCACTGCCTTTTAAATGAACGATTACTTCCTTAAAACCTCCCTGGTCGCTTTCATGCTGAGCAATAATCGACACTTTCCAACGCTTTACTTCTGCAAATCGAAGATACATACGCAAGAGGTCTCCTGCAAACAAAGTCGCTTCTTGTCCACCCGTACCTGCACGAATTTCAATAAACGCGTTACAATTATCATCAGGGTCTTGGGGTAACAGCCCCACACAAATCGCTTCCTCTTGCCTTTTGAGTTTTGCTTGAGCTACACTTAATTCTTCTTCGATTAATGTGTGCATCTCTTCATTTTCGGGCTCTAATAATAATGCTTGAATGTCTTCAATTTCAGATTGTATAGCCTGATAGTTTTGATACATGTGCACTAAATCATCCAAATTGGAAAATTCTTTTGAAAGGCTTTGGTAATGAGTCGGGTTTTTAATGACTTCAGGATCAGCAAGTTGATTGCTCAAGTGTTGATGCTGCTGACAAATTAAATCTAATTTAGTCTGTATTGCAGGTGTGATCCGCATGCTGAGATTCCTTTTGATGACGCTTCAATGGTCGCATCATATTTAAAAACAGTTGCATTCCCTCGATCAAGTGAGTTTGCTGTCTGCGCGCAGCCTGTTTTAAAAACCAAGTCGGCCCATGTGACACCTGCCGACTGAATCGACGCAGACTTTGATGCAATACAATCTCAGGGTCGACACCTTTTGTCAATTGTTTAAGCCCCCAGCGCTCAACATCATCACGCCAAAAGTCAATTGTATCTCTAAATTTTTTTAAAATAAGACTGACACTGTGCTCTTTCTCCAGAGTCAAGTGTGCCTCAATACTCAAGGTCACAGCTTGCTCAACATCACTGAGTACATTTTGATGAATCGCTTGTTCACTTGCAATCAAATCGGTCAACACTTCTAATGGGTACAAATAAACTTGATCAATGGCACTGACATCAGACTCTACATCGCGCGGCATGGCTAAGTCTGCAATCAATAATGCACGATGATTTCGAGCTTTTTGTGCTCGATGAGTTAAACTTTGAGTGATAAAAGGTAATGTTGATGCAGTGGTTGTGACCCATACATCTGTTTCAGACAAGAGTTGAGGCAAATGGCTCATGGTGCTCCACTGAGCGCCAAATTGAGCGGCTAATGTTGAAGTTTTCTCTCGATTTCGCCCAACAACATGTACAGACCCAACTGGCAGAGTACTTAATAAAGCCAATTGTTCAGCCGCCAGTGCACCTGTCCCCACAACCAACCAACGCAATGATTCAGTAGATTCAAAAATACGATGCGCAATTCGCTTTGTCATTGCAGGCAAAGAAGCAGTTGTTGCTGTGAGTCCTGTCACCGCACGAATACGCTTAGCTTCTTTTAAAATAGTTGGCGCCCAAAATGATAAGACAGATCCAAGGGTTCCTTGAGCCCGAGCTTGCTCAAAAGCTCGTTTGAGTTGACCTAAAATCTGAGGTTCTCCCATGATTTTAGAATCGAGCCCACACGCAACACGTAACCAATAGCAACAAGCAACGTCAGCGGTATACTGGTAGATTTGATCCTCGGAAGTCGAACTTAACTTAAAGTAATGAATAAACCACTGTTTAATTTGATCAGGATGTCCAACTGCAATACACTCAGTCCGGGCACAAGTTGACCACCAAATCACTTCATTGATAACACCTGATGATGCTGCATCCTCGTAAGCTTGTTTCAGCGCATCGCCTTGCAAAGCCACTCGCTCACGCATATTAATGTCGCTCAAGTGATGGCTTAGACCAACCACAACAATCATTCAATCACTCAATCACTCAATTACTTTTTTAGGCAGTGTATCAAAATCCAATTAAACTTAAAACCCTAATCATTTCAAACACTTCGATCAAGTGAATTTATCATATCATTTGACAAGAGTTGTTTAATTAATTATTACATTTATCAATGGTGAGTTAACAACAATAATAAGATTCATCATAAGAGATGATAACACGAAGACTTGCAAATGCATGATTATTCAACACTAAATCAAAAACAACAGATATACTCTCTAAACTAAATACTACGTTAATCACACCCGAAGCAGCTACGCAAAATATGATTGCTATATTCGCTAATCCTCAATGCACGCTCACTTCTCTAAATCTGGTATATAACAACATTGGCCCTGAAGGGGCAATAGCATTCGCTGAAGTACTCAAAGACCCTCGCTGCACGCTCACTTCACTGAGTCTAGGGTTTAACAACATTGATTCTGACACTCAAACCATTTTGTTTGAAGCTGTTTTAGCCTGTGCTCAAAAAGGACATCTCATTCAAATAAACCCGGAATTCTCAGCAAATCAAAAACAAACCATTCAAGACACTTATCAGGATGTCATGACGACTAAAAGCCAACAAAGGTTAGCCCTTGCTACGGCTTTACTCAAACCTTACACTCTTTCTAATCCTACTAGTCCTACAACCTTCTTGAGCCTTGAT
>MDTD01001503.1_pt1 | contig 20418 bp, 20 predicted proteins | sample 811221 | NCBI WGS metagenome assembly MDTD01 (sample SAMN05326646, study PRJNA326480) | marine metagenome | isolation source: seawater | place: Pacific Ocean: South West | collected 2011
ATTATCTTTGGGCTTTAAAAATATATTTTCTAAAAAAAAAATTGATGAAAATGTTCTCACAGAGTTTGAAGAGTTAATTATTTCATCTGATGCTGGTGTTGATGTTGCTCGAGAGCTAAGAAAAGACTTTGAAAATTTTAAAATTGATAAAAAATTAGATGACCATAAAGAAATATTAAAACTTTTAGCTGACAAGATGGCAATCGATCTTTTAAAATATGAAAAAGATCTAACTTTGATGGGTAATGCCAACTCGTCTGTTATAGTTGTGTCAGGAGTTAATGGTGTTGGAAAAACAACAACAATAGGAAAGTTAGGAAAATACTTTAAAGACAATAAAAGATCAGTAGTGTTTGGAGCGGCAGATACTTTTAGAGCAGCTGCAATAGATCAGCTTCAGGTGTGGGCAGCTAAAGTTAAAGTGGATATAATTAAGTCTGAAGTAAATAGTGACCCAGCTTCTGTGGCCTTTAAAACAGCTGAGTTTGCAAAAAAAAATCAAATTGACATTGCTTTGATTGATACAGCTGGACGGCTTCATAATAAGAAAAATCTTATGGAAGAATACAAAAAAATAATTAATGTTTTGAAAAAAATAGACAAAAATTTTCCGAATGAGGTAATTTTAGTTATAGATGCTACAACGGGACAGAACGCAATTAATCAAGTAGAAGAATTTAGTAAAATTCATAATTTAACTGGTTTAATTATTACTAAACTAGATAGCACAGCTAAGGGCGGAGTAGTTTTAGCTATATGTAAGAAGTTTAAGTTACCTATTGTGGCTATTGGTATGGGAGAAAAGGAAGATGATCTACAGCCATTTAAAGCAGAGTACTTTTCCAAAGCACTTTTAGGAGTGGAAGTTTAAAAAGTTTTTTATTGATTGGATTAATCGTTCATCAAATTTCATCATGTGGTCATCGTCTTCTGTGAAATAAGAAAATTTTGGTTCATTAGCCAATAGATATAATTTTTTTCCCATTTTAAATGGTATAATTTTATCTTCTTTTCCATGCATTATAAGAATTGGTGTTTTGATACTTTGAATTTTACTTTCTGAATTATATTTATCCTTTAATAAAAATTTAATTGGTAACCATGGGTAAATATTTTTTGCCGCCTTTTCCATAGACGTGAATGGGGACTCCAAAATTATACCCCCGAATTCATTTTTAAGACCTAATTCTACTGCCACTCCTGTACCGAGAGACTCACCGTAAAGTATTATATTTTTATTTTGCGTACCTTTTAAATTTAACCATTCAATTGCTTTTAAAGCGTCATTATATAAATTTTTTTCACTAGGCTCTCCGGAATTTCCACTAAAGCTTCTCCAGGCTAAAATTAATATATTGATATCTAGTTTATTAAGCTCATTGAGCTTATAAGCTCTGTTAGAAAGATTTCCTGCATTACCGTGAAAAAATACTAATGTTTTTTTATTTTTTAAATCTTTTTCAATCAGCCAAGATTTAAGTTTAATATCTTCCTCAACTTTTATAAATAACTCCCTATATTTAAAATCTATTGGATCGTCTAAATAATTGTTCTCACTTGGTAAATAAAGAAGTTTTCTTTGATTAAAATACATGAAGGCAACAATGATTAAGTAAATTAATAAAATTGAGAGAAATAAAGTTGAAATTTTCATTTTTTTGAAACCTTCCTTGCCAAATAAACACCCAAAAAAACAAATGCTGCTCCAAAATAATGGAAATTCATTAATGCTTCGTCGAACAATATAATGCCATAAACTGCTGAATAAATGGAAAAAATATAAAGTGTAAAACCAGCTAAAGAAGCTCCCAAATATTTTTGAACTTTTGTATAAAGAGTAAAAGCAATTATACCGGGTGATATGGCAGCAAATAATACCCAATAAATGAAATTATCATTAAATTCTGTATTAAATAAAAATATTTCCTCTAATATGTAAAAAGGAAATAGAGAAATAGACCCGAAAAAAGCAATAAGCGTAAATCTTCCTATTAAACTAAAATTACTATTCCAATTAATTAAAAAAATTGAATAAACCGCCCATCCAACCGCTGCTCCAACCATCCATAAGTCTCCCGAGGTAAATTTAAAATTTAATAATAGTTCGATTTTTCCTTTGCTTATAATTGATAAAACTCCTATTAAACAAACTACAAGACCAACAATTCTTGAAAAATTTATTTTGTCTTTAAAGAACATAACGGATAAAATGATGATAAAAATTGGTGATGAAGTATAGATAATTCCCATGTTAGCCATTGTAGTTGACATTCCGGCAATAAAAGGGAAAGCGCCGCATACCCCGCAACCCATAGAACCTAAAAAAAATAGTTTCCAAAATTCTTTTCTAAAATCTTTTCTTTTTTTTAAAATTTCTGTGTAAAAAAAAGGAAATAAAATTATAAATACAGTTAACCACCTCCAAAAGGCTAAAGAAATTGGAGGGACATACTCAACCCCTCCCCGAGCTACTATAATGTTGGTAGCCATGAAAATAGGCTGTATAAAAAGTAAAAAATACGGAAAGTAATTAGTTTTTTTTGTCAAAGAAAGCTTCGTACAGCATCATAACAATAACTATACCCATTAATATGTAAACCGGTAACACATCTTTAAAACCAATCATAGGTGATCGAGTCAGAGTTGTTGCTAAACCAAGTAAAAAGGCTATTGCAACACCGCATCCAACCAAAGTTGTTATTTTACTCATCAATCTTTACAATTCTTTTCTAACCAATTGGCGGTTCCAAGAAATCTTAGATCATCTAATTTATCACCAACTAATTGAATTCCTAATGGTAAATTATTTTGCCCAGTTAGTAAAGGTAACGATATTGCTGGAAGGCCCATATAAGTCCAAATTGTACAAAACTCTGGGCTGCCAGTAGATTTTAAACCTTTATCTGCCACCCCAGTAGAGCAAGGTGTTAAAATTCCATGATAATCTTCGAATACCTCACTATAGGATCTATAACTTTGTTCAATAAAGTCAACTGCTTCAGTATATTCACTGGCCGAGTATCTCATACCCCTTTCAATGGCTTCGACTAATTTCTTTCCTAATTTATTTTTTGAGTTTTTATAAAATTTTTGAAAACTATTAGCCATATCAGTTTCATGAATAATCTGATGATGATGATGTATATCTTTAAAATAAGATGGCTCGTCAAACATTTCTATATTTTTTTTAAATTTCTTAATCAAAAATTCAAAAGCTTTTTGTGAAGTTTTATCTATATTTTTCCAGTTTTTGGTTTTGTAAAAAATAAACTTGGGATCAAAGTGAGGGCCTTTGTTACATTCTTCTAGCATTCTATCGGCTGAGTAGTGAATAGTGTCCTTATCGTACAAATCTTTTTTTATTAGTGATTTTGATAATAAAGCAACATCTAGAACAGTTTTACCAAATACTCCAATATGATCTAATTTAGATGATTGTTTTAAAACACCATTCCTTGAAATTAAACCATAAGATGGTTTATAACCAACTACTCCACAATATGATGCAGGTCTTATTATTGAGCCTTTTGTTTGTGATCCAATTGTCAGAGGTGCCATAAAAGCAGCTACAGCAGCTGCAGAACCGCTTGAGGAACCACCAGGTGTTCTTGTTTTATCATGCGGATTGGTTGTTTTGCCAGGATCAAAATATGCTAGTTCTGTCGTAACGGTTTTTCCCATTATTATCGCGCCTGAGATTTTTAATAGATTAACTACTTCAGCATCAGAACTTTCAGGTATACCTTTTCTTAAAACGGTCCCACATTCTGTTGGCATATCTTCTGTGCCTATTATATCTTTAATACCAATTGGTAAACCATGAAGAGGTCCTAAAGGTTTGCCTGATTTTCTATAATCATCTTTTTCTTGAGCTTTTTCAATTATTGTTTTCTTGTCAATATAAGCCCAGGCCCTAACATCTTTTTCAAACTTATCTACTCTGTTAATATAGGCTTTACAAACCTCTACACAGGATAATTCACCAGATTTTAGTTTTTCAACTAGCTCTATAGCTGAAAGTGTTATGATATTTTCCATGGTAAATATTAATTAGAGAACAAAGTATCTGGAAGCCAAAGAGCAATTCCAGGGAATAAATACATCAAGACCATTGCTAATATGACTATTAACAAAAATGGCATTATTCCACTAAATATCTCTAATAGTTCTACATTCTTAGTCTGAACACCTTTAAGGTAATAAGCAGACATTGCCATTGGTGGTGTTAAAAAGGATGTTTGTAAATTTAAAGCAATTAACATAGCAAAGAAATATGGATTAACTCCAAAAAATTCGACAAGTGGTAAAAATATTGGTACAAAAATAATTAATATCTCAGTCCATTCTAATGGCCATCCTAAAAGAAAAATAATTAATTGGGTGATAATTAAGAATTGCCAAGGTGCTAAATTCATAGATTTAAAAAAATGTTCAAATACCTCGTGTCCACCCAAATAAGAAAAAACTGACGCAAACGTCCAAGATCCAATAAAAAGCCACATAATCATTGCAGTTGTTTTTGCAGTTAAAAAGACTGACTCTTTAAAATTTTTCCATTTTAAAGTTTTATAAAAATAAGATAAAACCAGTGATCCAAATGCTCCAACTGCTGCTGCTTCTGCCGGTGTTGCTAAGCCCCCCAAAATAGTTCCAAGAACTAGTATGATTAATGAAAATAATGGCAAGAATGAAACTAAAACTTCTTTCATAATGACTGCAGTTGGTGGAATTTCCTCTCGTGGTGGTTTTGGTGCTATTGAGGGATTAAAGTATGCCCGGGTAATTGCATAAGCGATATACAGGCCTGCTAAAAGTAAACCAGGAAATATTGCGGCTGCGAATAGTCTTAGAGGAGACAATTGGGCGATAACTGAATATACAATTAACATAATACTAGGTGGTATTAATATGCCTAAACACCCGCCCGAACAGATTACTCCAGAAGCAAATTTTTTATCATAGCCAGCTTTAACCATAGCGGGCCAAGCTAATAAACCCATTAATGTTACAACTGCTCCAATTATTCCTGTAGCAGTCGAGAATAAAGCACAAGTGATAAGTGCAGCTACTGCCATAGATGCAGGCAATCTATGAGAAGCTAATCTAATTGCAAAAAATAATCTAGAAACTATTCCAGCCCTTTCAACTAAATAACCCATGAATAAAAACAAAGGTACAGCGGTTAAAACTGTGTTGTCCATTACTGTGTAAGTATTCTGAACGAATAACTGGAATATCCTATTGTCAAGAAGATGCTCCATTCTTGTTGGATCGTAATAAGCATAATACCCAAACCCAACTCCCATAGCCATCAAAGTGAAAGCAATTGGAAAACCCAATAAAACAGCAAACAAAAAAATTGTCATCATAAAAATTGCGATTTCTGGATTTGTTAAACTAAATAACATCTTTTTGATCCTCCTCTTGAGAAGTTCTCATTAATATTTTTTCTGTTTCTTCGGCTACCACCATTCTAGCAGGCCAGTGACCAGTTTTTATACAAATTATAGATCTGAATACCTCACTTATTCCTTGAATGATTAATAAAACTCCTGCTGCAGGTATTAATGCTTTAGCCATGTATATTTGAATTTGAGCAGGACTATTCCAGCTCGTCTCTTTTATCTTCCAAGCAAGTGAAGCATATTCATATCCGTAGAATGCGAGTGCGAGCACACCGGGGAAAAAAAATAAAAAATATAAAACTAAATCTATGTATCCCTGTGTTCGAGGTTTAAATAATCTATAAATGACATCACCTCTTACATGTGCCTCTGTAGAAAGTGTATATGCGCCTGCCATCATAAAAATAGCTCCGTACATTTGTAAACTAAAATCAAAATTCCATAAAGTAGGAGCGTTAAAAACTTTTGCCATGAAAACTTCGTAGCAAGTACCACCCATCAAAATTACTATAAGCCATGAAAATGCTTTCCCAGCTGATGTACTTAAGTGATCTGCAAAATAGATAAATCCCCTCATGAGATAAAACTAATATAATTAAGAGGTAAATGCTATAAAAAAAAAGGGGGGCATAAAGCCCCCCATGTTTCTATAATTTAAATTATATTAAATTTTTACTTTTGCTAAGTTACCGAACTCATTTTCATAAGCCAGTCTGTAATTAGGCTGGTTCATCAATAAGTATTTCATTACTCTCTTAGCGTAAGCTTTTTGAGAATCTACAATCTTTTTAAAGAAAGGATCTTTTTTATTGAAATCTCCAATAACTTTATCCCATCCTTTTAATTGCTCACCCAGTATTGCGTCTGAAGTTTGATAAACATTTACCTTATGTTGGTTCATCAATTTAGATAAATCTGCTGAGTATCTCACAAGAGCTTTAAAGTAGTTATCTGAGTTTGCAGCATAAGCAGCATTTTTTAGTATAGCCCTATGTTTAGGCTCTAAACTATTAAATGTCTTCTTATTTATTGGTATCTCAAACATTTCTTGAGATTGATGGAAACTACCCAAGTGATAATGTTTAGATACATCCTGCATTCCAAATTGTGAGTCTGAAGTTGGGTTGTTAAACTCAGCTGCTTCAATTAAACCTGTTTTCATAGCAGGTTGAATTTCACCGCCCGGTAATTGTCTAACGACCATTCCCATTGCTGTAAGAACGTTTGTAGCTAGTCCTACAGTTCTGTACTTCATTCCTTTAACATCAGACACTTTAGTTACGTTCTTTTTGAACCAACCAAATGGCTGTGCTGGCATCGGCATATGGAAGAAACCAACATAGTCAAAACCTACTTTTGATAGAGTTTCCTCATATAATTTTCTTCCTCCACCATACTCAATCCAACCCATCACTTCTTGTGATGAAAGTCCATATGATGGTCCAGTTCCGAATAATGAAGCTGCTGGATTTTTACCGTACCAGTATGCAGTTACCCAATGTCCCATATCTAGTACACCTGAGCTTACTGCTTGCCCAATTTCGGAAGTTTTAACAACTGCACCAACTGGCTGAAGGTCAACCTTAAGTTCACCGCCAGACATATCCTGAACCATTTTGGCATAATCTCCTGCCATTTCGAAGAATATGTTTGCGCCAGAAGGCCAAGCCGCTTGCATCTTTAAAGTTTTTGGAGCTCCTAAAGCAATACTTGGCATTGCAACTGAAGCTGCCGCAGCTGCACCTGTTGCTGCTGCTACTTTAAAGAACTTACGTCTCGATGGAGTTTTTACTCCTCTTTTTTTCTTTGACATACGTCCCCCTTAATTATTAATTAATAATAATTATTTAAGCACAAACGGGAAAAAGAGTCTTCAAGTAATTAATTTTTTTATTACAATCTACAATTGTATTAATTAACCAGATCTTGAGGTTTTTCACCGTTAAAAAACATTTCAAGATTTTTTGTCGCTCTAAATAACATATCCCACCTAGTTCTTTTAGTTGCACTGCCTAAATGTGGAAGAACAAAAATATTTTTTAATTTTAAATACTCGGGGTGAATTTTTGGTTCCCCATTATAAACGTCTAGACCATAAGCAAAAACTTTTCCTGATTTTAATGCTTCAATCATAGCTTTATCATTTACAACATCGCCTCTGGCAGAATTACCAATTACACAATTATCTTTTAAATGAGTTATTGTTTGATCATTAACTATATTTGTTGTCTCAGGAGTTGCCGGGCAATTTATAGACAAAAATTCACTTTGTGAGAAAAGTGATTTAATATCTTTGTGATAAATTGCTCCATCTTCCAAATCTTTAGGTAACTTTTTTCTATTATGGTAATGAATTTCCATATTAAAACCCCTGGCTCTTTTTGCGACAGCCCGACCGATTCTTCCCATACCTAATATACCTAATTTTTTATTTGACATTTGCTTGCCAAGTAAAAAATCAAAAGACCATTGCCAATCTTGCTTTTCTGCAGCTATTCTTCCCTCAAAGGCTCTTCTTGATGCCCCTAAAAGTAAAAGAATAGCAATATCTGCTGTTGCATCGGTTAAAACGTCAGGAGTATTAGTAACTAAAATTCCCCTAGCTTTAGCGGCATCTATATCGATATTTCCGTAGCCTACTGCTCCGTTCGCAATAATTTTGACACTTTTTGATAAACTAAAAATTACATCTTTATCAAATTTATCAGAAACAGAACTAAGGATTCCATCACAATCATATGAGCCCTTAATTATTTGTTCTGAGGAATAAAGCTTATCATTTTTATTAGTTACAATTCGAAAGAGACTGCTTAATTTTTCCTCATTTTCTTTTAATAATTTTCTAGTTAAAAATATTTTTTTCATAAATTCCTAATATTATTTGGTTTATCACCTCCTGTTAGCCAGTTAATTATCTCAACAGTATGAATAATGGGTATCTTAGTCCCTGAAGATATTTGTGTAATGCATCCAATATTTCCTGTAGATATAAAATCTGGGGAAACCTTTTCGATATTGCTGACTTTTTGATCAAGAAGTTTTTTTGCAATATTTTGTTGTAGAATATTATACGTTCCTGCAGACCCACAACATAGGTGCCCATCTGGTATCTCGACTACATTATTCCCTGTTTGCTTAAGTAGTTCCATTGGTTCGCTATGAACCTTCTGACCATGTTGCATTGAGCAAGCAGAATGATATGCGATTTTGTATTTTTTTCCATTGCTCGTATACTTTAATTTTAAATTATTCAGTAAAAATTCAGTTATATCTTTTGACAATTCAGATATTTTTTTTGCTTTCTTCTTAAACTCTGGATCATCTCTGAATATAAAACCATAATCTTTAAGTGTTGTACCACAACCAGATGTATTGCTTATAATTGCATCCAGACCATTATTTAAATATTCATCATACCAATAGTTAATATTTTTTTTAAAAGACTTGTGCGCTTTAGCTTCTTTACCAAGATGGTGATTGAGAGATCCACAACATTCTATCTCATTAAAAACTACAACATCGACTGAATGTCGATTTAATATTTCAATTGTTGCTTCATTTATTTCTGGAGATAAAACTCGCTGCACACAGCCGGTTAGTAAAGCAACTCTTGAAACAGTTTTTCCTGATGTAGATTTATAAAATTTCTGGTCCTTAAATTTTTTCTTTTGTATTTTTTTTGGCATTAAAGAAAGAGCGTTTCTTAAAAATCCAGGCAAAATAAATTTGAAAGGTATTATTAATTTTGTAAAAAAAGTTAATATCTTAAAAAGTCTTGGACTTGGTAAAATTATAGAGAGTGTCTCTCTAAAAATTTTTTGAAAAAATGGTCTTTTGTAAGTTCTTTCAATATGATTTCTACCATGATCAATCAAATGCATATAATTAACTCCAGAAGGGCAAGTTGTCATACATGCATAACATGATAAGCATCGATCTAAATGCTTTACAATCTTTTTATTAGCAGGCTTATTATTCTCAAGCATATCTTTTATCAAATAAATTCTTCCTCTTGGTCCATCTAGCTCATCACCTTGAACAATATAAGTTGGACAAGTTGCATTGCACATTCCACAGTGGACGCATTTTCTAATAATTTTTTCGCTAGATTTATTTTCTGAACTTTGGAGTTGGTTATTATCAAATGAAGTTTGCATTTTATATACCGCTATACATTTTTCCTGGATTTAATATCCTTTTTGGATCAAAGCTTTTTTTTAATTTTTCACTCAATGAGTATCTTATTGGATCAGTTTTAAAAACGTCAACACTAGCTTTTAAACCATCATCAAGTTTAAGCATAACGTAATAACCTCCAACATTTTCAATTACTTGATTAAATTCTCTTAATATTTCTGTATTAATTTCTAACATTTCAGCCCAAATTAAATTTCCCCCCCAGTCAATAAAATACCTTGTGAAGAATTTTTTCAAGCTATTTATTGTGTTTAAAGTCTTAGATGGGGGAACGACGATTCTAATAATATTTTTTTCAGTCTTATTAAATACCTTTAATTCCTGTGTATTTTTCCAAAATATTTTTGATTGCTCATTATTTAAATAATTGACTTCATAATCTAATAAACTTAATTCTTTCTCTAATGAGTTAATTCGTTTATCTATAGAAGAGGAAACTCCCTCAACTCTAATAGCTGTGATAGGGCCTTTATTAGTTAAATCATTTAACATGAATTGATCTTTAAAATTCTCAGGATAAAAAACACCACCAGACACGTCTGCTGTTGAGGATAGAGAAATATTTAAATAATCTAAAGATTTTTTAAGCTGCGCATTGTGTATAATAAGCGTTTTTGTAGATGTAGGTTTAGGCAAAACTTTTATAGATATTTCAGAAATAATTGCTAGTGTTCCGTAAGAACCGGTAATAATTTTTGATAAATCATATCCAGTCACATTCTTTACGACGGTACCGCCTGATTTAATAATTTCTCCACGACCATTAATTACTCTAATGCCAAGAACATGGTCTCTTGCGCTGCCAACTTTAAATCTCCTCGATCCTGAAAAATTTGTCGAAATAATACCCCCGATAGTTCCAGGGTTGTCCCCGCCATTAAATAGATATCCAAAATTATTTGGTTCAAAAGCTAATTGTTGACCAAATTTATCGAGTGTATCATTAATTTCTCTAATCGATGTTCCTGATTTAACTTTAATATATAATTCATCTGGCTCATATTTTACAATCCCAGAATATTCAGATAAATCTAAAATTTTTTCTGATTGAAAATTTCTACCTATTTTGGCTTTAGATCCAGATCCGATAATTTCTATAGGAACATTTTTTGAATGACAGAACTTTATAAAATCTGAAATTTCTCTCTCTGACTTTGGTTTATACTTTGATAGATTCCTAAAATCTTGGGATGTCTGGGAATTTTGTTTTTCCTTGATGGACATGTACTCTTCCTTCCTCTGCACATTTTCTTAATATTGGATAAACTTTTCCAGGATTAAGAAGGGAGTTAGGATCAAAAGAGAATTTAATTTTTAATTGCTGCTGAATATCTATTTCATTAAAAGCTTCACACATCAATTCTCTTTTTTCTATACCTACACCGTGCTCCCCTGTTAAAGCGCCACCAACTTTGACACAATATTTCAAAATTTCTGCTCCAAACTCTTCAGTTTTTCTTAGTGACTCCTTATCATTTGCGTCAAACATAATTAGTGGGTGAAGATTGCCATCACCGGCATGGAAAGCATTAGCTACTGGAAGTTTATATTTTTTTGATAATCTGCTTATTTCCTTTAACACTTCAGCTAATTTACTTCTAGGTATAGATCCATCCATACAAAGATAATCAGGTGCTAAAACTCCACAGGCAGGAAAGGCTGCTTTTCTTCCTGCCCAAAATCTTTTTCTATCATCTTCAGACTTGCTAATTTTAAAACTTGATGAATTATTTTTTTTACAAATTGTTTTTACTTTTTCCATATACTCATCGACTTCACTTTCAGTACCATCAAATTCTACAATCATCATTGCCTCGGCATCTACCGGATATCCAGCTTTAACGTGGTCATCAGTAGCCTTGGTTAACGCTTTATCCATAATTTCCATACCAGCCGGAATACATCCAGTTGAAATGATTTTTGATACACTGTTACCAGCATCATCTATAGAGTTGAAGCCAATTAAAGCTGTCTTAACTGTTTCTGGTTTTCTAAGAATTTTAACTGTCACTTCAGTAATTACTCCCAGTAATCCTTCCGAACCTGTTATCAACCCCATAAAATCATAGCCTTCTGAGTCCATTGTTTTTCCACCAAAATTGACAATTGTTCCATCCATCAACACTACTTGAATTCCAAGAATATTATTTGTTGTAGCTCCATATTTTAAAGAGTGCACTCCTCCAGAGTTTTCTGCAACATTGCCTCCGATAGAACAAGCCATTTGGCTTGATGGATCAGGCGCATAATAAAAACCTTTGTCTTGAACAGAATGTGTTATAGCAAGATTAGTTACACATGGTTGGGCTCTTACACATCTATTCGTGTAATCAACTTCTGTAATCTTGTTAAATTTACTCATGCTTATCAAAACACAATCTTTTAAAGGCAAGGATCCTCCAGAAAGACCGGTTCCGGCACCTCTTGGTACAACTTTTATTTTATTTTCATTGCAAAATTTTAATATTAGACTTACTTGATTAACTGTTTCAGGCAAAACAACAATCATTGGCATTTCTCTGTAAGCAGTCAAAGCGTCTGTTTCGTATGGTCTAATTTCATCATTATGAGATAAAACATTTTCTTTTTTTACAATTTTTTTAAGTTCTTTTATGTAAAGTTCTTTCTTATCAAGAGTCTTGCTGTCTATTTTTGGCATTTCAAGTTGTGACATAATATAAATTTACTAGTTTTTTTTTAAATTCAAAAGTTCATCTTAACATTTTGCTTATTTTTTCTAATGCTTTACTAATATTATCTTGTGAAGCAGCAAAACTGAAACGTACAAAATCTGTTGATGTTTTACCAAATGCTGTGCCTGGAACAATTGCTACGCCAGCTTCATGCATACATTTTCTTGAGAATTCAGACCCATTCATACCTGTCTTGCTGACATTCGGAAATGCATAAAATGCTCCGCCTGGCATACTGCAAGTGACACCTGGTAATTCGTTTAATCCTTTGTGAATTAGTTTTCTTCTTTGATCAAATTTTTTCATCATTTGATGAATAGAGTCATCAGGTCCGTCAAGCGCTGCTATGCCAGCAAATTGAGATGGAGCATTAACACATGAAAAACTATTAATGGCTAACTTTGTAACATGTGGGATTAATTTTTCAGGCCATACACTCCAACCCATACGCCATCCAGTCATTGAATAAGCTTTACTCCAACCGTCTAAGACTATTAATCTGTCTTGAAGATCAGGATAATTGAAAAATGTTGGCATTTCTTTACCATCGAAAATTTGTCTGCTGTAAATCTCGTCGCTAAGAATTGCGACATGTGGGTGCTTTTTCAAACCTTCAGCCAGATAATCTATCGCAGGTCTTTCAACAAAACTTCCAGTAGGGTTATTTGGATTAATTAAAATTACTAATCTTGTTTTATCAGTAATTAATGATAATATTTTTTCAGGATCAAACTTTAAGTCTTTTTCCTTAGTTAAATCATAAGGTACAGCTTTAGCGCCAGTATAATTAATCATTGACTCGTAAATTGGAAATCCAGGAGTAGGATGAACAATCTCTGAACCGGGTTCACCAATCATTGCTATAGCAAAATACATTGTCGGCTTACCGCCTGGCATAATCATAATTCTTTCTGGGCTAATTTCTTTTTTGTATAAACTTTGAATTTTTCTAGAAACGGCTTGCCGACATTCAAAGATTCCATTAGCCAAAACATAACCGTGATGACCGTCGTCAATCGCTTTTTTTGCTGCATCCATGATATGTTTGGGAGTCATGAAATCTGGTTGGCCCAAACCTAAATGAATCATTTCTTTACCTTGAGCTTCAAGTTTTTTTGCTTCAGCAAGTACACTAAATGCTGTTTCCGTACCCAATCGATCTAAATTTTTTGCTAACTTCATAAATATAATTTAATAATTATTTCAACAATTTCCTACTGTTTTTTTTGCATCACCTATATGCTATTTTTGTTTTATTCAACTCTTTTATGCTTTTGCAACCTAGTAAAATCATGTCTCTTCTTATTTCTTCTCTCATTCTTTTAAGAATTTGCTCAACTCCTTTTTGGCCGCCAGCACCCAGAGCAAATAAAAAGCCTTTTCCAAAACTGCAGGCTGTTGCACCCATTGAAAGAGCTTTTAAAACATGAGTTCCTCTTCTTATTCCTCCGTCTAAAATAATTTCTATTTTACCTCCAACCGCATCAACAATCGCAGGTAATTGATCAAAAGGTGATCTAGAACCATCAAGTTGTCTACCTCCATGATTAGAAAGCATGATAGCCGAGGCACCAATTTCAACTGCTCTTTTAGCATCCTGAACAGACATCACGCCCTTCAAAGCGAATGGTCCGCCCCATTTCTTGACTACATATTCAGCATCTTTCCAGCTCATAGCTGGATCGTATTGTTCGTTTATATATTCCATAACCCCTTTTGCGATATTTGTGCCCTTTTTTGTCCAATGCGAAACATTTGCTAATTGAAACTTTTCGTGTGTTAAATAATTAAATGCCCACTTAGGATGCATAGCAAAGCTCATAAGGCTTTTAAATGTAAGTTTAGGAGGAGTGGTAAAGCCCCACTTGTGGTCTCTTTCTCTATTTCCAGCAACTACTGTGTCAACAGTTAAACACATTGCTTTAAACCCTGAGCTTTTACATCTGTCAATTAAATTATCGGTTAAACCTTGATCCTTGTGAATATACAATTGAAAAAGTTTTGGGCCGCCAGATATGTTAGCTATTTCCTCTATTGATGAAGTTGCCATAGTTGACATACTATAAAATGTTCCAAATTTTTCTGCAGCTCTAGCAGATGCTTTGTCCCCGTCATGATGATAGAGCCTTTGCATTGCGGTAGGAGATAAAAAAATCGGTAATTCAATTTTTTGGCCAAAAACAGTTGTTGTCAAATCCGGTTCACCTACACTAGCCAAAATATTTGGAACGAGATCGCACTTTAAAAAAGACTCTGTGTTTCTTTTTAAAGTAGTTTCATCATCAGCCCCGCCGTCAATGTAATGAAATATTGGAGCGGGTAGATTTTTTTTTGCTAATTTTCTAAAATCTTCAAAATTGTAACAATTGTTTAAACTCATAAATTTCTAAATCTTAAATTTTTTCTATTTAACTCACTTATTTTTGTACAGCCCATAAGTTTCATATCTCTTTGAATCTCCGCCCTTAATTGACTTAGGGCTTTTTCTACCCCAGCTTGACCTGCTGCTGCCAATGCATATAGATAAAGTCTACCACCTGCACAAGCTTTAGCGCCTATTGAAAGAGCTTTAAGAATATGAGTACCTCTTTGTATTCCTCCTTCACATATAACATCTATCTTATCACCAACTGCATCTACAATTTCTGTTAGCTGATCAAAAGGCGAGCGTGCCCCGTCAAGTTGCCTTCCCCCATGATTTGAAACCATAATACCAGAACAACCTATGTCAACTGCACGTTTAGCGTCCTCAACGCTCATAATCCCCTTGAGAGCAAAATGACCTCCCCATTTGGAACAAAGATTTTCTGCATCTTTCCAGTTCATTGATTGGTCTAGCATTGTAGAAAAGTAATTTCCTACTGAAGTAGACGTGCTAGTACCTTCCTTCACGTAATCTTGTAAGTGTGGAAGCTCAAATTTTCCTCTAGTAACATAATTTATGCCCCACATTGGTTTTATTGCAAAACTTATTAGGCTTTCTAAAGTGAGTTTAGGTGGAGAAGTAAAGCCTGTTCTTATGTCTCTTTCTCTGTTACCCCCTGTTATAGTATCAACTGTAAGAGCCATTACATCAAATTTTGCAGCTTTGGCTCTCTCTAGTATCGAATTATTAAGCCCCTTGTCTTTATGATAATAAAATTGAAATAATTTAGGAGTACTAATCATTGAAGAGATTTCTTCTACACTGACTGTTGCTAATGAAGATACGCCAAACATTGTATTAAATTTTTGGGCAGCTTTTCCCACTGCTCTCTCTCCTTCATAATGGAAAAGTCTTTGTAAAGCAGTTGGAGAACAATAAAATGGCAAATCAATTTTCTTTCCGAATATAGTCGTTGAAAGATCAACATTTTCAACTCCTCTCAAAACATTAGGAACAAGATCTACATCATTAAACGCAGATGTATTTCTTTTGTAAGTCACCTCATCATCTGCAGCTCCATCAATATAATGAAATATAGGCGAAGGTAACTTTTTTTTCGCCAAGGTTCTAAAATCATTAAAATTATGACAATCTTTTAATCTCATAATTTAAAAATTTTTAGAAAAAGTTATTTGCTGATTATCGGTTCCAGGGTTTGTTTTGCCCCAATCATTATTAGAAATGTGGCTGTAACTATAACCAATTCTTGAATTGTCAAATAAATCTAATCCTACATTTATTTCACTTTTAAATTCTAAAATATCACCTAAATCTTTACCATCTCCCTTTTCATAAAGACCGGGGGTGAAACTTGGTTTAAAAAAAATTGGACCAAAATTATAATTTCCCTCGACCCCGGTATAAACATATAATGAATTTTTTTCAGTTAAAAACATTCCGGTTACAGGTGATATTTTTCCCAAAATTGTTTCTCTAAATAAATCTGTATTTCTGTGTTCTATACCAACTAGGTTGGTTTGATCATCACCTTCTTTATCTATTGTATCAAATACTCCTGTATAAAAAGTTAAATCTAGATTTTTACTATCAGCATTTAAACTCTTAGTTAAAAAAGTGAAAAAAGTGAAAATTAATATAAGCCTTATTATCATATATATAAATTACTATTAATATTATATCATGTATAGTTCTTTTACTATTTTTTTAATTGTTTTCTCGTAACTGCCAGAATAAAAACTGCTCCAATAATTAAGAAAACATAGGGTAAAATCCACAAAAAAGAATTTATAATATTAAAACTTGGCTTATACAAAATCCAATCTCCATACTTACTACTAAGATATTTATATATCTCTTGTTCATTTTTACCCTCACTAATTTGTTGCTTGACTGATAACTTTATTGACTGTGAAAAATCAGAGTTAGACTCACTAATTGATTGTCCTTGACAAACTAAGCATCTGAGATTCTTATAAATTCTATTTTCTAAATTTTCGTTTCCTCCAAATAAATAAAATGGATAAAGAACAAAAAAGGTAATTAAAAAAAAATTTTTCATTGTTTTAAAATATGTGTTAGCTTTTCATAATCTTTTTCGTTTAATGGACCAATAAATTTATTTATAATTTTATAATCTTTATTTACTAAAATACTTTCAGGAATACCATATATTCCAAACATGACAGATTTTGTTCCATTGTTATCTACTCCGATAAGACTAAAAGGATTACCATTTTTCCTCAAAAATAACTGAGCATTGTTTTTTTTATCTTTAAAATTTATACCAAATATTTTTAAGTTTTTATTTTTAGATAATTTCATTAATATTGGATGTTCTATTAAGCAAGGAGCGCACCATGATGCCCAAAAATTAATCAAAACGTATTCGGTATCCTTAAAATTTTTAATACTAATTATTTCTTCTCCAATTAAAGACTCTATTTTAAATGGTTCTATTTTATCTCCAATTATATGTTTGGTGTCGTAATATTTGTTAGTGTTTAAACTAAAAAAAAATATAATAAATAGTGTTGCTATTGAAACACACGTAATTGTTATCTTTATTTTATTTTTCATAATTCATTATCATTCTTAATATGCCACCTAAACAAATCACTAACGATGAAATCCAAATCCAAATCATAAAAGGTTTATCTTGAAATTTAATATTATAAATTTCTGAATTGTTGATATTGCTCATTGTTAAATAATAATCGCGAACAAGATTTGTATTAATTGATGCCTCATAGGTAAGTGTCTCTGGTTTATCATAAACTCTAATTTCTGGATTTAAATTTTCAGAATATTTTTTATTAAGATTTTGCACTTCAAAACTTCCTACGATGGCTTTATAATTTTTTCGTTCATAAATATTCAGGTTTTTAAATTTTATCTCGTAATTTTCAAATTCTTTAGTATCCCCAACTTTTATGTTAAAGTCTTTTTCAACAGATGTTACTGCATTTATACCTATAAACAAAACTAAAGCACTAAATCCTAAGTGGGAAATTATTCTAGGCAAACCATCATAAAAACTCCTTTTTTTTATTTGATCGTAAAAATCTTTAATTGTTGATAAAAAAAGAAATAGCGCAGAAATAAATATGAAATTAGTTATTAAAGAAATTTTACCTATATAGAGATATAAAAAATAATTTATAATTACTGATAAAATAAAAATTGAAATAATTTTTGTATAACCAGGTAACTTTGACTTTATCCAAGACAATTTTGGGCCAACACTCATTAGGATTAGTAGAAATATAACTGTTGGTATTATAATAAAATCATAGTAAGGGGGACCAACCGATATTTTTGTCTCAAAAATAACTTCAGTTATTATTGGATAAATTGTGCCAATTAATACAGTGACTAAATAAAAAATCATTATCCAATTATTAATTATTATAAAATTTTCTTTACTTTTAAAGTTTATCAATAAAGAACTATTTGTTGTGTTTTTAAAATAAATAATAATTGATGAAATCGTCATGATTGCTAGGATTAATAATATAAAAAGACCACGACTTGGGTCATTGGCAAATGTATGAACTGAATTTAATACTCCTGATCTCACTAAAAAAGTCCCTAAAACACTTAATATAAAAGTTATTAGACATAATAAAATAACCCAGGAATATAAACTATCTCTGTTTTTCAAAACTAAAACAGAGTGCATTAATGCAGTCATAGCAAACCATGGAAGAAGTGAAGCATTTTCAACCGGATCCCAAAACCAGAATCCTCCCCAGCCGAGCTCATAGTAAGCCCATATAGAGCCAACTATTATGCCTAAAGTTTGAAACGACCATGAAACAATAACCCAATTGGAAATTGATTTAGCAAAATTTTTTCCATGGAAATTTGTTATCAGCGAGGATAAAGCAGCAGAAAAAAAGATTGAGGAGCTTACTAAACCAACATAAAGAATTGGCGGATGTATAGCTAGAGCAGGATCTTGTAATATTGGATTTAGTCCTAATCCCTCTAAGGGAACTGGTTGAATAATTGAGAAAGGATTGGAATTTAAAAGTAAAAAAATATAAAAACTTAAAATCAAAATATTTTGAATAATAAGAGTAATTAATCTATATTTTTTTTCGCACTGAATATTTTTTTTTAAGAACAGAAAGGAAAAAATTACAAGTATTAAAGTCCATAAGAGTAAACTTCCTTCATGATTTCCCCAGGTCCCAGAAAATTTATAAAAAAGTGGTTTAGAATTGTGTGAGTTTTGGAAAACAGCCAATAAAGAAAAATCCGAAATTAAAAAACCATAGATTAAAGTAAAGAAGCAAAATAAACTTAGAATTAATTGAATTGAGCAATAAGTGTAAATTTTTTGTGAAATGTTAATTCCTGCTAAGTTTAAATTATTATTTGACTTAAAAATAATTAGGATTGAGATTAAAATATTCAAAATAATTAAAATGTTTCCAAAACTACTTATCATTTTTATTTATTCCATCTTTTGGAGGTTTGTAATTTTCATCATGTTTAGCGAGAATTCTTTCAGCAATTAAATAATTCTTATCTTTCAATACACCTTCTGCGACTACTCCTTTACCTTCTTGAAATAGATTTGGTACAGTTCCTTTAAAACCAACTTTTATCTCATTTTTATTATCTGTTATTGAGAAAGTTATTTCATCTTTCACTATTTTAATAGAATTGGGTTTTACAATTCCACCTAATCGGATTTTTTTTTGCGTCAAGCTATAAGAGCTTTCGCTTATTTCTGATGGAGTTTTAAAATATAAAAGGTTTTCTTCTAGGATTTTGAATATAAAAAAAGTTATCAAAACTAAACCTAAAGAAAAATAAATTAAAAAGAATATTCTTTTTTTTACTTTTTTTGTGAGCATTTGAGAATGCTTAAATAGTCTTATTCGATGATACTAGAATTTGATTAATTAATTTTGATTTTTTTATTAATTTTTCTCTATCGATCGTTGAAAGTTTATTCAGTTCATCTGAAAATTCTTTTTGATATTTTTTTAAAGTTTTCAAAGTTTTAAGATAAAGAGTTAAGCAGAAAAAAATAGAAATTCCGAATGATAACCATACGTAAAAACCATATCCACCCATTTTAAAAAATTCTATTATCATAAATTTTTAATATTATTTCTCTTCATTTTAATGATTTCTGTCTTATATTTCATTAGAAAAATTAACGCAGCGTAAATCAATAAAACTAGTAACATTAACAATAATGGCAGCATCATTGTTTGGTCAACAGTCGATGTACCATCGATTCTTACACTTGCTGGCTGATGGAGAGTATTCCACCAATTAACGGAGTATTTAATTATTGGTATATTTATCAATCCTAGAATAGCAACACACCCACAAACTTTTTCGGATAAATTTTTGTTTTTGATAAACTTATTTGAAATAATAAATAAAATATAAAAGAACATTAGTGCTAACATTGAAGTTAGTCTCGCATCCCAAACCCACCAAGTTCCCCAGGTAGGTTTTCCCCAAATAGAACCAGTTATAATTGCTAAAGAGGTGAACATTAATCCTATAGGAGCGATACTAATGCTCATTAAATGAAAATGTTTTATCTTAAATATAAAAATAAAAATAGACAAAACTGAAATTAAAGAAAAAGAAGCTAGGGCTATCCAAGCTGCAGGGACATGTACATACATTATTCTAACACTATCACCTTGTAAATAATCAGGTGGAGATAAAATTAATGCAAAAGTTAGTGCCACAATTAATAAAATAA
>MDTD01057397.1_pt1 | contig 20406 bp, 22 predicted proteins | sample 811221 | NCBI WGS metagenome assembly MDTD01 (sample SAMN05326646, study PRJNA326480) | marine metagenome | isolation source: seawater | place: Pacific Ocean: South West | collected 2011
CGCTGAAGGACTTAACTTCCGAGTTCGGAATGGGATCGGGTGTGGCCCCTTCGCAATAATTACCAGGCACAGACTTATAATATTAAAATTTCTTTTAGTAAACACCTAAAACATCTCATTTTAAGAGGGTTTTGGTGGGCACGATAAGAATTGAACTTATGACCTCTACGATGTCAACGTAGCGTTCTACCACTGAACTACGTGCCCAAAATTATCTAAAACTAATTAGATTTTGAATTTTTAATTTTAGTAAATTTAACTTAATTGGATAAAGAGGCAATCCCTTTTTATCAAATTTTTTTTTATTATTTTTAATCCACGAACTTAGTTCACGAATATGTATATTTTTTTTTTTTTTTGAAAGATTTGTACTGTGTATTCTATACGTAGCTAGACATTCATTTACATAACCAATTTGAGTGATCTCACTTAATCTTATAAATAAGTCAAAATCGCCTATTATCTCGTACTTCTTATTAAATTTGTTCTGTAAAAATAACTTTCTTTCAGCCATTACTGTTAATATGCCGATATCATATTCGTTTAATAAGCTTTGGGTTGGTATAATAATATTTTTTTTTTTAGTTATGAAAAGTTTTTTTTTATTTTTAAACTTTAATTTTAAATTTGAATAACAAAATTTTAATTTTTTTTTATTTAAAAAATTTATTTGAGTTGTGAGTTTTCTACGTCCCCAAAAATCATCTGTATCTAAAAATGTAATATATTTTCCTTTTGCGTATTTAATTGCTTGATTTCTTGCATCATAAAGTTTCAAAGATTTATTTGCTTTAAATATTTTAATTCGTTTATCTTTAAAAGACTTTGCTATTAAAATACTTGAGTCGCTAGAACAATTATCAAAAAAAATTATCTCCCAGTTTTTATAAGTTTGTAAAATAACACTTGATATACTTTTTTTTAAAAATGAGCGTCCATTTTTACAATTTATTATTATACTTACTAAATTTTTCATTTAATTAAATTTTTTTTATAAAACATAACTGTCTTTTTTAAACCTTTATCAATACCTATTCTGGGAGCCCATTTAAACTCTTTCTTAATTTTATCAATCTTTGGATATAATTTTTTAATCTCATCTTTTCTCATTTTAATAGCCCCATAATTAGGTTTTCCTCCTCTTGAAAATCTTACTAACTTATTAATAATATCTCTTACCTTTTTTGGTTTTCCAGAGCCAATATTGTAAATGCCTGTTCTTAGATTTTTTTTCTTAATAATACTCAAAATTAAATTTGTTAAGTCATCAACATACAGAAAATCCCTCTCTTGATGCCCATAAGTACAAGGAAATTCTTTATTATTTATGCAATAATTTATTACTTGAGGAATTAATCTGTCATTTTTTTGATAAGGTCCATAAACTTGGTACATTCTTAGAATTATAATTTTAAAATTTACTTTTGATTTGAGTAGAAAATTGGAGGCAAGAAATTTTGCCTTTCCATAGACTGATATTGGTTTAGATACTTTACTTTCTTTTTGTGGGGAACTTTTTTTTCCATATTCTAAACTTGACCCTGCTTGAATGAAAAGCTGAATATTTTTATTCTTTAGTATATGAAATAAATTTTTTGTTCCACCATAATGTGTTTTGAACGTTTGTTCTTTATTTTGATGATCTATATTACCAGAAAAATTAATTACAATATCGAAATTTTGATTTAATTTTTTTTCAAGTTTTTTAAAATTTTCTATTTTACAGTATAAATATTTCGCTTTTTTGAGCTTCAACATTTTAAAATTTTCTTTTTTACAAAGTAAAGTAATTTTAAATCTGTGTAATAATAATTTCTTTGCAAGGTTATAACCTAAAAAACCTGTACCTCCAATTATGAGAATTTTTTTATTCAAAAATTTTTTTAAATTTTCTTTTTTTTAGTGCTTTCTCTAAATTAATTTTATCTCTGATTGTATCCATGCATTGCCAAAAATCATCATGTCTAAAAGCAGCTAAATTTTTTTGTTTAGTTGCTATTTCTAGCGGCTCCCGCTCTAAATAAGTAGAATCTTTTTTTATTAATTTTAAAAAACTAGGTTCCATTACAAAAAAACCTCCATTTATCCACCCTTCATCTGTTCTAGATTTTTCCTTAAAATAATTAACCATATTTCCTCTTAATTTTAAATATCCGAACCGTGCAGGAGGTCTAACAGCTGTAAGGGTGACTGTTTTTTTATTTTGAGTATGAAATTTTAGTAATTTTTTTAAATTGACATTTGATAAACCATCTCCATAAGTCATTATAAATTTATCATGTTTTAAATATTTATTTAATCGTTTCAAACGACCGCCAGTCATTGTATTTTTGCCAGTTTCAATAAGATTTACTTTCCACTTTTTTTTATCATTTTTAAAATAATTTTTAATGACATTTCCCTTATAACCTAGTGCAATATAAAAGTTGTCAAAACCATTGTTATAAAAATAATTCATAATTCTTATTAATAAAGGCTTGCCATTTATAGGAACCATGGGTTTTGGAATAGTATTAGTATATTCTGATAGCCTTGTTCCAAAACCACCAGCTAAAATAACTATTTTTATTTTAGATTTTTCTATCATTAAATTAAAATATTTTCTTAAAATATCTAAAAATATAAGGATTAATTTTGTTTCTTATTATACTTATCAAGTAATTTTTGTTTTCTATTTCTGCAACCTTTTTTAAATCATTTGTCATCAGATTATATACTAATGCGACACGAAAATTCTTACCGTCTCCTTTATATGAGTGCCAGGTTTCTCTTTCTTTCCTTGAAAAAAAAACTCCTCTATTAATTTTCCATTCCACAGTTTTTTTTCCTTTCCCATTTTTTGTATTATAAAAATTTGTTCCAGAAGAATTTTCGGGCTTTATGTATATTACACCGCTCAATAATTTATCTGCGGTATCATCGTGAATGGGAAAACTGGCATTAGGTCCGGTAATAATTATATGAAATTCAGAAAAATCATATAAGATTTCTTTTTTCGGATTTAATTCTCTTAATAATTTTAGAGCAACATTATGGTAAGTGTCATTTAATTCTTGTAAAAGTTTTTCTGGTATGCATTCTGCATTTATTTCACCATTTTTTGTAATTTTATTATGATAGACTTTGATTTCGTTTTTTGTTGGTAGATCTATTTGTATACGAGAAATCGCATCCAAGTGATCTTTTTTTAAGAAATTATCAATAGTTTTTACTATCATAATGTATCTTTTTATATTTCAATTATGACAAAAAGTTTACTTTAAAATCATATATCATTTAAATTTTATTGATCTTGATATAAAAACTAATTATGTTAACATAATGTTCAATTTTTGAACATAAAATTCTTTTAAAAAATGGACCCTGTAGCAACTATAAAAAAAAACTTAAAAAGACGCTCGAAAATTGTAGATCATGATATAGCCAGTTATCAAGGAGTGCCATTACCAACGTGGATTGAGTTGAGTTTAATAGATGTTTGCAACCGATCATGTAGTTTTTGTCCGAAGTCAGACCCAAGTGTTGCTCCAGACACCTATCAGCAAATGCAACGAAGCTTAATTGATAAACTTCATGATGATTTAAAAAAGATTAAATACAGAGGATCTATAGCTTTATGCGGATATGGAGAACCCCTTTTACATAAAGATATCTCATATATCGTTAAAAAGCTTGCTAAAGTTTCTAATGTTGAGATTGTAACTAATGGTGACGTGTTAACTCCAAAAGTTTTAAAAGAACTTTATGATAGTAAAGCAGGTAGGGTTTTAATAAGTATGTACGATGGTCCGTCCCAAATAAAAAAATTTAAAAAGATAATTGACATTTCAAAAGTCCCTGAAGATTTTGTGATATTAAGAGATAGATGGTATGACAAAGATAATAACTTTGGAGTAAAACTTACAAATAGAACTGGAACTATCAAAATTGGAAATCAAATTAAATTAGATACTCATACAACATGTTATTACCCTTCATACCAATTTTTAGTTGATTGGAATGGAGATATTTTTCTTTGCCCTCAAGATTGGCAAAGAAGAGTTACTATGGGTAATATGATGCAACAGTCTATTTATGAAATTTGGTGTGGAAAGATTTTCAGTAAATATAGAAAGTTACTAATACAAGGTAAAAGAAAACTTTCTCCATGCAACTCTTGTAATGCGCAAGGAACTTTGTTGGGGCAAAATCATGCTAAATTATGGAAAGCGCTTTACAAATAGCCAGCCGATCCCAAGTAATCGAATGGAATACTACTAAAGATTTGGTAGAATACCCTCAAGATATAAAGAAGGTATATTTCAACGAAACTTTAAAAAATCGTAAAAATTTTACTAATTGGATTAATAAGATATGTAAAAAATTTAATAAAGATATAGATTGGTGGGTAAGTTTACCAGCCTCGAGAAATCCATACGCAAGTAATCTTTATCACTTTGTTTGTATTTTAAAAACTTTAAAATATTTTTTTAAAAAGAAAAAAAAAATAAGTCTTCTAACAGATTCAAAAGAATTAAAAAAAATAATTGATAATAAATTTAAAAGGTTTTTTGAAATCAAGCTTATTGACGAAAAAGTTTCCAATACTAAAACAATAATTAAATCGATTATATTTAGTATTTTTTTATTTCTTTTTATTAAATTGTTTATAAAAAAAAATTTTTTACCAAAAGAGAAGCTAATTCTTATTGATACATTTGCATTTCAAGAGTCCATAAAACAAGAGAGATTATACAAAGGGTTGGAAAAATATATTAAATTAAAGAATTTAAAAAATTTATTTTTTGTTCCTAGTTTCTTAATTGAAGGAAATATAATTAAGATTATTAAAATAATTTTTGCATTAGGTGAAAAAAATTACCTATTTAAAGAACATTATTTAAAATTGCCAGATCTTTTTTATGCCATTTTTTATTTTATAAGGGTAAAAAAATTTTTGAGAAAACATCATCGATTTGAAAATTTCGATTTAAGTTCATTGATCAATAATGAAATTCAATCAGGTAGAGACTATTCTTCTCAAATTACTGCTCTATTAAATTTTAGATTTTCAATGAGGCTGTATAAGAATAAAATACAAATAAAAAAAATCGTTAATTGGTTTGAAAATCAAATTGTAGATAAGGGTTGGAATTTTGGATTTAGAAGATACTTTCCAAATTGTGATGTTGTTGGTTACCAAGGTTTTTTATTTTACGGGCAGTATCTTAATACTTTTCCAAGTCAAGAGGAGTTTAATTCAAAAGTAATTCCAAAAAAAATTTATGTAATATCAAAAAGTTATATAAAACTTAGAAAAGAATTTTGTAAAAAATTGTATATTCAAACTGCTCCAGCTTTGTATTTTCAAAATTTTTTTAAAAAATTTAAAAAAAATCAAAAAATTAAAGTTCTTTTAATTTTGTCTGGCATAGTTTCATTAGACTCAAAATTGCTAAATTGGTTAGCTTTTTTACTCAAAGAAAAAAGTAATTTAAAAATTGTTATAAAACCTCATCCGATATTACCTTTGAACAAATTAAATATAAATATTTTAAGAAAATTTAAAAAAAATATATTTGTTTCTGAAAAAAACTTACCAGATTTATTAAAATCGACGAAAATTTCAATTAGCAGTGGTCCGACCTCTGGAACAATTGAGTCCATAGCCTATGGTTGTTTTGTAATTTCTCCAATTTTAGAACCTTATGACGCAATCAATTTAAAAATATTAAAAATTCCTAAAAATAGTTATAAACTAGTATATGATAGAAACAATTTTGTTAATCAAGTAAAACAAAATCTTAAAAAAAATATTGTTATTAAAAGAAAGAAAAATTTTTTTTTAAAAATAAGTAGAGAGAATATTAATATTTTTTTTTAAATAATAAATATAGAACTTATGAAAAATTTTGACAATTTAATAATTAATGAAGGGTATTTGAATAATATAGATTTTTTTAGTGGTGGAAATGGATCTTCTATTTTTCTAAAAAATAAAAAATTTATTGATTTATCTTTTTGTAATGGAACTCTTTTATTAGGCCATAATAGCAAGATATTGAGAAAATCACTTAAGGACATAGCTGGGCAAAATATAAGTGTAATGGCGACTCCTAATACACAAGCAAGAAAATTTTCGAAAATAATTAAAAAAATAATTCCTTATGGTAATAAATTTGTTTTTTGTAATACGGGTACTGAGGCAATTACAAAATCTTTAAGAATTTGTAGATCTATTTCAAAAAAAAAATTAATAGTTTCTGTTAGTGGTAGTTGGCATGGATCTGTTGATAATTTGCTTTTTATTCCTGACAAAAATTTAAAACCACTGCCTCTGTCGGCGGGCCTATCAGATTATAATAGGAAAAATATCAAATTTATTCCATACAATGACATTGATCTTTCGGAAAAGATAATAAGAAAACATAAAAAAGATATTAATTGTATTGTCGTTGAACCAATTCAAGGATGTCTTCCTATGGAGGAGGCTAGAGAGTATTTAAAGTTTTTAAGAAAAATTTCAAAAATGTATAAAATTCCTTTAATTTTTGATGAGTTGATAACTGGTTTAAGAACAGATGGAAGTACATTACAGGATTATTTTAAAATCAAACCAGATATAAGTACTTTTGGTAAATGCTTTGGGGGTGGTCTTCCTCTAGGTATAATAAGTGTTTCAAGTGAAATTTACAAAAAAATGAGTAAAAATCAAAAAAAAGTTTTCTTTGGTGGGACTTTTTCAGGTAATTCATTGTCTTGCTACGTAGGCATGAGAACATCTGAATATATTATTAAAAATAAAAAAAAAATATTTCCAAAATTAGAAAAAGTTTCATTTCACTTTCAAAATCAAATGAATAATTTTTTTATAAATAAAAATATTAAAGCAAAAGTTTACAGGTTTAAATCTTTATTAAGAATTGTTTATACTGATCATAATGTTGTGAATAGAACTCAAAGAGATTTTTTTGAAACAAAAAACCTTAAAAGAATTAATAGTCTAAGAAGTTATTTGAAGGATAATAATATTTATTATCCTAAAAATGGTTTAATATTTTTTTCAGATCAAACCTCAATTAATGATGTAAATAAAGTGATAAAAGTTTTGAAAAAGGGGTTTTTAAGTAAATTTTAGTTCTCTTTAATTACCGCAAACTCATTATGAGGGTGAAAAACAGCGTTAGGATAAGACCAATAAGTTTCTACAAAAAAAGTATTGAGGGCTTTACCTATTTTTGGAAGATGAGGGACATTATCTGTATCAACCATTGAGTCCATTGGTGTTGCAAATCTAAGCCACTCGCCTGTAGGCTGATCATTATAAATAAGTCTCGTATATAACGCTATTTCTGGAGCAACAAGCTTAAAGCCTTTATCTTTCAATTTTTTATAAATTTCATTTAAAGTTGTTTGTTGATTAATACCTAAATCTTGAACTTTTATTTTACATAATTTTATTGAATTACTATAATTAGAAAAAGAATAATTATATTTATTAATTATATTTTCTATCCAAGGACTAAAATGAATTTTCTTTTTTTTAAATTCAATCAATAGATCAGAGCTATTTTTGAATTCAATCTTTTTTATTTCTTTCCAGATATTTGGATTATTTTGAACCATAATGATATCTGATAACAGCTCTATCAGTTTTTTTTGGTTTTGATCCTCTATGAAAGCCGTTTTCATCAAATATGATGGCATCACCAGCTTTCATTTTGTAATCAAATTCATTTGTATCTTTTTTTTTATCACAAAAACTAGTCATTTCTAGAAATTTATAAATTTCATCATCATTTTGATTTTCTTTTAAAATTATTTTTAAGTTATTAGGCTTTAGAATAAAATCTCTACATTCCTTCAAGTTTTTAAAAGGACATTGTTCTATTTTTTTTTCAAAAATCATTTTCTTAACAAGATAAACTATTTTATGTGATTTAGGAATGTAAGCTAAACATCCATTATCTGTTTCAACATCGGTAAGATATATAAAAAACTTTAAATTTCTTTTATCGTGACGATTGGAATATAATTTTTCTTCATAATAAGGTTGATCACAATGCCAATCTATAATATTTACATTTGATTTTTTTGATACATATCCATCAATCATATTAATCTTTTCTTTTTTTCCAAAGAAATTTTTAGAAATTTTATCAAACTTTTTATTTTTAGAGAGATTAATTAACTCTATACTTTGAGAAAATTTTTTAACGTCAAACTTTAAAAATTTAATAATTAAACTTTTTATATTACAAGCAAAAATAGTTTCTTTATTATGAAAACTTTCATTTATTCCTAAAATAATTTCTTTAATTCGATCTAGTTCTTTCTGGTTTAAAATTTTTTCAATTTTGATTGAACCCTCTTTTTTTAAAGTATCATCGATTTGGTTTAGTTGAAGCATAAATTATTGTTTTAACAAATATTTTAATAATTTTTTATCATGATTTTTTTCAGTGTGAAAGAACTTAAATAAGAAATCCTTTCTAATTTTTTGTAAACGATTATCTATCCACCATTTTTGAATATCTTTTTTTAAAAGATCTTTTATAGAATTAATATTAGAGTGAAGTATGCCAATTTTTTTTAGGTTTTCAAAATCTTTTTTAGCAATTTTAGTAAAATTATAAAAATTTTTCTCTAAGAATAATATAAGAGGTTTATTTAAACTTAGTGTTTCTAAAAATGCTGTTGAAAGATGACAAATTATTATCAATTTTGAGTTTGAGGCTAAATCTATCAAGTTATTTTTTGTATCAACTGAAAAATTTTTATATCTCTTTTTATCAATCAAATCTTCAAACCAATTGTTTACTCCATGTGGCTTATAAATTAAATCGTGATTTTTGGTAATTACCTCAAAAAGTTTTTTCTTATTATAAATATATCTTGAATTGTTAAAAATTAGTGATGAGTTAGGTTCTGAGGATAATCTGTAATCGTATTTACAAAAATTAGATCCTATTAATAGGATTTTTTTATTATTAAGAAAAGAATTTTTTTTATCTATTATTTCATCTGTTGAAAAGGTTTCATCCTTTTTATCTTTTTTCCAACCCCATGTTAAAAATTTTTTTGAGATACTTTTTTCATAATTTTCTAAATAGAAATTTTTTAAATAACCATAGCCACCCCCATGTTGTAAGGAGTAAATTTTTAAATTTTCAATATTTTCTGCTAAGAATGACCTAAAGTTAACATTATCAGGACTAGAGAGACTTTTTGTAATTAAGATTGTTCCTTTTTTAATTTTAAGTATTTTAGTTTTGTTTATTAAACTAAAATCATAAGAAAAAGGTAAATATCTTTCTATTAATTGACTGCAAATATTCTGGAAAGAAAAAACTCCATCCTTTTTTGTAATAAGATTTAAATTCTTATTAGCTTTATGGCTAGAAAACTTACTTATATATAAGTAACTAATTCTAAACTTGCTCGAAAGTAAGATTTTAATTGTCTTATTTATACTTACGACACCATCATGAATAAAAATTCTGTCTCTGTGAAAAAGAGTTGTAATTTTTATTGACAAAAAAGAGAGGAAAATTTTTAATTTATCCAAAATATATTCTCTTATGCTAAAAGAATTATTCTCTATAAAAAATTTGTGTCGATGATCAAAAAATTTAACACCCATTTTTCTTCCAATATCTGTAATAATACTACTATTTAATTTATCCGAGGTTCTCAATAATTTTGTAAATTGATTTACATTTAATTCTTCTAAATTTCTAATATCTACTTTTTCCAAAGTAAATTTTTTTTTATTAATCTTTTTTAAAAAAATATACTTAAAATAAAATGACTCGATAATATGAGTGAAAATTGGTTGATAAAGTATTATAAAAAATTTTATTTTCTTTATGTGTTTAAAATTTTTTTTACAAATTTTAAAATATTCATTAATTAATTTTAAAACCACTTTTTTACAAATTTTTGAGTGTAATTTATGTTCGCCGATTGAATTAATTGTATCTAATTTTACAAAGTTTTTTTTTTTTCTATTTAAAGGATCTAAAAAAAAACTACCTTTTTTAGCTTCAGTTAGATAAATTTTTTTTACGGACATGTTTAGGTTCAACTAGGTTCAATTTTTTTATAGTTTTTTTGTTTATTATTGTTTTAAGTATTTTTAAATCTTGCTTGCTATCTATCTCAATAAGAGAAATTGGCTCCATTTTGTAAGTTGTAACTTTTCCACCTACTCTCGTTCTAGTTTTTTCAAATATTCTTTTTCTTGTCACATAAATTGAACCATTAGCAATTAATGTCTCAGGTAATTTTTGTCTATCTACGTAATGTATAGGATTATTAAACTGTTTAATTGTTATTGGAATTGTAAATTTCTTACTCCATTTCCAAATTGAAGGATGTAATGAGATTGACGTAAAAATACTATCTGCTTTTGATTTTAAAAGTTTTTTTATTACATTATCAACTTCATTCTTTTTTCGGAGCGGAGATGTCGGTTGTAGGAGAACTATATAATCTGGAACATATTTTTTTTTGTGCTTAAGGTAATCTAGCGCATGAAGTATTGCGTCCTCCACTTTGGCTTTATCACCAGAAATATTCTTGGGACGTATTATGATTTCTGCTCCAAAATTCTTAGATACACGCATAATATTTTTATTATCCGAAGTTACAACTATCCTATCAATAAATTTTGATTTTTTTGCTGACTCTATAGAATAACTAACTAATGGTTTATTATTTATTTTTACTAAGTTTTTATTCTTTATTTCTTTAGATCCGCCTCGTGCTGGAATTACTGCTAAAAATTTTAATCTCATAATTTATTTATCTTTTTATTTTTAATTTCGAAAATGTTATCACAAATAGATAAGCTTTTTTCTTCATGAGAAATACTGAATAGAGTTATATTATTTTTTTTTAATTTTAAAATATCTTGTAAAATTTCATTTTCCGTAATTTCGTCTAGTGCATTTGTTGACTCATCTAAAATTAAAATTTGAGGAATGTTGTATAGAGCTCTTGCAATACCAATTCGCTGCTTTTGACCACCAGAGATTTGTGACCCAAACTCTCCAATTTTTGTATCTAATCCAAATTTTAAATCAGATATGAATCTATCTAATTTAGCTAATTCTATCGCACGTTTAATCTTATTTTCATCAATTGAATTTTTATCTTCACCAAATGCAATATTTTCTTTTATAGATAAATCTCCTAAAAAGACATTTTGTGGAACGTATCCAATCTTACTCTGCCAAGATTTTAAATTTTTCTGAATATTGATATTATCTACAAGTATTTCTCCTTTAGATGGAGCTAAGAGCCCAGCTAAAATATTTATTAATGTACTCTTTCCAACTCCACTTTGTCCTTTGATTCCATTAAAAGAGTTTGGAGTAATAACAAGTTCCAAATTTTCAAAAATTGTAGGTTGTTTAGCGCTATAAGAAAAATTTATGTTTTGAAATTCTAATTTATTTTTAAATTCTATAAAAGTGTTATTACTAATTTGAACATTTTCCTCTTGGTTTTCAAAAATATCTTTAAGTTTTAAAATAACAGGCACGCCAAATCTCATTGCCTGAACTGCATTCATTATTCGGGTAATAGAGGGCACGATTCGATAAGCTGCAATAGCGTATATTCCTATTTGAGTTAAAATGTTCTTTAGATCTATTCCTAAATTGATTAAGAAAAATATCAAAAAAGTTATGATTATCAGAGTTATCCACTCTAGCCAAAGCTTTGGCAAAGATAAAACAAAATAGTTTTTAAAATTGGCTTTTACGGTTTGGAAATTACTTTCAGAAAATATTTCGTTAAAAAAATTTTCTTTGCTAGAAAGTTTAATGTTTTTTATTTCATTAAAACTCAGCTGTAAATTGAAAAATCTTTTTTCCTCAAATCTTTGCCTTTGTTCCCCCCATTTTTTTGCTTTTGATTGAATAAACTTGTAAAAAATTAATCCAGTTGATCCAAGCAAAGTAAAAATAATAAAGGTAGATAACGGATTGTATAGTGAAATTAATGTGATTATACCGATTAAAATTAAAATTTCAGAAATTAAATTGATTAATCCCTTAAAAAAATCTATTCCAAATTTTACATCATTAATATCTCGTATCAAAACAGATGAGTTATTTTGAATGTGAAAAGGATATTTCTTTTTTAAGTAAATATTATGTACTTTTTTTGAGAAAAAATTGTTTAGTTCCCACGAAAATCTTTCTTTTTCATATGAGCTGTACGATAAAAAAATAGTTTTAAATGTAAATATAACCACTAAAAGGGTAAGTAAATTGAAAATATTATCTTTAGAGCTGTCAAGTGATATTACTTCTGGAATATATTTATCTAAATCAGAAGTTCCTCCTGCAAAACTATTTAGTATTGGTATAAACATACCTATGCTAATAGTCTCTAAAATCATCGAAACAAAAAAAATAATATAAAGAAAATTTAGCTTCGACCTGTGTTTTTTGTTTATTATTGAATATGAAGTTTGAAGAATATTAAGCACACTAGTTTTTTATTTGTCTTTAATTTCTCTCTTGAGTTCGTCGTATTCTTTCATTTTTCTTTTCATAAAAGCTAAAGTTATTTTAGTTTTTTCCATGATTCCTCTTGGAGTAAGTAAATAAAGATATCCAGATTTGTTTTCATTTTTTTTAAAATTATTTATTTTTACGAAACCTTTTTTTTTTAGTTGTTGTAAACAATAATTAAGTTTACCAAGACTTAAGCCCAATTTTTTTGCGATTTCTCTTTGATTTGTATTAGGTTTTTTATTAATGAACCTAAGCACATTAAATTCATTTTCAAGATTTTTGTTATCGTTATTGTTATTGTTCATTTAATGAACATACTACCCACTAAAGAAAATTAATCAAGATTTTAATGACCTATTATTTGTCTAAATTTAGAATTGTTTGAGTCTTTTTCAATAAGTAGCCTTGATATTTGAGAAATTTCTCTTATCCAATCTTCTGTCGACAATTTTTTTACTCTATCTATAATTTCAAAAACGGATTTTTCGTCAAATTTTCTAGTCCAAAATAAACCTTCATCTTCAAGATCTAATGGCCACCCAAATTTTGTAAAATTCGATGTTTTAGAATTCGGTAAAATATTAAAAAATATTACTTTTTTTCCTCTTGCAAGGGCTTCATATCCCAACGTGGAGTTAATTGTAATTACAACACTAGAATCATCAATTATTTCTATTGATTTTAATCTATTATTCTCAATAAATGTAAATTTGTCTGATAAACAAGTATTAAAGTATTTTTTCTCGTAGGCCATTTCTACTAGGTTTTCTTTTTTTCCGTAGATAAACAAATTTTTTCCCTGATTTTGAGCATAAGAATTAATTTGTCTGAGTAAATTAGGTTGATTTTTATGATAAGTGCTTACTGTCATTTCTGTGTTAGGTATTAATTTTTTTTCATGATTAAAGCTTGAAATATAAAGCAAATCAAATTTTTTATTTTTTTCCTCTTTAAAAATAGAATTAGATTTAAATGAGCCAACAGTTATGACTTTTGTATCGATAATTTCCAAGTATTTTTTTCCAATTTGGTCGTTAAAAGCAAAAAGATAATCGCAATGTAAATTTGTGCCAATTTTTTTTTTAAAATTTAACAAATCATCATCTTGTGGATTTCTCCACGCATTTTGTATAGCAATTTTTTTAATTTTTTTTTTTAATTTTAGTTCATAAAATAATTTACTATTATCAGAAAAAGTTATACAAAAATCTGGATTGATAGAATTAATATAATTTTCATAATATTTTTTAACTGAAAAACCTGAAGTCATTAAAGTCTTCAAAAAAATTGGTATATTAAATTTCTCTCCCCTAATAAATATTATCTCTATCTTAGACTCTTCAATATATTTTAATAGATATTTTAGATTAATATTATCAAAAATTACGAATTTTTTTTTTGGCGTAAAAAATTGATATTTTGAAAAAAGAATATAGTTAAGATACTTTTTAAAGTTCATTACTAAAATAATGATTTTGATAAACCGCCGTCAATAAAAATTGTTGTTCCATTTAAGTATTTAATTTTATTTTTTACAATTGAATGTACTAATTTTCCAATCTCCATAACATTACCTATCCTTTTTAACGGAAAACTTTTTTTATCTTTATTGATATTTGGATTTAATTTTTTCAATCTCTTTGTATTGAATGGTCCTGGTGCAATATTAACTACAGTTATGTTATTTTTTGAAAGCGTGAAACTGAAAGTTTTCAACAATGACCAAAAACCAACTCTTAAACTATTAGATATAATCAAATCAGGGTTAACTTCTCTTATGTGATAAGAGGATATTAAAAAAATATAACCAGATTTATTAATTTTTAAATTTTTAAGTATTATTGCGAAACCTAGAAAAAATTGATTAAAGTATTTATACCACTCCGTTTCGCTAATCTCCTCAAATTTTTTAGGTGGCGGTCCTCCAGTATTTAAAATTAAAACATCAGTTTTTTTATTTTTTTTTAGAAATTTTCTTACACTAAGGTTATTAGAGGTGTCTAGTTCTTTAGATGACAAACTTTTGACTACGTGAGTCTTTTTTAAATTTTTTACTATACCTGCTCCAATGCCTTTGCTGCCTCCAATAACGATTGCTATTTTTTTTTTCATAGTTTTTGATCTTTTATATTATTTCCAAAAAAAAAATTTGTTTTATTTCCCATAATTTTTTTAACCTTGTTAATATCACTAACAATTTTATTAACATTATTAAGTCTTATGGCATGATGTTCGTCAGGATGTTTAATATTTGTATTGTTACCTTTTACATAAAAAAACGTATCAATATTCGAAATGGCGTTCACTATTAAAATTGCAATCTCATCTTTCAAATGATGGCAGTAAGCTAGTTTATTTTTAAAGATAAATGAAAGATTTTTCAATTGCTCAAGATTCATATGCTCTTCTTCATAGGACAACTTCGTATATCCAATTTTTACCCTTTTATTTTTTTTAAAAAATTCAAGATATCTTTTAATTTTACCCTTACTCATAAGTCCACTAGAAATATAAATATCTGACCTGCTTCTACTTAATACATAATTTATTAACTTCATATTTTGTGCAATCGGAGAGCTAATTATTTTAATAAAATCCATCTTTAAATGTTCAAATCTTTTAAAAGTTTTTAAGTCTTCTAATGCTATTCCAACCCCCTTTTTTTTTTTAATCATTTTAAAAAACTTTTCATAATGAGTATCATCTATTTTTAAGTATTTTTTTTCTTTTCTGAGGTAATGGCTGTCTGTTCTTATTTGAAAACTTATTGCATCAACTTTTGTTTTAAGTAATTCAGAAATTAATTTTTTCGCATAATTAACATTGCCATTATGATTGACGCCAATTTCACCAATAATCATAAATTTTTAATTCCCATAAATTACTTTAAGTTTTTTTTTTTATTAATATATCCTCGACTTTTTCAAAAATATAATGGCCCAAAAAAATATGACATTCTTGAATACGAGCAGTGTTATTTGACTCAACAATTAGCTCAATGTTAGCCAAACCTTTACACTTTCCTCCTTTTTTTCCTAAAAAAGCTATCGAATTTATATTCATTTTCTTAGATTTTTTTAGAACTTTTATAATATTTTTTGATTCACCTGATGTAGAAATAACTATTAATGTATCACCTAAATTTGCAAGAGCTTCTAGATTTCTAGAAAAAATGTTTTCATAACCTAAGTCATTTCCACAGGCAGTTATCGTTGATATGTCTTGTGCTAAAGAAATTACAGGAAATGGCCTTCTATTAACGTTAGGTCTTAGCCTAATTAAAAATTCAGCTGCTAAATGTTGGGCATCAGCAGCGGATCCACCATTTCCGCAAATCAAAATTTTTTTACCTTTTTTTAATGTGGAAGAAATTAAGCCTATACTTTCTATAATTTTTTTTTCAAGTTTGATTAATTTTTTCTTATTTCTTATAGATTCATTAATAATTTTTACTAGGGTCATTTATTTTATATTTAAATGGGCTCTGAGTTTTTTTGCTACAGCTATTTCTTCGGGTATAATTTTTTTATCATTTGGTCCTTTAATAGCCTTTTCAATCACTCTTACTCCTGCAATCAAATGTTTAAAACCTTGTGGAGTAATTGAAGCTGCTTGATCACTACCATACATTGTTCGGTCTAAAGTAAAATGTCTTTCTAATGATGTTATACCCATTGCAGTTGCAGCAAAACTTATAGCTTGGCCACCTTTTTCATGGCCACTATAACCAACATTACAATTATATCTTTTCTTTAATATATTTATCATGTTCAAATTAGCTTTGCTATCATCGAATGGGTAGGCGGAAATACAGTGCATTAACTCGAATGAACAGTTATTTTTTCTAAAAACATTTACAGCTTTATCAATATCTTTGAATGAACACATGCCTGTGCTTATAAATGTATGTTTTTTGTTTTTTGCAACAGCATCTAAAAAAGCTAAATCCACTATCATCGCCGAGGCAATCTTATTATATTCCTTGTTATAAGATTTTAAGAATTTAAAACTATTCAAGTCCCAAGCTGAAGCAAACCAGTCTATGCCAACTTCTTTGCAATATTTTTCTATCTCATCATACTCTTTTTTTTCAAATTCAAGACCCAATTTTTGTTCTCTTGTTGTTTTGCCCCACGGGCTATCTCTTTTCGAGTCCAGAGTTTCTTCATCATATACTAAATTGATATCTCTTTTCTGAAATTTTACTAAATCCGCTCCACATTCTTTGGATGCAAGAATCATTTTCTTTGTTAAGTCTAAATCTCCGTTGTGATTTATTCCAATTTCTGAAATAATAGTTATATTACTCATTTTTATTAAGTGAGTTGTTTCCTTATAAAGCATGCAACAACTGTAGAAATTGCTAACTTACTACGATGATTATTTTTGCTCATTTTAAATTTAAAAATGCTTGTTTTTTAAGTAATATATATCATATAATGTTCAAGATTTGAACATAAAAGATAAAATTAAGCTTATTAATAAAAACATGTATTTTAAAAATGAATTTTGGGCATTTATCCCAGCGAGAGCTGGGTCAAGGGGCTTAAGAAATAAAAATATAACTAAATTAGCCGGGCTTCCACTAATAGCTTACAGTATCAAAACTGCCAAAAAAGTTAAATTAATTAAAAAAATTGTAATTTCATCTGACTCGAAAAAATATTTAAAATTAGGAAAAAAATATGGATGCAATGAGTTACATCTTCGATCCAAAAAAAACTCTAGAGATACATCAAGTGAGCTGAGTGTTTTTAAAGAATTTATTAACAAAAAAATAAGAGAGAAAAAGTTTCTACCCAAATACTTTGTTCATTTAAGGCCAACAACTCCTGTAAGAAACGTAAAAACCGTTCAAAGAGGTATAAAATTTTTTCAATCTAGAGAAAAAAATTTTACTGGAATGAGATCGGTTTCGCACATGTCTGAGCCTGCATATAGATTTTTTAGAATTATTGATAAAAAATTGTGTTCAATAAATAAAAAAGATTTTATGGTTGATAATTATTGCAAACCAAGGGCTTATTATACACAAACTTTTAAGTGTAATTGCATTGTAGATATTTATAAAACTGAAACAATATTAAGAAATAAGCTATTTGGAAATAAGGTGCTAACTTTTCTGACTAAGGATTTTATTAACGATATAGATGATAAACACGATTTAAGATATACAGAATATTTTATTAAAAAAAGTAAGTTCAAGATATGAATAATTTTTTAAACAAAAGAAATAAAGTTTTTTTAATTGGAGAAATAGGCATCAATCATAATGGTGATGTTAGTATTGCTAAAAAAATTATTAAAAATGCCAAATTAGCTGGTTTTGATGCTGTCAAATTTCAAAAAAGAAATCCTGATGTTTGTGTTCCTGACTCAAAAAAAGATACTTTGAAAGAAACACCCTGGGGGGTAATGAGTTATCTAGATTATAAAAAAAAAATAGAACTTAATTTTAAACAGTTTAAAGAAATAGATAGTTATTGTAAAAAAATAAAAATTGATTGGTTTGTTAGTTGTTGGGATAGTGACAGTGTATCATTTATGAAAAAGTTCAAAGTAAAGTATCACAAAGTTGCATCAGCAATGATAACAAATAAAAAATTACTTGTAGAAATAGCCAAACAAAAAAAACTTACTTTTATTTCTACGGGTATGAGCACTTACAAAGATATCAATATAGCAGTATCAATTTTTAAAAAGCATAAGTGCAAATATGTTTTAATGCATAGTGTTTCTGTTTATCCTTGTCCTGATGAACTTTTAAATTTAAAAATGGTAAAAATATTAAAAGATAAATATAAAACTATTGTTGGTTATTCTGGACATGAGTCATCTGTAATCCCTTCATTAATAGCAGCTTCTTTGGGGGCATGTGCCATCGAACGACATATAACTTTAAAAAGAACAATGTGGGGAACAGATCAATCGGCCTCTTTGGAGTTTAATGGCATGAGAACGCTTGTCGACTATATTAGGAGATTTGAGAAATCTTTAGGAAATGGAAAAAAGTTTATAATTGCTGAAGAGAAAGGCAAACTAGCTGATCAAAAATATTGGTAGCTACATTGTTAACTTTTATTAAAGGTAAATGAATAAAAATATTTTAATTCTTATTTGTGGTACCGGGTCTGTAGGTCAAAGACATTCTAGAAATCTCATTAAATTAGGTTATAAAAATTTAATTTTTTTTAAGCAAACAACAAAATCAATCCCAAAGTGGATTAATAAATTTAAAATTTACACAAACATAAATAATGCATTAAAAAGGAAACCAAAAATTACGTTTATTTGTAACGTTACTAGCAAACATATTAAGTACGCTTTAATATGTGCAAAAGCTAGGTCTCACCTATTTGTAGAAAAACCACTTTCAGATAAAATTCAAGGATTAAATAAATTAAATAAAATTTTAAAAAAAAATAAACTTAAATTGATGGTTGGTTACATGATGAGGTTTCACCCTCATATGAAAAAGATAAAAAAACTTTTAAATAAAAAATATTTGGGTAATGTTTTTTACGTAAGATCTGTTTGGTCTGAGTATCTGCCAGATTGGCACCCTCAAGAAAATTTTAAACAATCTTACGCTGCGCAAAAAAAATTAGGCGGAGGGAGTGCATTAACTTTAAGCCATGAGATAGATTTGATAAAATGGTATTTCGGCAAAATAAGTAAAATTAGCACATACAATAGTTTCAATTCCAAATTAAAAATAGATGCTGAATTTTCAACAAATCATCAGATTAAATTTGAAAATGGTGTAATTGCCCAAATACACGTGGATTTTATGCAAAAACCCTATGAGAGGAAGTTAGAAATATTAGGAGATAAAAGGAAACTTTTGTTTGATTATTATAAGAATCAAATTTTAATAATCGATAGAAATGGTAATACAAAAAAAATAATTGAAAAAAGGTTTGATAGAAATAATATGTTTTTAGATGAAATAAAAAAATTTTTTGAGTGTATAAATAAAAATTTAAAAATTGATTCAGATATATCGAACAGTATTGAAATAATAAAAAAAATTCAGAGGTAAAATGAAAAAAATTATAATTACTGGTAGTTCAGGTTTAATTGGAAAAAAAGTTTCAAACCATCTAAAAAATAAATTTAAGGTAGTAAATGTTGACCTAAAGCTTGGCCACAATCTTAATGATGAAAATCAAGTGAAAACAATATTTAAAAAAAATAAAGACTGTAGCTACTTAATTAATTTGCACGGGCTTAATGATCATATAGATAAGAAAAGAAAAAAAATAAAAAATAGTAAAGATATTTTCTTACAATATTCTTTAAATAATGTTTACTCTCTATATCTTACTAATCAAAGTTTCATAAATTATTGTAAAAAAGGTAAAGGAATAATAAATTTTGCTTCCCTATATGGAATTAATTCGCCTAAACATTTTTTATATGACCAGCCAAAAGACTTGTTTTATATAACGAGCAAATATTCAGTAATTGGCTTAACAAAATATTTAGCTACGTTATATGGAAAAAAAATTAATATAAATTGTATTGTAAACGGTGGAATTATAAATAATCAACCGTCTAAATTTTTAAAAGGAATGACTAAAAATATTCCTAAAGGGAGAATGATGAAAATATCTGATTTATTTGGGATTATTGAATTACTCTGTAGCGATAAGTCAACATATATAAACGGATCTCCTATAATTCTTGATGGCGGATATTCCTCTTGGTAGTAAAGATAAATTACCAAAAAAAGCCCGCAATTTCTTGTGGGCTCTCTTTATTTAAAAGTAAACAGTATCAATTTATTTTTTGGTGTTTGCATTAACTAAAAATTTTTTTCAGTGCATAAATCAAGCCAATTGAGCTATTAGTACTGGTCAGCTGCACGCGTTACCGCGCTTCCACACCCAGCCTA
>MDTD01099616.1_pt1 | contig 20406 bp, 18 predicted proteins | sample 811221 | NCBI WGS metagenome assembly MDTD01 (sample SAMN05326646, study PRJNA326480) | marine metagenome | isolation source: seawater | place: Pacific Ocean: South West | collected 2011
AGCTGTTTGCTCGTTGCAAGTGTGCTTGGATATAGCCGTGTACCAGACCCACCTGCTAGTATTATACCTTTCATCTAACCCTTTCTATGTAACCCATATCAACAATCTTTTCATATATTTGCTTCACTAATATTTCAGGACTTTCGCTACTTGAATTAACAACGATCTCCGCTTCTTTTGGTTCCTCGTAAGGATCTGAAATCCCGGTAAATTCTTTAATCTTTCCTTCTCTTGCCAACGCATAGAGACCCTTAGAATCTCTTTCTTCACACTTTTCTAAGGGGGTATTAACAAATATTTCTATATATCCCCCTTCTTTGGAAATAAGCTTTCTGTTATACGTTCGGTCCTTTTCATAGGGTGCGATTGGTGCACAAATAGCAATTCCACCATTTTTTGTGATTTCACTAGCAACATAACCAATGCGCTTAATATTTATAGATCTATCATTTCTAGAAAACCCAAGTTCGCTTGAAAGGTGGGTTCGAACAATGTCCCCGTCAAGAAGCGTTACTGGACGAGATCCTTCTTCCATAAGCTTGATTAATAAACCATTTGCAAGGGTAGACTTCCCTGATCCAGAAAGCCCACTAAAGAAAATTGTAAACCCTCGTTTGTCTAAAGGGGGTCTAGAGGCCCTTAATTCTTCTGATACAGCCTCAAATGTGAACCAGGCGGGGATATCTTTTCCTTTATCAAGAAGCAGTCTTAATTCTGTCCCTGAAAGCGTTTCATATTTTTCACCATCTTTAACTTCTTCTATTGGTATATATTTTTTTCTTTTTGGTACAAAAACCATGAATTTAAACGGAATTATTTCAATACCTATTTCATCTTGAAAATTAGATAATAAATTTTGAGCCTCATATGGGCCATAAAAGGGATTTCCATTGGAATCCACGCCTGGACCAGCATGATCCCTGCCAACAATAAGATGGGTACATCCATAATTTTTACGGATTATTGCATGCAAAACAGCTTCTCTTGGTCCGCCCATCCTCATTGCTAAAGGCATTAGACTAATTAAAGCGGAATCTTCAGGGTATTCTTTTAGTATATGTTGATAACACCTTGTGCGTGTATAGTGATCAATATCGCCAGGTTTAGACATACCAACGACAGGGTGAATTAGAAGATTCGCACCAATTTCTAACATGGCTTTTTTTGTTAGTTCATAGTGTGCTTTGTGCATAGGGTTTCTAGTTTGAAATGCTATGATTTTATCCCATTTTTTAGACTTGAATAGTGATTTAAGATCATTCGGAGAATGTCTAAGATCTAAAAAATCGTAATGCCTAGGAAGTAAAATTTTTTTCAATGAGCCTGAAATGTAGTTATTGTTGCCTGTGTTTAATAAATAATCTACCCCTGGATGTTTGGTGTCAGTTGTTCCATATACCAGTAAAGCTTCATTTTTTAAATCCGGCTGCCAAATATCTTTGATTTTTAAACTTGCTACTGTGAATCCTTCCTTGTCTTTTAATTTTATTTTTAACCCCTCTTCTATTTTTTCAACAAATTCATTATCCACGTCAAGGGTAATAGGCAATGGCCATATTTCACCATTGGATAATCTCATATTTTCTATTACCGATTCATAATCGATTTTAGAAAGGAAAGTTTTTAAAGGATTAAATGCGCCCAAAAGAATTAATTCTAAATCGCAAAGCTGCCGATCGTTCAAGGTCCAGTGTATATCATTCTTCATTATAATTTTATAAATAAAAGTTTTTTATTGGGGACAAATTAACATCTAATTCATATACTAGTGGTTGTCCTGTTGGTATATTTAAATTAACAATTTCATCATCAGGTATTTTATCAAGATATTTAACAATTGCACGAAGCGAATTACCATGTGCTACAATGAGTATTTTTCTGCCTAATTTTACCTGTTTGAGAATTTTTTTAGTTAGGAGCGGAAATAATCGATTGTATGTGTCTTTTAATGATTCTGAGTTAGGTAATAAAGCTGAAATATTATTATACTTAGGATCATTTATCGGATGCCTTTTATCATTTGATTCTAAAGGAGGCGGAGGGGTGTCGTAGCTTCTTCTCCAAATGAAAACCTGTTTATTGCCGAACTTTTTTGCAGTTTCTGATTTATTTAGCCCCTGTAATGCGCCATAGTGCCTCTCGTTTAGTCTCCAGTCATATACAGCTTCAATGTCTGAGGAAAACATTTCTTTTAGACAAATATCCATAGTTAAATTTGCACGCCTTAAACAAGATGTGTATACTAAATCAAATGTATAATCATTATTTTTAAGTAAAAGTCCAGCTTTTTTTGCTTCATCTACACCTTTTTGGGATAAATTTACGTCTGTCCACCCTGTGAATTTATTTTCTTGATTCCAAAGGCTTTCACCATGTCTCAATAGAACAATTGTGTTAAATAGCATTGATTTGTTATCTATAAATTAATTTTTAACATTTTTCTTATTATATATACACAAATATAAACATTAAGTGTATTCTATATAACAGTACCTATAGTTCGTTGCAATTAATTGTTTGATTGTAGTTCTCTCCACCACGATTCATTATCAATATACCACTTTATAGTATTTTCAATAGCTTCAGTAAAACCGTATTGTGGAGACCATCCAGTGTGCGAGTTAATTTTATCAGTATTAACTGCATATCTAAAATCATGACCCGGTCTATCTTCAACAAATTTAATTAATTTTCGATAAGATGCATTTTTATTTCTCGGCTTTAACCTATCTAGAATATCACATACAATATTTGCTATTTCTAGATTGGTTTTTTCATTATTACCGCCAACATTATATGAATTTCCTATAGTGCCGTGCATAATAATCGAGTTTATGGCCGAACAATGATCTTTAACATACAACCAATCTCTTATATTTGAGCCATCACCATAGATTGGAAGATCTTTTTCATCAAAACAATTAGTAATTAACAGAGGTATAAGTTTCTCTGGAAATTGATAGGGACCGTAGTTGTTAGAACAATTTGAGATTAATACAGGCAAACCATAGGTTTTATGCCAAGCATTAACCAAATGATCAGAACTTGCTTTACTGGCTGAATATGGAGAATTAGGAGAATATGGAGTATCTTCATAAAAAAATCCATTATTATCCAAGGATCCATAAACTTCATCAGTGCTGATATGAATAAATTTAAATTCTGAACTTGAATTATTAGATTTATGGTATTTGTTTGCGCAATCTAAAAGATTTACAGTACCTAGTATATTTGTATTGATAAAATTATCAGGATTATTAATAGATCTATCAACATGCGTTTCAGCAGCAAAATTAACAATTATATCAGGTTTAAAGCTATTTAAACAGTCTAAAATGAGAATAGGGTCATTAATATCACCTTTAACAAATTGATAAGATCGATTTTGAGATAAAGAGTCAAGATTCGAAAGCTTAGCAGCATAAGTAAGCTTGTCAATGTTTAGAACAGTGCTTTTTTTATTAAGCACCTGTTCTTTGATAAAATTACTTCCTATGAATCCACAACCACCTGTTATAAATAGTTTCATAATTTATTTAATACCATTAAAATAATGTTTTTAGACTCCAGAGGGTTAAAAAGAGAAGATATATTACAATTAATTGAGCTAAGTAAAAATAAATATAATCACAAATATAATCATAAAATGTTCAGGTAATATTTATAATTATTTATAATTTGTGTATTTATATAATAATTTATAAATTTGACTCTTCGAGGGTTCAAAACAAAATGCAGTTAATATTTATTCACAATTTGTGTATAATAGCATAAAATTAAACTTTATATAGATTAAATATGAAAATAATCATTACAGGTTGTGCGGGATTCATAGGATACCACCTATGTCAATCATTAATTAAACTTGGACATGAAATACTGGGTATTGACAACATTAATGCTTATTATGATCAAGAATTAAAATTATCAAGATTAAAGAATTTAAAGTCAAATGTAAACTTTAAATTTGAAAAAACAAATATCAATGAATATAATGAACTAAAAAAAAGATTTGATGTATTTGAACCTCAAAAGGTTGTTAATCTAGCTGCACAAGCCGGGGTAAGATATAGTCTAGTAAATCCCCACGCATATGTTGAGTCAAATTTAGTAGGTTTTGTTAATATTGCTGAGCTTTGTAGAGAATATAATGTTGAAAGTTTGATTTATGCGTCAAGTTCATCTGTTTATGGTAACGGAAAAGATTTACCCTACAAAATTGAAGATAATACTGATAAACCCATATCACTATATGGCGCAACTAAGAAAGCTAATGAGCTCATTGCAAATTCATACTCTCATCTCTACCATATAAATACAATTGGTTTAAGATATTTTACCGTTTACGGATCCTGGTATAGGCCGGATATGGCACTTTTTATCTTTACAAATAAAATTATTAATAATGAAAAAATCGAAGTTTTCAACCATGGTGATATGAGGCGCGACTTTACCTATATAGACGATATAATTGAAGGCACAATATCAGCTATTGAATCTGATTTTAAAAACGAGATCTTCAATCTCGGCAACAACAAAAGTGAAAAATTACTTGATGTTATTCATGTTTTAGAGGATTGTATTGGAAAGAAAGCAGAAATTGAATTAAAAGAAATTCAGCCAGGTGATGTAAAAAACACATTAGCCGATATTTCTAATTCGATAAAAAAGTTAAATTATGATCCAAAAACTAATATAAATCAGGGAATACCAATATTTATTGATTGGTATAGAAAGTACTATAATGTATAAACAGAATCTGTATATAGCTCTCTTAGTTTTATTTGCTTTTTCATCTGTATTTGCACAGCAAGAATTAAAAAATAACTTAGGATTGACTGATAAACTTAATATAGAATCAGAAAACCCTATTGATTTTGAAAAAGAACTTGAACGAGAAAGAATAAAACAACAGCAAGACTCAATTAAGAACATATCAAAATTTTTTGGATATAGATTCTTAATAGACAATGATACAACTGCATTTAATAATATGCCAGCACCTTCCAATTATCTCATCGGCTCAGGAGATCAACTAATTATATCATTATGGGGCGAAACGCAGCTTAGGAAAACATATACCGTATCTAAAGATGGAAAAATATATGATGATAAAGTTGGTTTAATGACTTTGTCAGGAAAAAATATTAATGAACTTAATTTATACCTTTATAAGCAGTTTGAAAGAGTATACTCAACTCTTAGTGGTTCCAAACCCTCAACATTTTTTGATGTTTCACTGGGAGAATTAAAAACTATAAATGTTAATTTTGTTGGTGAATTTGTAAGGCCGGGGGTTTATCCAATTAGTCCATTTTCAAATTTAATTACTGGTATCATTCAAGCAGGCGGTATCGATACTACTGGTTCCTTAAGAAATATATCAATAAAGAGAAATAGAAAAACTTTTTCAAATGTAGATTTATATGATTATTTACTTAAAGGCGACCTGCCAAATAAAATTCAATTACGAGATCAAGACGTGGTTTTTGTACCTGTAAGATTTTCAAGCGTAATAATTGACTCTGCTGTTTATCGTCCTGGAGTATATGAGTCAAAGAGCGGTGAATCTATTAAAAACTTAATTGATTATGCCGGTGGAATTAAACCTAATGCGTCTGAGGTGATTGAGATTAAAAGAATAGTACCAATATCTAAAAGAATGAAAGGTTCAGGCATTTCAAAAGAAAACTATTATTTTAACTATTCTGATAGTGAAAAAACAGTTGCGCAGGATGGAGACACTGTAATTGTGAAAACTATTTTTGAATCAATAAACCAAGTTGAAATTTTGGGCCAAGTAAAAAGACCAGGAAAATATAGCTACCAAGAAGGCATGTCACTTTATGATCTTTTGAAAATTAGTAGTGGCTTTGAGGACGAATCATTTTTGAGTTCAGTAAGCAGTTTGAATGCTGAGTTAATTAGAATTGATCCGCAGAGTTCCTTTGAAAAAATAATTAAAATTAACTTATTTGAATCTCTCGACGATAACCAAAGTATTGCTCTTAAAAACATGGATAAGATAATAATTCATCAAAATCCAAATTATGCTGAAAATAAAGTAGTTCAAATTACCGGAGAGGTCGCAATACCGGGTCATTATACTATTAGCCCTAATAATATTACACTTAAAAACTTATTGGAAAAAGCCGGTGGCTTGACCGCGGATGCACTGAAGGAAGGAATTACTATTGATAGGGACAGGGAAGTTCTTGGTGTTGACTCAAAAATAGTAGACGAAGAAAATGGTTTTATAAGGCTTTCATGGAAAAATACAAACATAAAATTAATGCCCGGAGATAGTATTCACGTTAAAAAGAAATCCAATACGGTTTTTGTTACTGGAGAAGTAAATTTGCCAGGCCTAGTTGAATTCAAAACAGGTAGAAGTTTAAATTACTATTTAAACTCTGCTGGAGGGTTAATAAATAAATCATCCTCGATAAACGTGATTCATCCGAATGGTTCAGTAAAAACTAAAAATTTTTTTATATCTCCTCGAGTTCATGATGGTTCAATAATAATAGTCTTACCAAGAGAAACAGAACAGCGATTTAATCTTACTCAATTTGCAACAAATTGGACCCAAATAATTTCCTCAATGATTACAGTTTACCTTTTGACCCAGCAGATTTCCGGAAACTAGTTTTATGAATTTTATAAAATTTGAAGAAAAAATGATGGAGCTAGGACATACTTCACTTGCAGATATCGCAAGAGCCCTAGACACAACTCCGCAGGCAGTCTCTAATTGGAAGTCAAGAGGTCATGTGCCGCATCATATTGAATTAAAAATTAAAAAAAATGAAAATCAGCCAATTGTAGTTCAAACTACCAATGAAAATAGAATGGATTCTAAGGAGGAGTTTATAGGGTTATCAGATATACTTCTTATGATTGCAGAGCAAATTAAAATAATCATATTAACACCGGCAATTTTTTTATTTTTATCTTTCACTTACAATCAATTTATGGTTTCACCTATGTACAAAAGTACAGCCACTTTTTTATTACAAGGTGGAACTGCAGGCACCGGATCATTTCTTTCAAATGTCCTTGGCGCAAATTCAGTTTCAGCAAATAAAGACTTATCTAACATTGAGCTTCTTCCTGAAATTTTAAGAAGTAGAACATTTTCAAAAAAAATTCTTGAAAGAGAATTTTACTCTAGGGAGCACAATAAAAAATTGACTTTATTAGCAATTTTAACACATGGTTCTGAGGAGCCACCATTTGGTAAAGATACACTAATTAACGAGGCTCTTTCCCCACTTGAAGAACTAATTTCTTTTGATAACGACCCTAAAAGCGCATTTTCAACTTTGTCAGTTATTTCTGGAGATCCATACTTTTCTAAAGAAGTTGCTGAGGTCGCATTAGATGAGCTAGAAAAAGTAAATAGTTTTTTTAAAAGCCAGTCAATTCGTGAAAAAACAAGATTTATAAATAATAGAATTATTTCTGTACAAAAAGACTTAGAATTCTCAGAACAGATTTTGAAAGAATTCAGAGAAAAAAATAGACAAATTTCTTCACCTGCACTAATGCTTGAACAAGAAAGATTATCTCGGGATGTTGAAATTCAAAAAGGTATTTTTTTAACTCTTAAGCAACAGCTCGAACTTGCGAAAATAGAGGAGGTTGGCAAAGCATCAATTTTTCAGGTATTAGATAGACCTTTAGTTCCAACTTACGGTCATGGCAAAAGCATAATTCAAAAATTGGTCTATTCGCTTGTATTTGGAACACTATTTGGTTTGTTTTTAGCTTTTTTAAGATCACTCTTTAATTCATCAGATGTTGATGAAAGAAAAAAGATTAGAAAAATTAAAAGTTACATAAAGAAGAAAACCAAAGATTTTGTTTTAGATCCAAGAATTAGTGGGGGTTTAGCCATGCTTTTAATTTTATGTTCTCCGTTTTACTTTGGACATGAATCTTCAAAGCCAGTTATATTTGGTAGATATTCAGCATTGCTTTTCACTATTAACTTAATTTATGTAACAACAATTTTTTTACTCGCAATTCTCTTTTTTTATTCTAGAAGGAAAAAACAATAATTATGCACAATAATAATCACATTGAAAAATTTCTCTTAAAAGTAAAATCAAAAAATACCGTAGTTGGAATTGTTGGTTTAGGGTATGTTGGTTTACCTCTTGGACTACGATTCGTGGAGGAGGGTTTTCAAACTATTGGCTTTGATTTAGATAATAAAAAAGTTGATTCTATAAATAATGGAAAATCTTACATAGACCATATTTCGGATGATAAAATTTTAACTGCAAAGAAAAATGGCTTCAAAGCAACTGTTGACTATAAAAACATCTCCAAAGTTGATGCCATAATAATATGTGTGCCTACACCCTTGGGCGTTCATAACGAACCTGATTTAAGCTATATCTATGGAACATTAAATTTGCTTAAACCATATTTAAAACACGGGCAATTATTAGTATTAGAGAGTACTACCTATCCAGGCACAACAGAAGAAGAAATTGTTCCTAGCCTAGAAGAAACAAGCATGCAGAGATCAAAAGACGTTATACCCATAAGCGTTGGAAAAAACTTCTTTGTTGGTTATTCTCCAGAAAGAGAAGATCCTGGCAATCAAAAATTTAATACCCAATCAATTCCAAAAGTGATTAGCGGATTTACAGATGATTGCTTAGAGTGTGTGAAATCTCTTTATGGCCAAATTATAGATGAGACTGTTCCAGTATCTTCACCAAGAGTCGCCGAAATGACAAAAGTCTTAGAAAACATTCATCGAGCTGTCAACATTGGTTTGGTTAATGAGCTTAAGATTGTAACTGAAAAAATGGACATTGACATATATGAGGTTATTGATGCAGCAGCTACAAAACCATTTGGATTCACACCTTTTTATCCAGGACCAGGTCTAGGGGGACATTGTATTCCAATTGATCCGTTTTATTTAACTTGGAAAGCTAAAGAGTATGGGATGAATACACGATTTATAGAACTTGCTGGAGAAATCAATACATCAATGCCAGCATATGTAGTAGAGAGGACAGCAGATGCATTAAATGATATTGGAAAATCTATTAAATCTAGCAAAATACTAGCTCTTGGCTTGTCCTATAAAAAAAATGTTGACGATTTAAGGGAATCTCCGTCTCTTGAGATTTTAGAAAAATTAGATAAAAAAGGCGCATCGATTGATTTTTCAGATCCATTTTTTACAAAAATACCATCAACAAGAAAATATTCTTTTAAAATTAAATCAGTTGAAGTGAGTAAAGATTCCCTATTGAATTATGACTTAGTCATTCTTTTAACTGACCATGATGAATATGATTATGAACTTATTGAGGAATATGCAAAAATGATTATTGATACCAGAGGGAAATTTAATAATAAAAATAAAAAGGTTAGAAAAGCGTAATGCAGTTTATAGACTTAAATGCTCAACAAAAAAAGATTAGAAAAAAAGTTGACAAAAGAATTAATGACGTTTTAGATCACGGTAAATATATAATGGGCCCTGAAGTTAAAGAGCTTGAAGAAAGACTATCTAGCTTTACCTCAACTAAACATTGTATCACATGTTCATCTGGTACTGATGCTTTACTTATTCCATTATTAGCAAAAAATATTGGACCAGGTGATGCCATTATAACAACACCATTTACTTATATAGCAACCGCAGAAGTAATACATATTTTAGGCGCTACACCAGTTTTTTGTGATATATACCCTGAAACTTTTAACATAAACCCCGAAAAAATTAAAGACGCATATGAAGAAGCTTTGTCAAAAGGACTAAAACCTAAAGCTATCATACCAATTGATTTATTCGGACTACCAGCGAGATATAGGCTCATTAATAAAATTGCAGAAGAACTAGAACTCTTTATAATTGAGGATGCAGCACAAGGTTTTGGAGGAAATATCAGAGGAAAGAGAGCCGGATCATTTGGGGATGTAGCTGCTACTTCTTTTTTTCCAGCAAAGCCCCTTGGTTGCTATGGAGATGGTGGAGCAATATTCACAAACAACGATGAGCTTGCAGAGCAAATGAAGTCCATTCGAATTCATGGAAGTGGAAGTGATAAATATGATAATATTCGCATTGGAATTAATGGCAGACTAGATACTATACAAGCAGCAATTTTGATAGAAAAGTTGGAAATTTTCAGTGAAGAACTAACAAAAAGAAATATTATAGCAGAGCATTACTCTGCCAATCTCAGTGATAAGTTCAAAACTCCTTTTATTCCAAAAGATTATTTTTCGTCTTGGGCACAATACTCTATAATTGCAGAATCAAAAACAAACAGAGACATTATTATGAATCACTTAAAATCTAAAGATATTCCATCTATGATTTACTATCGAATACCCCTTCACCTTCAAAAAGTTTTCAAATACTTGGGCTATCAAAAGGGTGCTTTTCCAGTCAGTGAAAAAATTTCCAATAGTGTTTTTTCTCTTCCCATGCACCCTTACTTGAATATTGAAAAACAGAATAAAATCATTGATGTATTAAATGAGTTTTAAAAATTCTATTTGTGTTGTAGGTGGTGGTTATTGGGGTAAAAATCACATTAAGACCTTGCATGAATTAAACATGTTAGGGGCTATCGTTGAATATGATAAATTAACGCTTGAAAGCTTTTCGAAAGACTATCCAGGTATCGAGTTGTATCAATCTCTGGATGAAGCTTTAAGAAATGATTCTTTAAAAGGATACACAATGGCTACCCCAGCTTCAACTCATTATGAGCTATCCAAAAAAATCTTATTATCAAAAAAACATTTACTAGTTGAGAAGCCCATAGCTCTTGAAATTGCGCATGCAAATGAGTTATGCAAATTATCTAAAGAAAATAAAGTTACCCTAATGGTTGGACACGTAATGTTATTTCATCCAGCAATTAAAAAAATAAAAAAAATAATTGAAAGTGGTAAACTAGGAAAACTTCAGTACATCTATAGCAATAGATTAAACCTTGGAAAAGTAAGAAATAATGAAAATGTATTTTGGAGCTTAGCACCACATGATATTTCAATATTTCAATATTTTTCGGATTCATATCCATCTTTTATTTATGCAACCGGAAGCTCTTTTTTACAAGAAGGAATTCACGACTCAACCATTACCCAGTTGAAATATCCAAATGGTGTTGAAGGGCATATTTTTGTTAGCTGGTTACACCCATTTAAAGAGCATAGATTAACGATTATTGGATCAGAAGCTATGTTGACATTTGAAGATTCACTTATGGATAAGCCTTTAAAATTGTATTCAAAAAAATTTGAAATGAGCTCAGGCGTACCAAAAAAATTTGATGGACCTGTTGAAATAATAGAATATGATGAAAAGATGGCTCTTACCGAAGAGCTCAAATACTTTTGTAAACATCTCGATGGAGAACGACCTAAGATTGCAAATGAAAAACATGCTGTTGAAGTAACCAAAATACTAGTTAATGCTAGCAACCAACTTTAAAGGAGAAAAATAATGGAACCATCTTTTTTTGTTCATGCTTCATCTTATGTTGATGATGGTGTTGTAATTGGTAAAGGCACTAAAATTTGGCACTTTTCTCATATTCAAAAAGGTACAAATATCGGCAAGAATTGTTCTTTAGGTCAAAATGTTAATGTTGGAAATAATGTTATTATTGGTAATTCTGTAAAAATTCAGAATAATGTTTCAGTATATGAGGGCGTAGAGTTGGAAGACTATGTTTTTTGTGGACCATCAATGGTGTTTACAAACATTAAGTTGCCTCGTTCGGAATTTCCACAGCGTGGTGCTGACTTTTATGCAAAGACATTGGTGAAAAAATCTGCTAGCATTGGTGCGAATGCAACAATTGTTTGTGGTGTGACAATTGGTGAATACGCCTTAATTGGTTCAGGTACAGTAGTTACAAAAGATATACCTGCATATTCACTCGTAGTTGGGAATCCCGGAAGAATCATTGGAAAAGTTGATAAAAAAGGCAATAGAATCTAATGAAAATTATTACAGTTATCGGAGCAAGACCGCAATTCATAAAAGCTGCAATGCTCAGCAAACAGATTGCTAATAGTAGTGATATATCTGAAATAGTCATTCATACTGGCCAACATTTTGATAGAAACATGTCCGAAATCTTCTTTGAAGAAATGAAGATACCAAAGCCAGATTACAATTTAGGCATTTGTTCTATGTCTCATGGTGCAATGACAGGAAGACAGCTTGAAGAAATTGAAAAGATTCTTTTGGATGAAGAGCCTGATTTTGTTTTGGTTTATGGTGATACAAATTCAACCCTTGCCGGAGCATTGGCAGCTGCAAAATTAAACATTAAAATTGCTCATGTTGAAGCAGGACTCAGATCTTATAATAAAAAAATGCCTGAGGAAATTAACAGAATTTTAACAGATCATCTATCTGCAATACATTTTACTCCAACCAAATCAGCTACAAATAATCTTATAAATGAGGGAATAAGTAAAGAAAGCATTATAAATGTTGGAGATATAATGTTTGATGCCGCATTGTATTATGAAAAAATGTCAAGTGATAAATCAAAAATATTAGAAGATAATAATCTTAAAAATAAAGATTACATTTTAGCGACAATTCATAGGCAAGAAAACACAGATAACATAAATAATCTAAACGATATTATTTCTGCATTATCATTCTCAAATAAAAAAATCGTTTTACCCGTTCACCCTAGAACTCAAAAAATCATAAACGAAAATAAAATTTCCGCTGGAAAAAATTTGATTTTTATCAGTCCGGTTGGCTATCTAGATATGATTTCCTTAGAAAAAAATGCCTACAAAATTGTAACTGATTCCGGCGGAGTTCAAAAAGAGGCATATTTTCATAATGTTCCATGTATTACACTTAGAGAGGAAACTGAGTGGGTTGAATTAGTTGAGATTGGTGCAAATGAAATTGTAGGAACTGATTATAATTTAATTAAAAAAGCCCTTGAAAAAGATTACCCAAAATTTAATCATACTAACCCATATGGTGATGGAACTACTGCAAAAAAAATCACCGAAACACTTATATCAAGTAGTGAAAAATAAATTAAAAAAAGTTTATACACCTAAATCTCTCCTTAGAAGCCCCATTAGGCTTCTATATGAAATTAAAAGTGATTTTAAACAATCTTTGGACTTGTCAATTAGATTGGCGATTAGAGATATATCTGCCCAATATAGACAAACTTTTCTTGGTTATTTTTGGGCAATTTTACCACCAATTCTGACAAGCCTTATTTTTATTATTTTAAACAACTCATCATTAACAAATCTTTCATCAAGCAAAATCCCATACGTTGTTTTTGTTTTTACGAGTACTGTATTTTGGCAACTTTTTGTAGATTCAATGAACGCCCCTTTAAAGTTTGTCACCCAGAATAAATCCATGTTGACTAAAATAAACTTTCCTAGAGAATCAATCATTTTTTCTGGAATTATTCAAGTTTTATTTAGTTTGTTAATAAAATTAATACTATTAATTGCCATTATTTTATTTTTTCAAACGCCAGTTGAGAATAATATTTTTCGCCTTTTTTTATCAATAATATCAATATTAATCTTTGGAACTTTATGTGGAATTATTTTAGTTCCACTCGGAGTATTGTATAGTGACATTCAACAGGCAATTGCAATTTTCATTCCAGCTCTAATGTTGCTTACACCGGTTGTCTATTTGCCACCTGAAAGCGGATTGTTATTAAAAATAAATATGCTTAATCCGATAACTTATTTAATAATATCTGCACGAGACTCACTTTTTTTAAGTGATCAAACATTTTTTAATGTTACTTTAAAAATAGCTGGAATATCATTTATTGCTTTACTGTTGTCATTTATAGTTTATAGAATAGCACTCCCTCATCTTATTGAAAGAATGGAGGCATAGTCTGCCAAAAGAATTAATAAAAGTTGAAAACCTTTCTAAGAAATTCTGTAGAGATTTAAAAAAATCATTGATATATGGTTTAGAAGATATAGTTAGAGATTTAACATTAATTAATAAGAGGGATAGCTTTTTAAGAAAAAAAGAATTTTGGGCATTGAATGATATTTCTTTTAATGTTAATAGGGGTGAGTCGATAGGAATAATAGGTACAAACGGATCTGGGAAAACAACGCTCCTAAAGCTGATGAATGGCTTAATGCATCCTAATATAGGTAAGATAGAGATAAATGGATCAATTGGAGCATTAATTGCTCTGGGTACTGGTTTTAATCCGATATTAACTGGAAGAGAAAATGTAAAAATTGCTTCTTCAATCCTAGGAATGGATAGCGCCCTTATTAATGAAAAAATGGATGAAATAATTGAATTCAGCGATATAAGCGAATTCATTGATTCACCGGTTAGAACATACAGTAGTGGAATGCTTGTCCGCCTTGGGTTTGCAGTGGCAACACAGTTAAATCCTGACATTTTGCTTGTTGATGAAGTTTTAGCTGTTGGTGATTTAGGATTTGCTATAAAATGTCAAAAAAGAATTTATGATTATCGAAAAAATGGAGGAACATTGTTCATAGTGAGCCATGCATTGCATAATATTAGATTTCATTGCAGTAAGGTACTATGGCTTGAAAAATCTAAAATAATGGAATTTGGAAGTGATGTTAACGGTATTTGTGATAGATATGAAAAATTTATTCAAGATAAATCAGCATCCAACAAAGGAAGTTTATTTCAAAAAAATATTAATGTAATCAACGCTCTTTATAATGAAGAACTTGAAAATACTGAAAATTTTAAGTTTACACTAGAATTTGAATCAAAAATTGAATGTGAAAATCCAGTAATTTTATTTGCTATAAATGATACAAAGGGTGAGGCTATAATCTCTAGATATAACCATATAGATGGTTTTTTTAGTTTCATTCAAAAAGGTAAAAATGTATTAACATTAGATTTTAACCAAATTCCGATTAAACAAGGGAAGTATTATATAACAGTTGTAATTGGAGACGGCGATATAAATAATCAAATTTTTCATGCTCAAAATAATTATACGTTCACAGTAATTAAAAATAAACCAGATTTTGGAATCTTAGACCTAAAACCTAATTGGTTCTTAAATAAATAAGGAAAAAATGAAAATAATTTGCCCCTTTCATCAAGAAAATGATCTTACGGGTTGTGGAAAATGCAGTCAGTGTGGATTTACTGTAGAGCAAAATGACCCAATTGATTTAAAATATTTTGTTAACAACACAAGAAATTCGGAATTAGAATACGAAAGTGAATATTCAAACTATGCAAAAATCGATCTTGAGGAAGGAATTTATTCGTATGAGTTTCAACATCACATTGCTATGCAAACATGTAACTATATTTATGGAATATCAAAAAAAGATATTGCTGAGCTAGGCGTTGGAAAAGGAGAATTAATTAAGGAATTAGTTTCTAGAAATCCAAAATCCATAACACTTCTAGATATTGCCGAACCATTTCTTAAGGAGATTAAAACTTTTTTTAACAAAAATATAAAAAATCATGATAGCTGTAAAACAGTTCTTGGCAATGTTGAGTATATGCCTTTTGAAAACAGTTTTGACACAATAATCGCCACAGATATATTAGAACATGTTATGAATCTTGGAAATGCTTTGAAAAGAATTTCAGCTAGCATGAGGACTGGTGGTCATTTCTTTTGTCGCGTTCCACTTGACGAAGCTCTTGGTCAATATAGTATCTATAATGGCTGTGATTTTAGATTTGCTCATCTTAGATCTTTTAATAAGGAAATTCTTGAATCACAGTTCAATGAGGTAGGACTAAAAATTGAAAAACTATACAAATACTGTTTTCTAAAAGAAAGATTTGTCAAAGGAGCTTCAGATAGATTAAAGCACATTTTAAAAAAGGTATATAAAATTCTTAAGATCTATGGCATGAGTGACATAGATTTTAATATTTTACTGAATAAAAAAACTTTTTTCTGGCTAAAGTCATTTCACCAACCTCTTGAAGTCCTTGTTGTTGCAAAAAAAATCAAATGATAGATGTTAAAAGCTCCGCTTTTGATGGTGTTTTATTTTATTATCGTTACATAGAAAAAAACGCATCAACAATAACTGAACATATTGATTCATTTAATAAATATTCAAAGTATAGAATTTTAAAATGGAATATCTTGTGGGGTAAAATACCAATTTTTGAAAAATTAAATTCTAAATTCATAATTTTTCATTATAGTATTCCCCCTGAAGATTACCACAAGCAATATTGGATAAATGAATCAATCAAATCTTCTAAAGACATTTTTAAGCTTATTTTTTTTCAAGATGAATATCACTATTGCAATGAGCGATTTGCATTCATAAATAAATTTAACATTAATACAATCTACTCCTGTGTACCTAAAGTGAGCTTAAAAAATATATACGGAAGAAATACAATCGCTAAAGCCTTACATGAGTCTCTTACAGGTTACGTTGATGATTCTTTGATAGATAGCGCTAATACTCTCCGCAAATCATTTGACAAAAGAACTGTTGATATCGGTTATCGAGCCAGGCCCTTGCCCTATTACAATGGAAGAGGTGCTCAAGAGAAGACCCAGATTGGTGAAAAATTTATTGATATGATGAAAGGATCCGATCTGACATTAGACGTTAAAATGGGTGAAGAAGATAGAATATATGGAGAGGATTGGCATAGATTCATCGCTAATTGCAAAGGAATGTTGGGCGTTGAGGCGGGCACATCTATATTTGATATTGATGGTACTGCTGAGCAAAAATGCAATGACTATCTATTAAAAAGACCAAACGCTTCATTTGAAGAAGTTCATAAAGCAGTACTTGCGCCGTATGAAGACAAGGTTTTTTATCGAACGATAAGCCCAAGAGTGTTTGAATGCGCTGCATTCAAAACATGTATGATACTATACGAAGGTAAGTATAATGGTATTTTAGAGCCAAACGTTCACTATATACCATTAAAGAAAGATTTTTCTAATATAGAAGCAGTGTTAAATACATTTCATGACGAAGAAAAAAGAGTCAAGATTGTTGAGAATGCCTACCGAGACCTGATTGAATCTCAAAAATATTCTTACAAGAGCTTTATAAAAGATTTTGATTCTGAATTGCAAAAAAAAATTGGTTATGCAGATAATGGAAGAAAACATTTTACATTAATCTTATTTTGTATTTTAAAGAATGTAAAATTTTCAATTCTTTTTTTAAAACTATTGAAAAGATATATCTTAAATGGAATTAGGTCTTATACTTTATCATAGCCAATTGAAAAAAGATGCCTCAACAATTAATGAACACATTAATTCATTTCAAAGGTATTCAAGAAGAAGAATTGTAAAATGGAATATTTTATGGGGGCCTCTACCTTTTTTCGATAGATTTAATTATAATTTTATAATATTTCACTACAGTCTACCGCCAGATCATTACAACTTAGATTACTGGTTAACAGATTACTTAAGAATAGAAAAAGTAAAAAATCAAATATTTAAAATTGCTTTTTTTCAGGATGAATATTATCACTGTAAACAAAGATTTGACTTTATAGATGATTCAAACACTTCAATAATTTTTACACTTTTGAATCAAGAATACCACAGTGATACTTATCTTAAGTATACCAAAGCAACAGATATACATACAACCTTGGCGGGATATGTAGATAGTAATCTAATTAAAATTTCGAAAAGACTCAGGAAAGACTACGGAAAAAGAAAATATGATATTGGATATAGAGCTAGAGAGCTACCATTCTACATGGGCAAGGGGGCACAAGAAAAAACTGATATCGCGAAATTTGTTATTAAAAATCCTAAAGATTTAAATGTAAATATTAAAATTAAAGAAGAAGATAGGCTTTATGGTGAAGATTGGTATGTATTTTTATCAGAATGCAAAGCTACAATTGGAGTGGAAGCTGGGGTATCTATTTTTGATATAAATGGAAAAATAAGGAAAGAAGTTGAAAAGCGTTTAATTGAAAATCCAAAAATAGAATTTAAAGAACTGCATGATAATTTTTTGTTTAAATATGAAAACAATATACCGTATCGAATGATAAGCCCTCGAATTTTTGAGGCAGCTGCTTTTAAATGTTTAATGATATTATTTGAAGGCGATTATAATGGATTAATTAAACCCAATATCCATTATCTTGAGCTTAAAAAAGATTTTTCAAATTATGATGAAATAATTGATATTTTAAAGAATAATCAAGATTACGTAAATGAAATAATTGAAAATGCGTATACGGACCTAATTAAATCAGAAAAATTTTCGTACAAAAATTTTATTTTTCATTTTGATTCGATTTTAGATACGAATCAAAATGAAAATCCGATGAAATCAAGATTTGCTATTTTTTTACAAATGAAAATTTTTAGCCTATTTAAAGTTTATAGAATAATAAAAATGCTTTTTAACAAAAAATTAAAGCCATTAATTAAAAGAATAATTAGGAGAGAAAAATACTAATGGACAAAGAAATAAAAATTAATTTCTTTGGAGATTCAATTTGTTTTGGACAAGGAGTTTCAATTATTCACGGTTGGGTTCCCAGAATTGCGGGAGAATTAAATAGAATTTTCAATGAAAAAAAATTTAGCATAAATATTGCAAATAATGCAGTTAACGGAAGGACAACCAGGCAGGCACTAGAGTCAATGCCATATGAAATTCAATCCTCTTCGCCTGATTTGTTGATAATTCAATTTGGTATGAATGATTGCAACTACTGGGCAACCGATAATGGCGTTCCAAGGGTCAATATAAATTCATTTAAGAATAATTTAATTGAAATAATTGACCGAGCAAAAACTTTCAATGTTTCGCAAATAATTCTTAATACAAATCACCCAACTACAAGAAATGTTCCATTTGAATATGCAGATTGCTCATATCAAGATAGCAATGAGCGATATAATCAAATGATCAGAGAAGTATCTAATGAAATTAATGATATTACCTTAAACGATATTGAAAAAGACCTAAACTTATTTATAAAGAAAAACAAAGAAAGCCTGTCCAGCTTTTTATTAGATGATGAGCTCCACTTAAGTATCAAAGGTCATGATTTTTATTATAAAGCAACACTTGCTCTTATAAAAGATTCAATTGAGGGATTGATTGAAATATAACATAATACTTTTTGCACAAGGCAGACTTGCCTCAGAAATAATCAAGATGATGCTCAAAAATAATTTTTTTGATTTATTTGAATTAAAGCTACTTGTTACAAATAAACTTTTCTTTAATGACTTTAAGACGATTTACACTAATGAAGCGCCAAGCCATATTGATAACAAAAATAGAAACGAGGAACAAATTATAAATTTTATAAAATCAAATAAAATTGATTTTATAATCTCAATACAACACCCTTGGATAATTTCTAAAAAAATAATAAAGATGGTATCAAATAAAGCATTTAATCTTCACAATGCGAAGCTTCCAGAGTATAAAGGATACAATTCCATTTCTCATGCTATTATAAATGAAGAAAAATATTACTATTCTACCATTCATAGAATGATCGAAGTGGTTGATGAGGGTAATATCATCTGTGAAAAAAAGTTCCCTATAAACAAAAAAGATGATGCTTTGTCTTTGTACCTAAAAAGTATTCAAAACGCAGTATTTCTTTTTAAGAGCTTTATTGAAGAGAAGCTTTTTGAAAAATCTGCGGAAAAAATTTTAAGTAGGTCGGGGACTTTTTATAAAAAAGAATCAATTAAGAATCTATGCGACTTATCCAAAGTAAATGATAAAAAAAAGTTTGATAACTACGTTAGGGCGCTTTTTTTCCCTCCACATAATGTTGCTTATGTTATGGATGGTCAAAAAAAAATCTATAAACTTCCAAAGAGTAGAAAAGATTTTAATCTAGAAAATGCAATTGCGGAAAATCTTCATAGTTTTTGATTATGCCTGACAAGATAAATGCCCAAGCCTTGATAATATATTATCATCCATTTGAAAAAAATGCTCCGACTATCTATGAAAATATTTATTCTTTTGAGAAACATTCTAGATATACTTTTATTAATATAAATGCGTTTCATGGCTTTCCTAAGAAACTAAACCAAATTAGGTTTGACATAATCCTTTTGCACTATTCTGCTTTCTCATCACTTTCTGTAAAATTTCTTTCATATTTAAAAAATCAAAAGAAATCAAAAATAGTATCTTTTTTTCAAGATGAACATATGAATTGTAAGAAAAGATTTAAGATGATTGATAGTCTTAACATCCAAATTATTTTTTCAATGCTAGAGAATAAATATCACAACATTTATGAAAATAACACTTCTGCTAAAACAGTATATCATAATCTTACAGGTTACGTTGATGATTCTTTGATAGATAGCGCTAATACTCTCCGCAAATCATTTGACAAAAGAACTGTTGATATCG
>MDTD01094278.1_pt1 | contig 20404 bp, 4 predicted proteins | sample 811221 | NCBI WGS metagenome assembly MDTD01 (sample SAMN05326646, study PRJNA326480) | marine metagenome | isolation source: seawater | place: Pacific Ocean: South West | collected 2011
CCACCGGCGGACCTGTGGCCGCCGGCCAAGGAGCGGTTCGCGTCCTTTCCCCATCAGCGCTGGGTTGACCTGCGCAAGCACACGTTGACCTCGCGCAGAACGCTGGCGCTTATCGGGGCAGGCCTCTTCTTCGGAGGGCTGGCTTTGGGCTGGTCGTTGGGCTCGTTTTGACCGAAATCGGGACAAGCCTCAATGCTTGACCCCTGGTTCCCGTGGCATGTTCAGCCGTCGCTCAACCCTTGCGCTGCTCGTCATGATGCTCCTCGTTCCGGTTGCCATAGGAACGGCTGCTGCCGAGGGAGGCACGGAGTCCTTGTCGAATTTCCCGCCAGAGCCTGAGGGTGAGTGGTATGTCTACGACGTCGCGGACGTGATTTCCAACGAAACGGAAGCCGAATGGGACGCCAATCTTCGGGCTGCCCACGAGGAAAGCGGACGCTTGGTGCGTCTGGTCACCATCCCCAGCATGTGCGCTTTCGACACCTACGCCGGTCAGTACGGGAACGACTACGACAGGTGCGTGGTGGACTGGACCTTTGACGAATGCTACGACAGGTGTGACGAGGGCTTTGCATACGAGGATTCCTATGCGGCTCGGATGTTCCGTGCCTACGGCATGTGGGAGACCGATGAGCCCAGCATGCTCATTGGGGTCTCCATTGAAGACCGTCGCTTCCGCTACGTCATGCCCGACCACACCACGGCAGAACAGCGCTTCTCTGGCACCCAATTCGAGAAGCACAGTTGGCGCTTGAGCGACGCTGCGAATGGAGACGGGTCGTGGGAGGACGCACTGGAGCCGCACGTCGAATTTGGCTTGCTCGTGTCAGAAGGAGAAACCGCGCCATACCCCATGGCGGTGCAGGTTCTTTTGATCGCTGGCGTGTTGATTTGGAATTTGAGCATCATGTTCGGGTTCGCTCGTGTCAATCGGACCAATAGCGATTCGGAGCCGGCAATAAACCGTCTCTCGCTCGGATGCTACAGGGAAATGGCAGTGCTGATCCACGCCCGTTTGACCCTCGACGGAAACTTTGCCGCGATGGAGCGCTATCGCGGGCACATTGAGGCGATTGAGAAGCACATGGCCACGTTCTATGACATCCTGACCGGGGTCCGCGAGGCTCCAAAGGCGCATGAAGTGCCCATGAGAGAGTACGAATTTGATGAGCTGAGGAAGCTGCTCGTCGAGATCGAAGCCTGCTTCGGGGAGATGGGGCTCCACCAATCAGCAGAGCGCCAAGAGGTCGAATCAGCGGTCGCCTTTGAGCCGCTGGACTATGGGCAGGACATCGAACACATTTACACGCAGCTCGACGACCTGTCGACGGCTTGGAAGCAGATCCGCCTTCCTGCTTGGGCAGGCTTTGTACTCGCAGCCGTCTTCGTCGCTGCGTGCTTTGTGGAGCAAGGCGTGGCGCTGTTTTCCGTTTCGCCGTATCACTTTGCGTTCCACGCAGGAAACGTCTGGCCCTTGTTGGGTGGCCTCATCCCCCTGTTCATTGGCTTGGTTGTGAGCGGGAACGTCATTTATGGTGCTCGGGTCGAGGGTCTCCCTTCTCGCGGCGCGACCACGGTCGATTTTGCTGCGCTGGACTGGCCGGACTTCGGCGCTTCGATGGCGGGCGGATACGGCGCCACGCTGGTTGGGCACGACGAGCACGGCTCGCCGATCTACGAAATGCATCGCACATATTCTGACTCCGACGGCGGCGGTGGCGGCGGCGGCGGCTGCGGTGGCGGCGGCTGCGGCGGTGGTGGCTGCGGCGGTGGCGGCGGTTTCTGAGGCCCATACGCATCACCCAGTGGCCGTGTTGTCTGTGCAGGCCGGGGCAACGGTTAGAAACGGTCTGAGGGTCGCTTGACGCAACCTGAAGGTGACCCCATGAGCATCGTCCACGACGTCTTTGAATCCGTCAAGCAACGCGACCCCGACCAGCCTGAATTCCATCAAGCGGTCTGGGAAGTTCTGGAAAGCCTCGAGCCGGTGTTGGAAAAGCACCCTCACTACGCCGATGTCGTCAAGCGGATCGCAGAGCCAGAGCGCATGATTCAGTTCCGCGTCTCCTGGATGGACGATGACGGCAACCTGCAGGTCAACCGCGGCTTCCGCATCCAGTTCAACGGCGCGATTGGTCCTTACAAGGGCGGTCTGCGTTTCCACCCCTCGGTGAACGCGTCCATCCTCAAGTTCCTCGCTTTTGAGCAGATTTTCAAGAACAGCCTGACCGGCCTTGCGATGGGCGGCGGCAAAGGTGGTTCGGACTTCAACCCGAAGGGTAAGTCCGACGCCGAGGTCATGCGCTTCTGCCAGGCCTTCATGATGGAACTCTGGCGCCACATCGGCCACAACCTCGACGTGCCTGCGGGCGACATCGGCGTTGGCGGTCGTGAAATCGGCTACATGTTCGGCATGTACCGCAAGCTCCGCAACGACTTCGAGGCCGGCGTCCTGACCGGCAAGGGGCTCGACTACGGTGGCTCGCTCATCCGCCCCGAAGCCACCGGCTACGGCTGCGTGTACTTCGCCCGTGAGATGCTCGCCACCAAGGGCAAGTCCTTCGAAGGCGCCACTGTGGCCATCTCCGGCTCCGGAAACGTCGCACAATTCGCCGCAGAGAAGGTCCTCGACCTCGGCGGCAAGCCCGTGACCATGTCCGACTCCAGCGGCTGGATTCACGTGCCGGGCGGCATCGACCGTGCCATGCTCGCCGAGATCATGGACCTGAAGAACAACCGCCGAGGGCGCATCTCCGAGATGGGCAACCACGACGGCGTGACCTACACGCCTTCCCAACCCGAGCCCTCGCTCAACGGCCTGTGGGGCGTCAACGTGGACGTTGCGCTGCCCTGCGCCACGCAAAACGAGCTCAACGGTGAGGAAGCCGCGATGCTGGTCGCGAACAGCGTCATCGCCGTGGCCGAGGGCGCCAACATGCCCTGCACCCCCGAAGCCGTGACCGCCTTCCAGAACGCTGGGGTGCTCTTCGCACCCGGCAAGGCCAGCAACGCCGGTGGCGTTGCGACCTCCGGCCTCGAGATGTCCCAGAACTCGCTCCGCTTGTCGTGGACCCGCGAGGAAGTCGACGAGCGCCTTGAGAAGATCATGATCGGCATCCACGAGAACGCCGCTGCCGCCGCCAAGGAATACGGCCGCGAAGGCGACTACGTGTTCGGTGCGAACGTGGCCGGCTTCCGCAAGGTCGCCGACGCGATGATTGCGCAGGGCGTGGTGTGACCTCACCGAACGTTCCGTACCACGCCTTTCCGTTCGGGCGCCTGTCGGTCCCGAATCGACCCTCGGTCGGAGGAAGCATCAGAAGGAAGGTTGGCGTGGATTGTCCATGGTCGAGACGGAGGCACTGTTCACCGTCCTGACCGTCCTCGCCATCGGTTTGGTCACGCCGGGTCCGAACAACGTGACGTGCGTGGTGCACGCTGGCGTGCACGGAGCCCGTGCCAACGTTGTGCTGATCGCCGGCATGTTCGTCGGATTCCTGACCGTTCACCTCGTGAGCGGCCTGCTCGTGGAGCAAGTGAACGAAGGCAGCCTGCTGTGGGTGGCCCTGCACTGGTTTGGCCTGGTCTTCCTCGCGCTCATTGCGCTTCGCTTGCTGACGCTGAAGCCCGCCTCGATCCGCCAGGCGATGGACGACGACGGCTTCGAGTCTTTGCTGCGCCTGCAGGACGGCACGGTACCGCGCTTGGGCTTCCGCACCGGCGTGATGATGCAATTCGTCAACGGCAAGGAGTGGGCGCTGGTCATCACCATCATGCGCCAGGCCCTCGACGGCTTCGGCGGCGGCCTGACCGGGATGTTGCTCATCGCCTCACTGACCTGCACCGGTGGCGTGGCCGCCATGAGCCTGTGGAGCGTCGGCGGCGGGCGGCTGACGGGCGTCCTTCGCGACGACGTACGCGGCCGTCGCGTGCTGGTCGGTCTCGGCGTGCTGGTGCTGCTCCTGCTGGCCGCGCTGGCGCTGCGCGGGGCCTGATCAGGCCCGGTTTTGCTCGATCCAGAAGGCCACGAGGTCGTGTTCGGCACGCTGCAGATGTTCGGCCACCGTAGCCTGTCGAATCTGCAACTTCTCCGCCAATTCCCGCTGTGAGCACCGCCGCGGAGTGTCGTAGTAGCCCATCTTCTGTGCGGTTTCGAGGACTTCTTGCCGGCGTGGGGAAAGGCTCGGTCCAATGCGGGCCGCGCCGGGTTGCGATTGTGAAATGCGGAGCCTGAGGTTGCCTGGAACAAGCGTATCCATTTCCCTCCGGTAGTGGCGAACACCCTCCACCGTGCCGGAAATCGTGACGCGAAGCCCTGCTTTGTGGTTCAGCCAGGTCGGCCGCGAGATCCAACACCCTTCGGTCGTGCTGAAGAGCGCCATGATGGGGCCGGTGGCGTGAATGGTCGCCACCACGTGCCGGCCGTTGCGGGCGTGGACCTCGTGGACGAAGATCGAACTCTCAGCCGGGATGTCGTTCACGTCCATGCCTTCGAGGAAGGCGATGTCCACGACGAGGTCCATGCCGTCGCCATGGATGCCCATGCTGGCCAGCACCTCGATGTGCTCGGCGATGCCCATCATGTGTCCACCCGGAAGGCCAGCGCCCTGTTTTGCGTCAATGTCAACCGTCACGTGGCGGAGGGGAACGTTCGTCGTGTGCTCACCTCCCTATCATGATAGGTTCAAACCCTCTTGGTCTTCAACGTTCCTCCTCGAGTCATGGCCAGCGCAGCCTCTCCCTTCACGACGCGTCGTGCGATGCTTTTGGTGGTCTTGATGATCCTCATGGGACAAGCCGGCTACTTCCAATCCGGGTACTGGATGAACGACGAAGAAGCGACGCCCATCGAGCCACTTGCAACGACCACGGAGGGCCCGATGGCCACGTTTTCCTCGGATGTGCTTCCCAATCTTGACGCGGACATTCGTGCCGGGGATTTCACCGACTGGACGTTTTGGGAGGATGAAAACGGTGACGACGGCTTCGGCCCATGGGATGGTAGCGTGCAATACAACCGGAATGGAAACACGCGCAACAGCCAACACATGCTGAACAATCACGACGTGGACACTGCGGGCAGCATCACGTTCACAAATCGTTTCCAGACAGGTCAGGTCACCTTCGCGACGTCGGTGGCCAACCTCAGCCTCGACCTGCCGTTTGCCATGGAGATCTCCTTTGGATACGTGACGCAGAATCAAGACTGGAACGCGTCCGAACTTCATGTCGACGTGCTTCAGTCGGGTTCCGTGGTGACTTCCACCAGCATCGACCACAGCGGTGTGTATTACACCAATACCCAAGAGGGCACGTTCAGCCTTCTCGTGCCTGCAGGTGTGTCCACGCTGTCCCTCAGCATTGACGTCAGCAAAGCGTCAGGGCAGTACTCTGCTGGCGGCTATTGGCTGCTGCATGACTTCATGGTCACGGCTCTCAACGCCTCCACCGTCATGTCGCTTGGAAGCGATCATGCGTGCGTGCTGGCCTCGGACGGCGACGCCAAGTGCTGGGGGGCCAACAACCTCGGTCAACTCGGTCAAGGCCACATCGAGAACATGGGCGATGAGGTCGCTGAGATGGGACAAGATTTGCCTTACGTTCTGTTCCCTGAGAACACCCTCGCCTACGCCGTCTCAGCGGGCGGCGAGCACACCTGTTACCTCGTGACCACTCCCAATTCCGAAGGCATGCCGCTGTGTTTGGGCCGCGTGAGCCTGTTGGGGTACGGTTGGAGCGACGACGGGGCCATCGGTGACGGCTACCAGGAAGACGCCTCTCAGATGCCCGATTGGCCTTTGCCAACCGGCCGTCATGTGAATCAGATCGAGGCCGGTTGGAACCACACCTGTGCGCTGTTTGACGATGGGAGCATGGGCTGCTGGGGCGACAACACCCACGGGCAACTCGGGACGGGCAACACCTCCTTCCTCGGCGATGCCGCGGACGAAGTCGGCGACGGCCTTGCGCTGGTCGACCTGCCCGCGGACACCACCGTGACCTCGATGGCGCTGGGCTGGGATCACACGTGCGTCTTGTACAGCACCGGCGACGTCGGCTGCTGGGGCAACAACGCCGACGGGCAGTTGGGCATCGGGTCCACCACGACCGTCGGCGACGGCGCCGGTGAAATGGGCAGCAACCTCGTCAACATCAGCCTCCCCTCTGGGGTGAACGCCACCTCCATCACCGCTGGCGACGGCTTCACCTGCGCGGTGTTCAGCGACGAGTCCATCCGCTGTTGGGGTCGCAACGACGTCGGGCAACTGGGCCAAGGCAACACGGTCACCTACGGCGACAACGGCGGCGAGACCGTCGGCGGGCTGTCAGCGATCAACTTGGGCAGCACCTACACCTCGGGTACCAAAACCCTTGACGCGGGACGCGATCACGTGTGCTCGGTTATCGAGACCAGCAGCACAGCGGGCGCCATCAAGTGCTGGGGCGGCAACGACGACGGTCAACTCGGGGTGGGCGACGCGGGCAGCGACAAGCACCGCGGCGACCAATCGGGCGAGATGGGATCCAACCTCGAAACCTTGGGCACCACTCCGGCCGTGACGGGTCTGGACGTCGGCGGCCTGATGCGTTTCGAAGTGGGCGACCGTTTTGCGTGCCTGATGCGGCTCAGCGACGGCTACGACACTGACCCGCAGGTCCAGTGTTGGGGCGCTTCCTCTCAAGGACGGTTGGGCTACGGCAACACCGAGACCTTGGGCGACTCGTCCACCGACTCCATTCCAAACGATGACGTCCAACTTTTGCTCAACGAACCGTACGCATACTCCAGTTGCGTGAACGCGAACTTGCCGAATCACATTGAGGTGGACACCGCGGACGCTGCACGTCGCGTGAAGGTCCTCGCCGACGACGACGCGTGCCCGGTCATCGTCTATACCGATGACGATGCCTCTTCTGTGCTCATGGCCGTGTACCACAACAACCGTTGGGTCGAAGAGACCGTGCTCGAAACGACGGAGGAAGTCCTCGACCTCGATGCAGGCATCGCCTCCGACGGGCGCGTTCACGTCGCATGGGTCGAAACCTCCAGCACCTCGACGAACTACGTGTACCATGCCAGCAAGAGCATGGGGCAATGGTCGAGCAGCTCGGTGTTCTTCGGCTTGGACGAAGTGGGCATGTTGCTCTATCCAGACGGAGGGATTGAAGTCGTGATGATTGCAGCCACAAGCAATTACATTCATTCGCGCATTTCGAACGACGGCGGCGAAACCTGGGGCCTTGAGATCAGCCGGAACTACGGCAGCACCGCGACGTGGAGCGACCTCAACGTGGCCCTCGACGACGAAGGCGTGGCCTACGCGTCTTACAACGTGGACGGAACGCTACGCGTCATCAGCCGGCCTGCGGGTGGCGATGGCGTTGGCCCGGACGATTGGACGGCCCACGTGGACGTGCGAAGCGACCTCTCCGACGACGGTGACGTGGAACGTCAGAGCCTCGTCAGCAGCGTCGGCTCGCTCGGTGGCATGCTTTCCGTCTCCTTGACGAACGCTACGGCGTTGGCGTACAGCAACAACAAGATGGCCACCGGCAACAGTCAGTCGTGTGGTATCCTTGCCAACGGTTCCCTGATGTGTTGGGGCTACGATGGTTATGGAGCGCTGGGGAACGGCGGGGGCAACTCGAACCGCCACACTCCAACTTGGGTGGACCTCGGGACCGGACTTACCGCCGATTCTGTAACGTTCGGCAACCACTTCGGTTGTGCTGTCCTTGGTGACGGATCGCTCAAGTGTTGGGGCAAAAACACCTGGGGGCAAGTGGGTGATGGAACCGTTGCGGACAAGAGTTCTCCCGTGTCGATCGGCCTTGGAACAGGCCGGACAGCCGAGGCCGTCGCCGTGCACAACGCGCACACGTGCGCACTTCTTGACGATGGTTCCGTGAAGTGCTGGGGCGATGACTCGTACGGAGAACTCGGCAATGGCGCAGGGGTGACCGACAGCACCTCTCCACCGTCAACGACCGTTGATCTCGGCACAGGCCGAACGGCGGTGGCCCTCGACGTCGGGGCGGACCATACCTGTGCCGTTCTCGACAACGGTTCGCTCACGTGTTGGGGTCGCGACCACACCGGACAGTTGGGCAATGGAGCAGCCATCACAGCGAACCAACACGATCCCGTCTTTGTTGACCTTGGTACGGATCGAACCGCGATCGCCGTTGCGACGGGCAATGCCCACACCTGCGCCATCCTTGACGATGGGTCCCTGAAGTGCTGGGGTGACGACCAGTACGGGCAACTTGGTAACGGAGCAATCACCGGCAACCAACCCTCACCTGTCTTGGTCGATCTTGGCACGGGACGGACCGCGGTGGCTGTCGCCACAGGCAATCGAAACACGTGCGCCATCCTCGACGACGGTTCCGTGAAGTGCTGGGGCGAAGATAGCCAAGGCCAACTGGGCAACGGCGCAACGAGCGGTAACCAACCGTCTCCTGTGTCGGTTGACGTTGGTACGGGTCGGACCGCGGTCGCCATCGACGTCTTTGGCTACCATGCGTGCGCTGTCCTTGATGATGCGTCGATGAAATGTTGGGGGAGTGATGGTGCTCAGCAGCTGGGCAATGGGTTAGGATTCATTGCGCAAAACACCCCTGGTCTCGTCACAGGAAGCCACACCTGGGACGTGACCTCGACAACGAGCAACGCCTCGGCCGATACGGCCGGCGACGCCACCGTCAGCGCCTGCCTCGACGGGTGGTCCTCGTGCACCACGGCCTCGGACTGGACGGTGGACGCCAGCCTGTCTGGCATCAACTCGACCACGATGGCCATGGCCGTAGATCTTGACCAGAACCACTTCCTCGTCCATAACTCGAGCAGCGGCGCCATGCTCCACCGGGTCGGCGCCAACGGTCTTCAATCGTCTGGCACACTTCTGTGGCCGCACGCTGTTGAAGAGATCAGCACGGCCTTCACGCTTCAGGGTGATCTCTACACGGCCGTCCGCAACGGCAGCGACGGCCATCTATGGCTCGTCCGTGCCGATGCAGTCGGTGGCATCGGTCTCGGCGTTGACCTCGACGGCGACGGCTGGTTGGGCATTGACGAGTTGGCCTGCGGCAAGGATCCGCAGGACGCGTCGTCGATGCCCGAAGACGCGGACGCTGACGGCGTTTGCGATCTGCACGACGACGTGGACGACGACGTTCACCCGGGTGGCTCGCGCACCATCGCCCTCGGCGATGCATTCGGCTGCGCCATCACCGGCAACGTGCACACCATATCATCGTCCACCGTTCACGATCCAGCCGTGGTGTGCTGGGGCAAGAACGACGAGAAGCAAGGCGGCAACACCACCACCACCGGCGCGAACTGGATCCGTCAGAGCGTTGGTTGGGGCGTGGATCTGCCCCTTGGTACCGCCGTTGTCGACCTTGACGCCGGTGAGCGCCACGCGTGCACGGTGACCACCGAAGGCGACGTGTATTGTTGGGGCGCCAACGACCACGGCCAACTCGGCCGCAACACCTCGTACGCCAGCGCCTTCCCAGGCTTGGTTGACCTGCCTGAAGGCGTCCGTGCGCTTGGCGTTGCGACCGGGGCCAACCACACGTGCATCCACGACCAGCGTGGCGACGTGTGGTGCTGGGGTTCTAACCTCGAGGGCGGTCTGGGTTCACACGTCTATGCGAATCCAGATGGCGTGGTTCACTTGGACTCGATCGAGCATGATTACATTGTTGGGCCATGGACCGGCAGCACAGGCAGTTCGAATCGTTTCTCGTCCTTTGAGGATGGCATTGATCAAGTGCAGGTGAACCGTATCGGCTGCTGCGGTCACACCACTACCTACGTCCAGCAGATGGACTTCAACGTCCCCTTGGACAGCACCTTGGTGTTGAATTTGACCAGTTATGCAGTCCAGATGAGGCTTAAGCTCAGCCTCAACGGGCAAGATCTCTACAACGATATGCTTGGAACCACCGATGAGACATTTTCAATCCCTGTGAAGGCCGGGTCCAACACCCTCGAAGCAACATGGTACCTGAATACGAACGGTTACGGGAGTTGGAATCAATTCCTCTCCCTTCGCGCGAGCCTCCACGGTATCGAGATCGTTCAAGGTGAGGCCTGGGACGAATCTGGGCTTGTACCTGCTTTTGCCCTGGCAAACAGCACTGCTCCAGTCAAGACGCTCGTGCCTGGACATCCAGTGACGGGTCTTGACTCCGGCGCCACCAAAACCTGCGCAACCGACGCAGGTGGCAACTCCTCGTGCTGGGCTGCCTACAATCCCCAGGGCAGCATCAGTGGTCCGAGCAGTGAATGGCAGAACCTTATCGACAACGCCTCGACGGTCACTGGTTGCGGATTCACCTATTCGTCCACCAGCGCTGCCGACCCGTTCGACGTCAACTTCGTCTACCCGGGCGGTTCCGTTACTTACGGGCAAGGGATGACGGTGGCCAATCACACCTCCTTGCCGATTGACTGCTCAGGCTTGCGTGTTGGAACAACAACCGTCAACAGCGTCCACCACAATAATTGGGAAGACTTCCACGTGATGCCCGTCACCCCTGGGCGAACGTACCGTATCGAGGTCTTCACCCAAGATGTGATGGGCAGTTACGTCCAGAACGGTGGACCTACGAATGTTCGTGCCTTTAGTCCGAATTACACCGTCAGCAGCAGCGCCGTTGCTTATGAGCAGAAATCAACCGGTACGGATGGGGACAATCAGCTGATCTACACCGCTTTGTCACATCAGGACATCATGATTGTCGGTGTCGAATCAAGACACTCGCTGGGCTCATCCACGGCGTCTGGGTTGATGGAATACAGGCTGCGCGTCACGGAAGTAGGGAGCCCGATGTCCGGTGCGTCCATGGTCGTGGTGAAGGACGGACCCATGGGCAAGCATAACGCTGAGACGAATTACGCGCATGTGCCCATTGTGGGCACCCCTGACGTGGGCGCTCAGGTCTGTGCCATCCCCATGGATGGCGTGGGCTTGGTGTGCGAAAACCCGGTTGTCATGACCCACCAGAATTATTCCATCAACTTGTTTTACGAGGATGACGCCAACCGTACGACGTCCTTTTCCATCGGTGAAACCACCGCCTGTGCCATCCTTAACGGCACCCTTGCGTGTTGGGGCAACGAAACCGTTGGCGGTCTTGGTGACGGCGGCAGCGCCATCTCGACCACCGCAACGCCGGTTGCAGTCAGCCTCCCGACTGGTTGGATGCCCATCGAGGTTGAAGTCAGCGATCACGGTGAGTTCGCTTGCGCTTTGTTGCGCAACGCCAGCAACGACAAGCAGGTGTACTGTTGGGGCCCGGATACCGAGGGACATCTCGGAAACGGTGGCGGCTTGGCCTCCTCGCCGTCCACCGCTCCGGCCACTCCTGTCCAGTTCTCCAACGACCCGCTTGACGTCCATACGGATTCGTTTGAACTGGACCGCCAACCATGGGACATCGCTCAGATTGTGGCCTCAGGTCAGCTCGATGCCGAGCCATGTGTCCGTTCCTACGAAGGTCTGGTGAAGTGTTGGAACCTCGACCAACCGTACGACGGTTGGGGGGCTTTTGACGCACCCAACGAGATGGGGGCAAACCTGCCCTTCGTCGATCTCGGGACTGAGGTGTACGCCACGGACCTGACACAAATCCGCGCCAGTACGTCACAAAATGCCGCCGCGACATGTGCGTTGCTCGAAAACGGCACTGTGACGTGTTGGGGCCTAACTTCTTACTCCGGCGTTGGCAAATCTGTCGCCGGGTATTCGACCGGCGATGTTTCCGTCAATGGCGATGCCCGTCGCGTGGTTGGTACCGGGACCTCTTCCGGTGTCTTGACCGGCGTGGTTGACATTGCCCAATCGTGTGGTTTGCTGTCGGACGGGACCGTCCGTTGCTGGAGTTCTGCCCCGAATGGTGGCACTTTGTTGCGTTCGCACGCCGAGGTAGACCTCGGCGGCGTGAAGATCGTCAGTTTGCATGAGGGCATCAATCATGGTAGCTACCGTCCTGCGGTGTGTGCTTTGCATGCCTCATTGATTCGCGCTACGTGTTTCACCGTCAGCCCTTCATCAAACGGTCCGGTGATCACAGATGTGCATACGGTGACCGATGCTCAGGGCATCCACGACGTCTTGGTTTGGAATGAAGGTACGCTCACGAAAGAGTACGTTTTGCGAGGGCCGTTGGAATTCGTGGAGAACGGCAACGTCCAGTCCATGCCGGTCTTGAAACCGGGAAGCCTGGCGTTGAATCATGACAATGTGGTGTGCGGTATCGGCCCCGACTCGTCCCCCGACTGCCACGATGGCGGCGTCGAAGCCGCGCCCTTTGGTGGTCGCATTCAGGACATGGACGGGCCCTGCTTCCTTCGCATGGACGCAGAGGTGCTCTGCATTGGCACACCTCAGGTACGCGGCCTCGACGGTCAGGTCACGGACTCCGCCAACACGGCTGCGGACGCGATGGTGTACGGCACGATTGACCTCGATTTGCGCAACCCAGACACGGACGGCGACGGCGTCAAGGACCTCTGGGACGACGACGACGACGACGACGGCGTGCTGGATCATGAGGATGCGTTCCCACGGGACGCATGTGCCGCGAAAGACACCGATCGAGACGGTCGGCCCGATGCTTTGGCCAACGCCTGCTCGACGCCGTTGACCGAGGACCTCGATGACGACAACGACGGCTGGACGGACCTCGACGAAGGCACCTGCGGCACCGATGCTTTGCTCAACACGCGCGTGCCGCGTGACTTGGACGGTGACGGCACGTGCGATGCGGCCGACGCTGACATGGACGGTGACGGTTGGGACGATGCAGACGAGCGTTTGTGTTCGCCCCAAGGAACGGTTTTGCGCGATTTGCCCGCCGCGGACGTGGGCTATGGTCGTGGGACGGTGTTCCTCGGAGGGCCGGACATGCGGACTCCAATGTTTGCGGCTAACATCGACAACGTTGCTCCACGCCGGACTTTCGTGATGGATTTGACCGAAGACGACCCGATGGCCGCGGCCTTTGCCCTCCCAGCGCACAGCACTAGCGCCCACGAAGGGCACCGTGCGGATGATCTCGGTACCTTTGCTGTGCTGACGGAGTGGCAGGGGAACACCAAGCCCGTCACGCGAGTGCTCACGTACGATGGTGAGGATCTTGACCCAACCGAGTACTTGCCGGACAGCAACACGAACGTCTACGCCTCCGCGCCGTTTTTGAGCGCGGACGGCGGAGAGGTCCAGATGCTCCACAGGTCGTCGATTGTTTCCTTGGACGGTACAGCGCAGGAGATTGAATCGCTCTCAAATGCACACCAAGCCCTTCGACTGCAAGACGGTGACCTACTGGTCTTGGCCGATCCAAATAACGGGTATTACGCAGGGTCATCCAGTGAGTACACGTTCAATAAGAAATTGATTCGGTTGAACTGGAACGAGAGTTTCGATGCATACTACACCTCGGACGAGTACAACCTTCCAACCACGTTGACGTCCGGTGCCAATACGTTCAACGCTGTTCCTGGCAAAATGGTCATGGACGGGGAAGGCAACGTGCATTGGGTGGTGCCCACAACGAACGGCACCGCCGTCGATTACGATCATGTGGTCATCAATGCTACGTCTCCGTTTGTCCATCACGTTGGTGCGGTCACCGGCATAGATCTCGGGTCCTATTCCTCCAACTCCTTTGGCTTGGATTGGTCCGCTGCAGGAGGCGTGCGTTTGTCGTACATGATGAGCAACCAATCGATTGGACTTGCTGAACTCAACGTCTCCGGTGCCTCAACGGTGACCGTGCTCCCGGGAGGGCCCCTCCCATCGGGCCTGTCCACCATTGGGCACGTGACCGATGCGGCAGGCCAATCGACCGTTTTGTGGGTCGATTACAACGACGACACCTCTCCGGCGAAACTCTTCGCACCTCCATTGCGCGTGGACCCGGCCGCTGATGCCTCATGGACGCCTCAGGACAGCGACAACGACGGCGTGTGTGACGCAAATCTCGGAGCCATGCTCCACTTCGCCAAGGAGGACCTCTTTTGGGAAGCCGGCCTGTTTTCGGCCGCAGAGCCCCTGCACTTCGGTGGATACGAGGTAACCGGCGTGACCGCGTTGACCACCCTGCCCAACGGGCTGGTGCTCAACACGACGACCGGGGCCATCTCCGGCACGCCGACGGTGGCGATGCCCGAAGGGCAGAACGTCACCCTCCGTATCACCTCGAACGGTATCACCATCGACATGGTGTTCGTGCTACGCATCGCAGAGCCGGCCATGGTCAGCGTTGGCGAATTTGGGACCTCTTCTTCGCCGCTCAACAAGGCCAGCCATATGGTGACCACTGAGGACGGCCGCCGCTACACGCTGTCGTGGCACAGCACGGATGTCACGGGCAAGGTGAACGGCTTCAACCATGCCAATTCGGACCTCGTGCTGACCGCCTACCGGCCCAACGGCAGCGCGGTCGTCAATTGGACCTCCAACATCCGCAGCCACAGTTACACCTATCCGCTCGACCTTGCCCTTGACGGTGACGGGAACCCTCTGGTGCTCTTCCTTGCAGGATCGAGCAGTTGTGCTCAAGCTTCGTGCTACTCTGACAACGACATCAACTTCCCCAACCCAGAGCAGGACATCCTCGCTTCTGAGGCATGCACCACCTTGTACAGCAGCAACACCTACTGTCAAGGCTGGGGTGAGCGAAAGAAACTGGTGCTCGCTTCCTTTGGTGAGGAGGGCTTGGTCGAGTGGACGCAGTACGTGAAGCACAGGGCTGGAAATTCTTCCTCTTACCACAGCAACCCTGGAGAGGAAGGCGTCAGCTGGAGCAGTTACATGGCTCGCAACCTTTACTCACCCAACAACTACGGTATGATGGACGACAATTACCTGAGCATCGCCCCCGACGGTGGGATCAACTTGGCGATTCAGTTCTGTGCAGAGGCGCCCTTGGTTGGGACCTTTGGTGGGCATGAGATCCATGCCAGCAGGACGGGGAACTGTCAATATGACGACGACGTCTCCAACGACAAGACCAACCTCATGCTCGCGTCTCTCACTGCAGACGGCGAGGTCGAATGGCTGACGACCAGCGATGTGAGCCAGTCGCCGTCGATGGACATTGCACAAGTGAAGCGTGTGGAGCTTGATCATACCAGCGACGGCAAGATGCTCCTGAGTTACACGACAGGCGGACAACACACATGGGGCGACCTCATGCTGCCGCTTCCTCAGACGTCCAACAGCTTCCCTGATCATTTCATGGTCATGTTCGATGCCAATGGGAGCGCTTTGTGGTATCAACACGGTAACGTGACCAACGACCTGTTTGACGTGCAACCCATGGTGATGGACGATGGCAGCATCGTGGTCGTTCGTGAAGCGCCACGCGACGGTACGGCTGGCGCCTACCTCGACTTGGGCGTGAACAATTCAACCCTGGGACGCCCCACTTCGAGCGTTCCCGCAGGGACCGTAGCCTACAACAACACGTCGTTGGCCGAGCATCCAATTCACATCTTCAGATTCCGCGCCTCGGACGGGGCTCGGCTGAGCGATGCACCCATCATGGGCGTGGACATGCAAAACGGATTCCTCTCTGCTGCTCCGCTTGGCTATCGAGATTCTTCAGGCAATGTTGTGGAATCGTCCACGTCCCTTTCGGCGCAGACCGACGGCGACCGAATCTACGTGCTCGTGAGGACCGACCAAACCGACGATCGCTACGACCTGATCGTGTTGGAGTCCGATGGACGACGGGCCACAGCGATGGCCGCGACCAACGACAACCTCGGCTCCATCTCCAAAAGCAAGGCCGCTGGCTTCGATGCCTCTGGCATGCCGGTGTTCAACCTCCGAGACCACAAAGGATGGACCACTCCGTCCAACCTGTACACGAGGAACCCGTCCGAAGTGGTGTGGGTCTACGACGACGGTCGGACGGTGGACGGCTTGATGTCGCCCGTGCTTCGCTTCGCCTCCGGCCTTGGCCATCAGGCCGAGCACATGCCAATCATCAGCCAACAAAGCACCACGACATACACGGACCTCTCTGAGAGCACCTGCACCAACTCTCAGTCGGCCTTGGGTGAGACGTGGTCTTTGATCGGCACCAACGGCAGCACGTGGTTGCCCAGTGGCGTCTCGTTTTCCACCACCTGCGGACGCTTGCAGGGCAACTATCCCACCACCACAACCCCGAACCCGTACTGGTTGAACATGACCGTTGACGGTCGTGTGTTCAGCCACGAAGTGATGATTGGCGTCGCACCCAGCGCCATCGTGTTTGACCTACCGGCCACGGGAACCTTCACCCGCGCCGTGAGCGGAGGCGCTTACAACACGACGCTGACAGGGCATGGGCTGCTCCCCGCGACCGTGAGTCCAGCCTTGCCCAACGGCTTGTCCTTGCTCGCCAACGGCAGCATCGTGGGCATGCCGACTGGCAACATGTCCGCTGCGCGTTACGTGGTGGTCGTGTGCAACCTGTGGAACGATTGCGACCGCGAGGTCATCGAACTGGAAATCCTCGAGCCGATGCCCAACATCACCTACGGCGGCAACAACAGCCTGTGGATTCCCCGCGACAGCATCGTGGACGAGCCTCCGCTCAACACCGGAGGCGCCGTGGAAACGTGGTCGATGAGCGGGACCTTACCGATGGGCCTGTCCTTCGACAACCTTACCGGTCGCATCACCGGTACAGCGATTCTGATTCAGAACACCACGAGCGTCAACATCACCGCCACGAACGACGGCGGCTCCTTCACCGTACAGGTCAACGTCACGGTGCCCGGCGCGGGCATCGCGCTGGTCTTCCCAACGCCAAGCCTGTCGCTTGTCAACGGCACGACGATGCAGAACATCGGTGGCCAAACGACCGGTGAGACCCCGGTCTCATGGACGGTGAGTCCTGGCTTGCCGGCCGGCTTGCAGCTTGGTTCCACCAACGGAACCATCTACGGCACACCGAGCGCGTACAAGGCAGCAGAGAATTACACCATTGAGGTGACCTCCATCTCTGGCGCCACCGCGACCTTCGTGCTGAACATCGAGGTGCTTGAACCGGTCGAGCAGATCACGCTGACCCTGCCGCTGACCAGCCTCGACTTGACGAACAACAGCGCGATGCAGCCCTTTACCGGACAGACCTCTGGTGATGCTGCGGTGTTGTGGAACGTGACGCCAGACCTGCCGACGGGCCTGAACTTCGGGACGTCGAACGGCACCATGTGGGGCACGCCAACCAACGTCAGCGGCCCGGTGGTCTACACCATCACGGCCTACACGATGTCCGGCGCGAACGATTCGGCCACGCTGACGATCACCGTCAGCGCGGACTTCGACAACGACGGCATTCCGGACCACGTCGACCCTGACGACGACAACGATGGCGTGCTTGACGGCGCGGAGGAACCGGGCTGTAGCCTGGACCCAGACTGCGACGATGACGGCTACGACGACGGCGTGGACGCCTTCCCGGTGGACCCCACCGAGTGGGTGGACACCGACAACGACGGCATTGGCAACAACGCGGACGACGACGATGACGGCGACGGCTGGACCGAGACCGAGGAGACCGAGTGTGGCAACCACAGCGACCTCGACGCGATGGACCAGCCCGGCGATCTTGACAACGACGGCCTGTGCGATGCGCTGGACGACGTGGACGACCGACCGATCTACCTCGTGCTGACCGAGACGGAATTGCTCTTGCCGGTCAACGCGACGATGGCGCCCTTCGAGGTGCTGCAGTTCGGTGCCGACGTGCGTTCGTGGGACGTGACGCCGGACTTGCCGCTTGGCCTGAGCATCGACAGCGAAGGGCGCATCAGCGGCATCCCAACCGTGGTGTCCAACCTCGCGGTGTACACCATCAACGCCTCCAACGACCTGAACTGGGCGACGGTCAACTTGTCCATCGCCGTGCTCGACGAGGACGCGGACTTCGACAACGACGGCTTGCCTGACGCGGTCGATCCCGACGACGACAACGACGGTTGGAGCGACGTGGACGAAGCGCAGTGCGGACCGACCGATTCATTCGACGCTGAAGATGTGCCCGACGATTCGGACAACGACGGCATCTGCGACCTGCTCGACGACGTGAGTGACCTCCAAATCACCGTCACGCACGAGCCGCGTGAGCTCCATCTGACGGTCAACGTGCCCATGACGCCGGTGGAAGCCAACGTGACCGGTGGCGACGTGACCACTTGGACCGTGATGGGCGAGCTCCCTGCGGGCTTGGCCCTCGACGCGGACAACGGCACCATCAGCGGCACACCGACCAAGGTCGTGGCTGACGTGCTCGTTCAGATCGAGGCAAACAACAGCAAGCACAGCACGACCACGTGGGTGCTCATCACCGTGCACGAGGACACCGACGCCGACGGCATCGCCAACATCGTGGACGACGACGACGACAACGACGGCTGGTTGGACAGCGAAGAGGCCGTCTGTGCGACCGATCCGCTCGACGCGAACGGGGTCCCAAGCGACCTCGACGGCGACGGCACGTGCGACCGGGCCGACCCCGACATCGACGGTGACGGATGGGCGAACGTGCAGGAGCAGTTCTGCAGCACGGACCCGCGTGACCTTGACGACATGCCTTCGGACACCGATGAGGACGGCATCTGCAACCTCGTGGACACCGACGACGACAACGACGGCTGGGCCGACCTGACCGAGACCCTGTGCGGCACCGACCCGCTGAACACCACCAGCGTGCCCGTGGACGCCAACGGCGACGGCACGTGCGACCAGGACCTGAGCATCAGCCTGTCCTACAACGTCGGCGACGGCTGGTTCGGCGTTGGCGAGGAGGTCAACCTCACGCCGGACATCGGCGGATTCGAGGCCGACCTGTGGGCCATCGAGCCGGCCTTGCCCGAGGGCTTGACCTTCGGCAGCATGGCTCGGACCAGTTCGGGGGCCATCACCGGCGTGCCTATGGTGGCCAGCCCGGCCACCACCTACACCGTGTGGGCCAACAACAGCGTGGACGGCACCAGCATCAACACGAGTTTCGTGCTCGGCATCTTCGCCGACCACGACGAGGACGGCCAACCGGACGAGGACATCCTCACTGAGGTTGGCCCGATTCAGGCTGACCTCGACGACGACGACGACGGTTACGCGGACACCATGGAGGCCGCGTGCGGCAGCAACCCGTACGACCGGGCCTCGGTGCCAGAAGACGGCGTCGAGTTCGACGGCGTGACGTGCATCAACGCGGATTCGGAGACCGATGACGACGCCACCTTCCCGTGGTGGGCCTGCTGCTTGCTGCTGCTCTTGCTGCTGCTGTTGCTCTTCTTCATGCGTGACCGCGAGGAGGTCTTGGGACCAGAGCCGGAGCGCACGACCATCGACGTCGAGGCGGAGTCCGGTAGCGGGACCGAGCGCGACCCCTTCATCCTGAAGTCACCCAAGCCGATCGCACCGATGGGCTCCTGCATGTCGAAGCAGACCATCCGCTTCCACGGCATGACGCCCCGCATTGAGGTGCACCTGACCGAGTTGGGCGCACGCGACGAGCAGGGCCGCTTCACCATGGTGGACGTCAAGGACGAGAAGCTCGGCGGCCAGATCCTGACCGCCGATGAGAAGGGTGCGCTGAAGATTCGTCTGCGCTTTGATGACGAGGAGTTCAACACCGTCAAGGGCGGCCACTTCGAGTCGGTGCTCCGCTTTGGCCGCAACTCCGTGTACGTGCGGTGGCCGGTCGAGGTCCTCGCCCTTGAGGAGGAGATCACGCCTGGAGGTGCTGACGACGACGAGGACGATGAGAAGGCGGAGATGGAAGCCCTGATGCTCGCGAAGCAAGCCGAGGCCGAGGAAGCCAAGGCCAAGGCTGAGGCGGAAGCCGCTGAAGCCAAGCGCGAGGCCGAGGAAGCCAAGGCCAAGGCCGAGGCAGAAGCCGCTGAAGCGAAGGCCAAGGCAGAAGCCGAAGCCAAGGCCGCCAAGGAAAAGGCTGAGGCAGAGGCTGCAGAAGCCAAGGCGAAGGCCGAAGCAGAAGCCGCCGAAGCGAAGGCCAAGGCCGAGGCTGAGGCGAAGGCTGCTCAAGACGCCAAGGAAAAGGCCGAGAAGGAGGCTGCTGAAGCGAAGGCCAAGGCCGAGAAGGAGGCTGCTGAAGCCAAGGCGAAGGCCGAGAAGGAGGCTGCTGTAGCGAAGGCGAAGGCCGAGAAGGAGGCTGCTGAAGCGAAGGCGAAGGCCGAGAAGGAGGCTGCTGAAGCCAAGGCGAAGGCCGAGAAGGAGGCCGCAGAAGCGAAGGCGAAGGCCGAGAAGGAGGCTGCTGAAGCCAAGGCGAAGGCCGAGAAGGAGGCTGCTGAAGCCAAGGCTGCTCAAGAGGCTAAAGAGAAGGCCGAGAAGGAGGCCGCAGAAGCGAAGGCGAAGGCCGAGGC
>MDTD01117230.1_pt1 | contig 20401 bp, 19 predicted proteins | sample 811221 | NCBI WGS metagenome assembly MDTD01 (sample SAMN05326646, study PRJNA326480) | marine metagenome | isolation source: seawater | place: Pacific Ocean: South West | collected 2011
ACTCACTCACTCACTCACTCACTCACACACACACTCCTGTGCCTGCCCTTTGGTGTTGCTTTGCAGGAGCTGGCGATGCTGCCAGACGCTGTGCTGTCGCAGCTGCCGGAAGATCTCCAGGCCACGGTGCGTGACATCAAGGCGCAGTTTCACCGCATGGTCGAGAAGCAGCAGCAGCTCCAGCAGCTCCAGCAGGAGCTCCAGTTCCTGCAAACCCTCAGGGTACGCACCCGAAGCAACGTGCGCGTGTGTGTATGCGTGTGTGTGTGCTTTCTTTTGTCGCTGACTCATCCGTTTCATAACACCCCTCCCCCCGCCACGTGCCCTTGGTGGTTGCCCGTCTGTCCATAGGGTGCGCCTGCGACGGGAGATGATGAGGTTGGGCAGACACTGGCGGCGATGCAGCAGATGCTTGGGCAGGAGGCCATGGGGGCCCTCGCCCAAAGTGGTGATGGCGAGAGCGAGGGCGAGGATGAGGATGAGGAAGATGAGGTCGGAAGAGGGCCTCTGGCTGGGCCGGTGACTGCCGCCGTAGTGGTTTTTCCCTGCGATTTGAAAGAGTTTCCGGCGGTCAACGATTCAAAGCAGTTGACGCACCAGCGCAGGCTTGAATTGCGCGATGAGATTATGGCGGTTCCCGGTATCCAATACGCTATTGCTGAATTGGGACCGGAAGAGATTGACCGTATTAATATTTTGCAGGCCTCGATGGAGGCAATGCGACGGGCCATTGCCCAGTTGAAAAACGTCGATTACGTTTTAGTCGACGGTAATAGGCTGCCGCATTTGGATTGCCCGGCCGAGTTTGTGATAAAAGGCGATGCCAGTTCGGCTTCGATTGCCGCCGCCAGTATCCTGGCAAAAGTGCACCGGGACGAATTGATGGAACGGTATGCCGAAAAGTATCCCGGTTACGGTTTTGAGAATCATAAAGGATACGGCACGAAGGAGCATTTGGCGGCGTTGGACAAGCATGGAGTGACGCCGATTCACCGGAAAAGCTTTGCCCCGGTCCGGGATATTCTCGAACCACCTCCGGAACAGTTGGATCTGTTTTGAGTATTTTGCATGGTCCGGAGTATTTGAATTTAAATGAGTTTACAAGTATATTATTTACTTGTGTATAATAACTGAGATGGTTTGAAATGGTAAGCAGCATCAAAATTATATCACTTTCAGCGATCACCGGGACGGTGGGGCGCTATCTGCATGGTGCCCGTTATGATCGTCGAACCTTCGGGTTATACTGAAAACTTCCCTTTCTTACTAATTCCGTTGACAATAAATATCAATTATATATAATACCTGGTGAATAAAATGAGTAATTATCCCTTAGAAACAATTAGACACAGTGCCGCGCATATTATGGCCGCGGCCGTAAAACAGCTTTATCCGGACGTGAAGTTTGATATCGGTCCGTCTACTGCTGACGGCTTTTACTACGACTTCGATATGGATCACCGTTTAACAGATGCCGATCTCAAGAAGATTGAGAAGGGCATGAAAAAGTTGATGGGGCGCAAAGAAAAATTCGAAATGACTGAAATGTCGCGTGATGAAGCTGAAAAAATGCTGGCTGCTGACAATCAGGGCTATAAGATAGAGCGTTTGGCTGACATTCCGGAAGGCGAAAAGATTACTTTCTACACCTGCGGCAACTTTACTGACCTGTGCCGCGGCCCTCATGTTGAAAATGCCGGTGAAATCGGGGCGGTAAAACTGATGTCTGTTGCCGGTGCTTACTTCAAAGGCGACGAACACAACCCGATGCTGCAGCGTATTTATGGTACCGCTTTTAACTCAAAAGAAGAACTAAACGCTTATCTCCAGCGCATCGAGGAAGCCAAGAAACGCGACCATCGTAAACTTGGCACTGAACTTGACTTGTTCAGCTTTTCCGATAACGTTGGTCCGGGCCTGGTGCTGTGGCATCCTAAAGGTGCTTTTATCCGTAATGAGATCGAGTCATTCTGGCGCGAAGAACATTACAAGAACGGTTACGAACTGCTTTACACTCCGCATATCGGACGCAGTCAGCTCTGGGAAACCAGCGGACACCTTGATTTTTATGCGGAAGGAATGTATTCCCCGATGGACATCGACGGCGGAATGTACTATGCCAAGCCGATGAACTGTCCGTTTCATATTGAAGTTTACAAATCACGTTTGCGTTCATATCGTGAACTGCCGGCCCGCTGGGCCGAACTCGGAACCGTATACCGTTATGAAAAGAGCGGAGTTCTGCATGGACTGCCGCGAGTTCGCGGCTTTACCCAGGATGATGCTCACATCATCTGTACTCCGGACCAGATCGAAAGCGAGATCGCTGAAGTTCTGCGTTTCAGCCTGATGGTCTGGAAATCTTTCGGTTTCGACGAGATTAAAGTGTACCTTGCGACCAAGCCGGAAAAATCAGTTGGCGATAAAGAACGCTGGGACACCGCGCTGGTGTCGCTTGAGAAAGCGGTCAAAATGGCTGGGTTGGAATGTGAAGTAGATGAAGGCGGCGGCGCATTCTACGGACCGAAGATCGACTTGAAGATCAAAGACGCTATCGGACGTGAATGGCAGACTTCGACTATCCAGTTCGACTTTAACCTGCCGGAGCGGTTTGATATGACCTATGTCGGGGAAGATGGCAAACCGCATCGCCCGTTTATGGTTCACCGTGCGCTGTTTGGTTCGTTGGAACGTTTCTTCGGTATTCTGACTGAGCACTATGCCGGAGCGTTCCCGGTCTGGCTGGCTCCGGTTCAAGCGAAAATCCTGCCGATTACCGAGCGTCAGCTTGAATACGCGCAGGAGATCCGCGACCAGATGACTGCTGCGGGTTTGCGGGTTAAAGTGGATACCCGTTCCGCTTCGATTGGTGCGAAGATCAAGGACGCCAGAAATGAACGTATCCAGTATATGCTTATTCTCGGAGACCGCGAGGCTGAAGACAAGACTGCTTCGGTTCGTTCACGGCGCGAAGATCAGTTGGGCGACTTGAGTATTCCGGATGTCATCGCGAAAATTCGCGAAGATGTCGAAGCCAAGCGCTGAATAAAATAGTTAAGGCGCAGGAATCTGAATTTCCTGCGCCTTTTTTTGTTGTTATGTTACGACTTTTCCGGGGATGCAGCTGCTATGCTATGGGAATTGGAACCAGCATAACCGGGGTTCCTGTTTTCTTCATAACTTCGGCCGCCACACTGCCTGCTACCAGATGGTGCAGGGCGCTGTTGTTTTTTGCTCCCATTACGATCATTTCGGCTTCGTTCTTTCTGGCTTCATCTGCAATGATGATTCCAGCTTCGCCTCTGGCTCTGACCGTGGTTAAATCGATTCCCGCTTTCTTTATCTTTGCCGCAATCGCATCGATGTCGCGATTGCATTTGCAAAGTTTCCGGGCAAGTTCCGGGAAAGAACGTTTGCCGCAGACGCTGTTAGCGGTTCCATTTTTCGGCGGGGCAACGTGGATCAGGCAGAGATTTGCCTTCGTATTGATCGCAAGATCAATAGCTTTATCGATGATCCGGTCGGTGCCCTCAGTGAAATCTACGCATGCCATTATTTTTTTCATACGACAACTCCTTTCCTTAAGAGGTTTTGATTTTAATTAATATTTTTTTATCAATACATATATATTAATATCTAAATACTATTTTGTCAACAGGCAAATTGAAGAAATTTATGAAAAAATTAATAATTTATTATAAAATCGAAACTATTGTTACACGTTTGTATAGAATTACATTAATGTTAAGCGGGGGTGGTGGTTTGCAACATAAAGCTCTTTTTGAGAGAGTTTTGGTTTGTAAGTCATTGTTCTGTAATGATATTGTTTTTAACCTTTTTGAAGGAATATGGATGAAGGCCATGTTTTATTTATACATTAATGTGAAAGAAGGGAATGAGGTTCAGGATTCAGGATGTTTGAAGGTTTGTAAAGTCATAATCATGAACATGTTTTTTGTTTTTTATGTAACTGGCTAGTTGTTTTGTTTTTAAATAATGACCCCCTTGACGTAATGGAGGTGTTTTTATACGATGATAGAGAATATGGCATGGTCAATGCTTAATCAATTGCTGGCAATACAATGTTTTGCTATTGATATTTGCCTTTGAGTCATGCGGGAAAGGGCAGTTTGAAAGCGTAGCTGTTTCAGGGTGAAATTTAAGGAGATAACCTGTATGAATTGAGTAGATATTCAACATTTTTTTGCAATAAGATGAAATATTAGAGAATCGTTTTTTTTGTAAATTTATTGTTATACAAAAGAAACCCTAATATTTGCCTAACAATATTATGGTAATTTGTGTGTTATAGAAATCCGTATAGTGCGGAAAGATAAGAACAATAGAAAGAGAGAAAATTGGAATGAAAAGAGCAGTATTACTAATGGTTGTCGGTTATGCTCTGACAGCCGCCATTGTCAGTGATGCACAATTCTCAACTGGACCCCTTGGAAAGATCAGGAAGATCAGGTTCATGCAGGATGACGCGCAGATGTACATGGTAACCAAGGTCTATAAGCTGAAGCATATTGCAGCTCCGGACATTGTGCCGTGGGTACTTGGCGCGGTCAAGCGCTATGACCACAACTCTCAGGTTGAGCGTCTTAAATACAAATTCAAAAAAGAGATGTTCATTGTAGTCACTACTCCTCCGGAAATGATGCCGTATGTTGACAAGATGGTTGAAGCTCTGGATATCCCGTCCCCGAAAGATGCAAATGGATCTATCATCCAGGGTACTGGTATCTATCGTTTCTCATATCGCCCGAAACAGCGTTCAACCGAAGAAATGGTTTACATACTTAATAAAGCGGTAAAAAGCGGTGACGGTATTGTTTATCGTAATGCCGATTCAAATATGATTTACTGGAAAGACTCCCTGTCTGACGGTAACACTATTTTGAAATGGGTCAAGAATCTGGACCGTCCGGTTCCGCAGGTTAATCTTACTCTGAAAGTGTATGAAGTTCGTGAAAGCACCTTGCGTGACCTCGGTATTGATTACCTGGCCTGGAAGAACGGCCCCGGTCTCAATCTTTTCGGCATTGGCGCTGAAGCACTGAATTTCCGTGCTGCTGACGCCGTCCTTAATACCCTTACTTCAAAAGCTGTTGATGTTCTCGGTAACTTCAACTGGGGTTACGGCGCTTTCTTTGTTGCTCCGCAGTTTGACCTTAGCTTTGTCAAGCTTCTGCAGCAGTCCGGTAACGCCAAAGTTTCTGCAAGCGCTTCAATCACCATGATCAATAAAGAAGGCGACTACAAAGTTGAGTTTTCACCGGCTTTCCAGAATATCGTCAAAAACCAGGATAATGACAAATCCTCCATCGAGGACAGTTCCGATGCTACAATCGCTCTGACTGTAACTAATCCGACCATTTGCTTCCAGCCTCCGGCGGGTTCTGTCAACTTCAAGACTGGTGTTATTCCTTACACCAAGGACGCATATGAAAACCTGTACAAAGGCGCTGTCCTTTTTGATTACAATATTTCAATGTCCACCGTTGTTGAAAGAAACAATTTCGGGCAGGAACTTACCGAAAAGAGTGAAGTTGATTCTGACCTGACTCTGGAAATGAAATCTGAAAAACTGCTGGCTTCATGGAACCGCGAGCAGGAAGTCGAACAGAATATCGGTATCCCGTTCCTCTGTGAGATTCCTGTGCTCAAGTACATCTTTGGTTCGACTACAAAAGTCAAGGAAAAAGTATACTTCTACGTTACTGCAGAGGCCCATTTGGTTCATCCGGAATCATCTCTGTCGAAGTTTGCAGGACGCATCATCACAGATGCTCAAATGTCAGACATGGAAAAGAAATAATATAGAGTATATTTAAAGGAGAATTACAGATATGAATATGAAATTAATGATGACAGCGGGAACTCTTCTTGCTGCGGTTGCAGGGTTCGCCCAGAACTCTTACAATACCAGCCCGTCTCCGGCTTATGGAGAATCACAGGTAAAAGCCTGGTTGAAAGTTGACATTGATAAAGATACTGACACTGTTCACTTTATCCGTGATAACAACGACCCTTATGTAATCACCAAGGTTTACAGACTGAAGCATGCTGATGCTTATGAAATCCGCCCCTATCTGCGCTCTGCCGTCCAGTCATTGCGTGTAGATGGCGACGAAACCACTGTTGAATGTATCAAATACAACAACGGCGCCAACTTCGTCATAATCTCTGCTGAAGATTTTCGCTTTGCCGAACACAGCAATGGTATGGGTATTGACGAGATCGTCAAGCGCCTTGACCAGCCGAAGATCACCTCTTCATCCGGTTCACCGAGATACTACTACTTCCCGTCCTATCGCAATGCTGCCCAGCTGAAGACAATGGTTGACGAAGTAGGTGCGAACTTGAAGAATGAAGCCTATGAGCTTACCCAGGGTAAGGACAAAGTGCTTTATGATCCGCATTTGAACTGTCTCTTCATGTACACTCCTCCGTACAGCAAGAAAAACATTGAGTATATGCTCAAACAGTACGACGTTCCGAACCCGGAAATTTCCCTTACTTACGCAGTTTACGAAGTAAGCGCTGAGAATGACGGAAAAATGGGGCTTGACTTCCAGGCCTGGAAAAACAATGACGGCGTTGACTTGTTCTCGACCGGTGCCCGCTATCGCAGCAACTGGGCCAATACTGTTGACGGCGGTATGATGACCAATGGTTCCAGCCGTACCCAGTTCCTCAATGTTAATCCGAAATGGAATTCCAAATACTTTGATTTCCTGACCTCCAAAGGTTATGCCAAAGTCGTTACTTCCGGTAACCTGGTCGTTAGAAACAATAAAGTTGCTTATATTAACCGTAAGACTGGTCTGTTCAATTTCGATTACGAAAAGATCGCGGACAAATCTCTGGGTGAAACCTATCAGGTTCTTGAAGGCAAAAGATTTGTCCAGGGTGGAGCCAGTGCCTCTGTAGATACAGTTGGGGATTATATGTTTAAAGCTTATGATTCCAGCGGTACTCAAATTCTGTTGGCCGGCGGCGGAGTAAGTGATACAGATTCAGTTAAGGCTACCTTTACTGTTATGAAGCTCAATGTTGAGGATTCCAACGAAACTCGTTATTACCTGCATTTGAAAGATACTGAACTGTATTTTACCAAGAATGGCGGCAATAAAGGTAAAGAGATTCACGCCTACGGCTTTAAGCTGTATAAGGGTGTTGGTAATGCTGACGACGGTTACAGTTGGGAAGAGCAGTCATCCTGGAAGCAGGATAATGATATGGTTATCTACAAAGGTTACAAAACCTTTACTGACGGCAATAGCTACGGTTTCTCTATCGAAGTTGCCCCGTCTGTATGCGGCGATGCCACCAACCTGAGTATTGTTATGGAAAACGACTCTCTGATGGGTTGGAATTCTGACGGTTCTCCGCGTATCTCCAAGAGCAATGCCGTAAGCACCTCTGTAATGATCAGCCACAAAAGCAACCGTTTTGTTGTTGGCGGTCTTGAAACCAAAAGCAGAGTTCGCGGCGTCAGTGGCGTACCGTTCCTGAAAGACCTGCCGTTTATCGGTTGGGTGTTCTCTACTGAGTCAGAATCCACCAAGAAATCTCAACTGGTATTGGTTGCCGAGTGCAGCGTGTCAATGCCGGAACAGAAGATCAAAGATGGTATTCATGGTGACATCATCAAGGTTGACAACAACCTTGAAGGCGCCGGCACCAAATTCAATGAATGGGGTTTCCAGCAGCTGCTTCTTGATAAAGATGCTTCTAAAAACTGGACTCCGTAACATAATTTGATTCTTACCTCAAGCGGGACTTCGGTCCCGCTTTTTTTTTTGCCCTAGTTCAGGACAAAAATATCACCGGCTCAGTCGGAGAGTTACCAAAAATCTTTAGATTTAAGTATCCCCCCGGAGCGCGGACAGCCTGTCATGTTGCATAACGTGATCTCGTCCGCATATTACCTCGAGACTAACGGCTCGTCAGCGCCTCGCCCCCCGCCTGGCTTAATTTATTCCACAGACCGTAGCTTGCGTTCTCCGTAACGCAAGTATGTTTTGAATGCGCTGCGGAGATCGCATCCAACTTTTGACTTAATTTATTCCACAATCTGGGGGGCGAGCGGCCTCGCGAGCCGTGCTACCTCGAGACCATACGGCTCGTCAACGCCTTGCCCTCCAGTTGAGTTAATTTGCTGATTCCCTGGGAGAGCGGACGCATTTTTCTCGAATACAGCAAGAGGAAGACTTTAGCTGCAACCCGTTAATTAGGTGCATTACAAGCTCTAAACAGGGCTGTTGTTGTAATGCTTATACCGCGCTTGTGCATACAGCCAGCTCGGCTGGTGCTTTTGATTGTTCTTTTGAGCTTGGGAACAGGATAAATTGGAAAAATGTAAATAAAACATATTTCAATAAATTTATTGTTATGCAAAACAAACCCTAATATTTCTCTAACATTAATAGGGTAACTTAAACAACATAAAGATCCCGGAAGATGGACTTTAAAAACGTGTTAGAGAGAAAAAAAGGTTACATCCTGAAACGCAGGAACAAAAACCAAATAAAAAGGAATGAAACATGAGTATCAAAATGAACCGTAACATGAAGACTTTCATGTGTGCTGCTGCCGCAGTTGTCGGAGTTGGTGCTGTCGCAGAAACTATTAATGGCGCTGGCGCTTCTTTCCCGGCTCCGGTTTATCGCGTATGGACTTACTCTTATCGCAGAGCTGCCGGAACAAGAGTTAATTACCAATCAGTTGGTTCCGGTGCCGGTATCCGTCAGATCAAAGCCCGCACCGTTGATTTCGGCGCTTCTGACAAGCCGCTGAAAAAAGCCGATCAGGATAAAGCCAAAATGATTCAGTTCCCGATGCTGATGGGTGGCGTGGTTGTAGTTGCCAATATTCCCGGTATTGCAGACGGACAGCTGAAATTATCATCAGATGTTCTTGGAGATATCTTCCTTGGAAAGATCAAAAAGTGGAACGATCCGAAAATTGCTAAAGAAAATCCCGGCGTTAATCTGCCCGGTACTAAAATTACCGTTGTTCACCGTTCCGACGGTTCCGGCACAACCTGGATTTTTACCAATTACCTGAGCAAAGTTTCTAAAGAGTGGAGCTCAAAAGTTGGTTGTGGTAAAGCTGTCAAATGGCCCTGTGGGCTTGGTGGACAGAAAAACCCGGGCGTTGCCAATAACGTCAAACGTATTCCCGGCGGTATCGGCTATGTTGAATATACCTATGCCACCAGCGCTAAGATCCCGATGGTTCAATTGCGCAATAAAGATGGAAATTATGTCAAGCCTTCCCTGAAAGCCTTCCAGGCCGCCGGTGGAAACGCCGATTGGGATAATGCTCCGGGGCTCTACATGGTTCTTACTGAACAGCCCGGTAAAGACACCTGGCCGATCACTGGTGTTACTTACATCCTTATCCATACTGACCTGCCGATGAGCAAAGTTAAATCTCTGACCAAGTATTTCTCATGGTGCTATGCTGAAGGCGCTGGTTCTGCTGAGAAAATGGGATATGTTCCGATTCCGCAGAACGTTGTCAGCAAAGTTAAAGCTCTCTGGAAGAAAACTTACCCGGGTTTGAAGTAACCGGGAAACAGGATAAATACTAAAGATGAGTTTTTTCCCGAAAAACAGGGCCGCCTTTTCAGAGCGGGTATTTAAAATCATCACAAGCGTCGCGGCCTGGTCCGCGGCGCTTCTTATGGTGGGGTTTTTTATACAGCTCTTCCGGCAGGCTATTCCGGCTATCGGGCACTATGGATTGCGTTTTCTGGTATCGACAAACTGGGATCCTGTAAAAATGGATTTCGGTGCCGTGCCTGCAATCTACGGAACCGTAATCACATCTATTATCGCGCTCGGTACCGCGGTTCCTTTAAGTTTTGTTTTAGCTATGTTCCTGGTTGAGACCGCACCTCCGTGGCTTTCCAGGATTATGGAACCCGCTGTCGATATGCTGGCCGCGATTCCAAGTATTATTTTTGGGATGTGGGGACTTTTTGTATTGGTGCCGATTATTGAAAAATATTTTCAAGGGTTTGTCTGCAATACTCTTGGACTTGGAAGATTTTCTATTTTTGCAGGAGGCGGTGGTTTCAGTTATCTTACCGCCGGACTGGTTCTTTCATTGATGATTCTGCCGTTTATCTGTGCGGTTATGCGCGATGTTCTGAGAATGACGCCGTCGGTGGTGAAGGAATCCGCTTATGGAATTGGTGCAACTACGTCTGAAGTGACGTTTCACATAACCATGCGTTACGGGATGCAGGGAATGACAGGCGCAGTCTTTCTTGGACTGGGGCGGGCTGTTGGTGAGACCATGGCCGTTTTGTTTGTCATCGGTAATGTGCCGAAAGTATCTGCATCCTTGTTTGCGCCCGGTACTACTATTGCCTCTCAGCTGGCCAATGACTTCGGCGAGGCTGAAGGCATCTTTCAAAGCTCTTTATTTGAACTGGGATTGATTTTGCTGATCATGTCGTTTATGATTCAGGTTGCCGGCCAGTTGTGGCTGAACAAGGTCAGAAACGCCAGTGGAGGTGGATTATGAGAAAAAGAAGCTTGGCTCCGCGCAAAATTATTGACCGGCTCATTCAGATAATATCCTTTATGATTGCGCTTTTCAGTATTGCGATGTTGATTTGGATACTTACAGTTATTGTCATAAACGGTATTACCGCATTAAACTGGGAACTGCTGGTAAATCCGACCGCTCCGTACGGAATTCCTGGCGGCGGATTGGCCAATGCGATCGTCGGTACCGTAATCATAACGACAGGCGCGGTTGTTCTTGGAGTACCGTTCGGTCTTCTTGGAGGGATCTATCTTGCCGAATTCGGCGGTTCGACCAGGTTTGGCAAGTTCATTCGTTTTTCAGCAAATGTAATGATGGGAATCCCGTCTATTATCGTTGGTCTGTTTGCGTACACCCTGATCGTCCTGCCTACAGGACATTTTTCCGGTTTTGCCGGTTCTGTCGCTCTGGCGATTATCATGCTGCCGGTGGTTTTGAGGACCACGGAAGATGTTCTGGGGATGGTGCCTAACGCATTGCGTGAGGCCGGGTTGTCAATGGGGATGCCACGTTGGAAAGTGACTTTTTCAGTTATTTTCAAATCCGCGAAGCGCGGTTTGATAACCGGTGTTCTGCTGGCGATTGCCCGAGTCAGCGGAGAAACAGCGCCTTTGTTGTTTACTGCATTGTGGAGCGATGGCTGGCCGACTTCCTTCTTCACTCAGCCGACCGCCAATATGACTGTTACAATTAACGAATACGCCACAAACTCGCCGTTTGATGTTATGCATGCCCGCGCCTGGAGCGGGGCGTTGCTGATAACAGTTGCGGTTTTGGCACTGAATATAATCTGCAAAATCTTTTTCAGGGAAAAACGTGTATGAATAAAGCTATAGACAAAGACAGTTCGGACAGGCCGGTTAAGATATCGGTTCGTAACCTGAATTTTTATTATGGAAATCATCAGGCTCTGTTCGACAATAATATGGATATATATGAGAATCAGGTGACCGCGGTCATCGGGCCTTCCGGTTGCGGTAAGTCAACTCATTTGAGAACCTATAATCGTATCTTTGAACTTTATCGTGAGCAAAGGGCGACAGGTGAAATTCATATTGACGGTCAAAATATTCTTGATCCGGCTGAAGACTTGCTTGAACTGCGCCGTAAAGTAGGTATGATATTCCAGAAGCCGACGCCGTTTCCGATGTCGGTTTTTGACAACGTTGCCTATTGTGTCAAGCTGCATTACAAGCTGAAAAAAAGCGAGTTGGCTGACAGAGTTGAAAAATCCTTGCGGCAGGCCGCTATCTGGGATGAAGTAAAAGATAAGCTGCGCAAACCCGGGATGTCTCTTTCAGGTGGACAGCAGCAGCGTCTGTGTATTGCCCGCGCGATTGCGGTGGAGCCGGAGATATTGTTGATGGATGAACCTACTTCGGCTATCGACCCGGTCGGCACCAGAAAAATAGAAAGTCTGGTTGAAGAGTTGAAAGATGACTTTACAATCGTTATAGTTACCCACAACATGCAGCAGGCAGCCAGGGTTTCCGATAGAACGGCATTTTTCTTTGAAGGCAATATAATTGAATATGATGATACTGAAGTGATCTTTACCCGTCCGAATTGCAAGCAGACGGAAGATTATATAACTGGACGCTTTGGTTGAGGTAAGAAACTTGGAGAAATTTATGACTAACATTCATCTGAAAAGAGAAGTCGAACGCCTGAAGGAACATGTCTGTCGCCTTGGAACTCTGGTGGAAGAGTCTATGCAGGCGGTTGCGGCTGCTGATAAAACTCATGATTATGAGCTGGCTCGCAATATCATTAACAATGATGCCGAAATTGACAAACTGGAAGTGGATATTGAGGAGGAGTGCCTCAAGATGCTGGCTCTTTATCAACCGGTGGCTACCGATTTGAGGTTTGTCACTTCATGCTTGAAAATGAATAATGATATGGAACGTATAGGCGATCTCTGCTGTAACATCGCGGAACGTATTCTTGATTCTGAAGACCGTACGCCGGTCAGAATGCCCGAAGTGATGGATATGTTCAATATGGCCCGGCGTATGGTAAAAGACGCTATCAGCGCCATGATCGATACTGATACCATGCTGGCGGCTGATGTCATGAAGCGCGACGATGAGGTTGATGACAACCTTGCGATTGTTTTCAAAAAGACCATTAAAGAATTGAAGGAGACTCCGGATAAGTCTGAAGAATTATTGAATAACCTCGGTATTGCCAGAAATCTTGAGAGAATAGCTGATTACGCCACCAATATTTGTGAGGATATTTTCTATATGGCCGACGGCGTCATTGTTCGCCATAATATCAGTTAAACCTTTTTTTTGTTGAAATAGCTTTTATTATTTAAAAACGGGATATCTTTGCGGGTGTTCCGTTTTTTTTATGTGATGCGCCTTCTCCCGCATGTGGACAAATAATATATTTACAGCCTGATTTATTGAAATTTTATTATATTGTGGTATTTTAAAAAAGGAGATGTATATCTATGAGGGGGTGTTTTTATTTATTTCCGCTTCTGTCGCATCTTTCTGTGAAATTTATTTTGTGTTCAAGTTATTTGTATTGGAAATGAAAGAGGGAGAGAGTTATGTTAAACTCTAAGGCGGTGTTATTACTGTTTTTTGCAGTCGCTATTTTATTCACTCAAAATGCTCAGGCCTATCTTGATCCCGGTACAGGGAGTTATGCGCTTCAGATCACCTTGGGATCTATTCTGGCAAGTTGGGCGATGATTGCAGTTTGCTGGCGCTACTTCAAAGAGAAATTGTTCTTCTGGAAGACATGGAGTAATAAGAGTGAGACAGATGAGCAACGTTGATCGCCTGCCAAGTTCTTTCCGCGACCCGTCCGGTTTCCTGTATCGAAAGGACGATATATTATTTCGGCAGGTCAATGAATCTTTTCTAGCAGAGTACCATCATATGATTGACTCCGGTTTGTATCAGGAGTTGATTCGGCGCAATTATTTGATCGACCATGAAGAAGTCGATTCTCAATCCGGTAAGACCCTGCGCCCCAGAATGCTTCCTTATATCTCATACCCTTACGAATGGTGCTGGATGCAATATCGTGACGCTGCGTTGCTGACTCTTGATATTGCATTGCTGGCACTGGAATACGGTATGTGTTTAAAAGATGCGTCCGCCTATAATATACAGTTTGATGGGGCGTCGCCGATTTTTATTGATACGTTATCATTTGAGAAATATACTGAGACGCCATGGTCAGGTTACGGTCAGTTCTGTTGTCATTTTCTTGCGCCTCTCGCTTTGATGTCATACTGTGATCAAAGACTGAATGAGTTGATGAGGGTGTACATCGATGGAATTCCTTTGGACATGGCATCGCAATTGCTGCCGTTTCGTTCACGTTTGAAGCCGGGATTGCTGTTTCATATACATCATCATGCCAAGAGCCAGAAAAAATATGCAGGAGAAAAAGAGGAAAAATTGCGGGATGTAAAAATGTCCCGTTCTGTGATGACTGCAATTCTGCAGAATCTCCGCAGTACCATTTGCGGATTGAAGTTTGACCGGGATGATACCGAATGGGCTGAGTATTACGCTAATATGCTGAATTATTCCGATGCCGCTATCGATGTCAAAGCCGCGCTGGTAGAAAGATTTTTGGACCGGATCAAGCCTGAAACTGTATGCGACCTCGGAGCCAACAGCGGTATGTTTTCCGCAATTGCCGCCGAAAATTCACATGTTGTTGCGTATGATATTGACCGGGACGCGGTGACCGCCCATTATGCTGAATTAAGCAGGGGTAAGAAAAAAAATATATTGCCTCTGCTTGTGGACCTGACCAATCCGTCTCCCGCTATCGGATGGGCGCTCCGAGAACGTCAATCATTAACGGAACGAGCTCCATTTGATTGCGTGATGGCCCTTGCACTGGTCCACCACCTTGCCATTTCAAACAACGTACCGCTGGATATGCTGGCTGAATATTTTGCGGAATTGGGTAAATGGCTGATTATCGAATTCGTGCCTAAGTCAGATTCTCAGGTAAGAAAGCTTCTTGCTACCCGGAAAGATATTTTTACAGACTATAACGAACCGGCATTTGAGGCTGTCTTTTTGCAGAGATATGAGCTGGTTGAAAAGTATGCGATAGACGGAACCGAGAGAACGTTATATTTATTAAAGCTGAAGCATTAGCGCCACTGGCATCTTGTCAGAGCAGGTTCTTGATCGCAATTTAAGGCCTGATCCGGTCCCGACAGGCGAAGTATTTTATGGGTGATTCCGATTCAGCCTTTTATCAACTTATTACCAATGCTGAAGAGCTGGAGTCATGTAAAAATATCAACCGCCGTATAACCCTGTTCGATGTAGCAAAGGCATGCAATTATCAAAGCACGATTATTTCCTTCCGCAATGATTGGGTCGGTTTTTGGCCGGTCACCGCTACAATCGGCCGAACGGCTGACAACTGTTTTTATCTTGGAAAACGGGATTTTCCTGGACAGAATCTGTCAAGTCTTCTATTGGATACAGAACTTCCCGGATACCTGAGAAAGCCCTATAAGGAAAAGGCAGTGCATCCTCAGCGTTCATTTGTTGTAGTTTGCCCTTTCGGTACCCACCAAGGGATGATAAATCCTCCGAAGAACTTTTGTGAGAAATATGCAAAACACTCGACTTATGAGAAGGGGCTGTTGTTTTTTGATAAACAACTCGGGAATATTTTTGCGGAGCTTAAGGCGCATCCCGAAACGAAAGCCATACTTTACTGCAGCGACCACAGTTATTTCCGGGATGACGATAAGCGGATCGTTATGTTCGTCTATCTTGCCGACAGCTTGATTAAAGAGCGTCCCGGTATTAGAGTGGAGCTCCGGAAGAAAGCCAAAGAAAAAATTTATGCTAATGGCATTTATGATCTGATGCTCTGGCTTATGAATATTTCAGAGCGGGAAAAAAGCCCAAATAACCGCGGTTCTACTGGTATTTAATACAGAAACTTGCCCGCGTATTTGCATATTAAATACAATCTCATGCAGCATAATATTTGGAGAGGGATCGGGGATTTTGTGGTTTGCCTGATATTTTTACTGGATTTTTGCTGAAATGTGTAATATATTCTGTTCGCTGATTGTATTATCTTTGATTTTCCACGCTAGAATTCAAGAAAGGGATGCTTGATGAGACAGAAGATGCTATTGCTGGGGGCATTATTTTTCGGTGTGCTGTCCGGTATTTTAACTTATAATTTGATCGATTCAGAGAAAAAACGTATACGCGGTGAAGCGTCGGAAATATATGTTTGTCAGTTGACTCGCGCTTTGGCCGGCAATGATGAGATCAAAGATGATGATTTGACCAGGTTAAAAGTTAAACGTTTACGTCAAAATATGGCCATGACCCGCGAAGTTCCGTGGAACAAGAAAAACATTCTTATCGGCCGTCGACTTGAATCCGCAAAGGAAAAAGGGGAAATCCTATATTGGACCGACCTGAAGCCGGCTTTGCGCCGTCGTACCGGTCTAAGCAACTATATCCCATCAGAAATGCGTGCAATATCAATTCCGGTTGATAATATAACTTCGGTATCCGCCCTGGTTCAGCCGGAGGATCATGTCGATATAATCGGCACCTTCCGATTCCCCAATATGCAGGGGGAAAAAGGCTTTGACACTGTTACTCTGACTATCTTGCAGAATGTCGTCATCCTGGCGACCGGGGATGATTGGGGGCGTTACAGCCAGGTGGGCGCGACATCCCGTCGCCGCGGTTACAGCACTGTAACTCTCGCTTTGACTCCGAAAGAGGCGGAAATGATAATATTTGCCAGCAGTAAAGGTAAATTGAGCCTGTCTTTGCGGAACGCGGAGGAAACCCAGTTTGAAACCAATCTGCAATCTGTTAACTTCAGATTCCTCGAAAATAAGATTCCAGAGTATAACAAAGAACGTGAACAGCGCCAGCGCGGCCGCTGAAAAGATATTTATTACGGAGTACCGGCATGTATGAAGTCATAATCAGGCAGCCCGGAAGCGGGGATGCAATGGGCAAACTTGCTCCCGGCAGTTACACTATCGGGACCCGTGATACTTGTCACATCCAGTTTGAACGGCCTGAGATATCCGGAAACCATGCTCAGCTTATTGTCCGTGAAGGGCAATTACAAATAATCGACCTGGAGAGTAGTAACGGTACTACTCTTGACGGAGTGCCGATTCCGCCAAAACAGCCCTGTGATGTTCCGGTTGGCGGAACTATAGGTATTGGCGGGGTCTTGATTTTTGCAAAAGGACCGGTTGTTCCTGATGACATTGAGCAGATCGCCGAAGCCTCTCCAGCTCACCATCGTCATGATGAAGAGATGGACAGGAAACTCAAACAGGCGCAGAAAGAGGCGGAGAAACAGCTTGATCCGGCCGATACAAAGATTCCTATATTAAAAATATCAGGTATTCCGGCAAAAGTTCGACCCCTGGTTCAGGAGATCAAGCGCAGAGCCCATCTTGAGTTGCTGAAACGTCTTAACCTTAAAAAGATGGCAATATCAGGCACTTCGCAGGATGAGCTGGAAAACAAAGCTAAAGAGACTATTTCCGAGATATTGTCGGAACTTTCCATTCCTTTGCCCAAGGGCGCGCCGATCGAGGTTATCGAAAAAGAGTTGGTTCAGGAGGCGATCGGGCTTGGTCCGCTTGAGTACCTGATCGAAATGGATGATATCTCTGAAATCATGGTAAACGGACCGAATGACGTATATGTTGAAAACAAAGGGGTCATCTATAAGACGGATACCGCTTTTGCCGATGATAAGCAGGTGCAGGCGGCGATTGAGCGCATTGTTTCGCCGCTTGGACGCCGTATTGATGAGAGTTCTCCCATGGTGGATGCCCGTTTGAAGGACGGTTCCCGTGTTAACGCGATCATCCCGCCGCTGTCGCTTGTCGGCCCGACGATTACCATCCGAAAATTTTCCAAAAATCCTTACAAGGTTGATGATTTGATCAATTTTGGATCGATAACCGCGGAGATTGCGGAATTTCTGCATGCCTGTGTACAGGTGAGAAAGAATATTATCATTTCCGGTGGTACCGGATCAGGTAAAACCACCTTGCTAAATGTTCTCAGCTCGTTCCTGCCGAACCGTGAACGTATTGTCACTATTGAGGACGCGGCGGAATTGCAGTTGAACAAGGACCATGTGGTCCGGCTAGAGTCCAGGCCTCCTAATATTGAAGGTAAAGGCGCGATAACGATTCGCGACCTGGTCAGAAACTCGCTGCGTATGCGCCCCGACCGGATTGTGGTCGGTGAGTGTCGTGGCGGCGAGGCTTTGGACATGCTGCAGGCCATGAATACCGGACATGACGGTTCGCTGACAACGGTTCACGCCAATACTCCGCGTGATGCGCTGGCCCGTTTGGAAACTCTTGTTCTGATGGCGGGATTTGATTTACCTTTGCGGGCTATTCGTGAACAGATATGTTCCGCTATTGCGATTATCGTTCAGGTCAATCGCGAAAAAGACGGGTCCCGTAAGGTCACTCATGTCAGCGAAATAACCAAGATGGAAGGCGATATAATAACAATGCAGGATCTGTTCGTCTTCAAGCATGAAGGTTGGGACGATAATGAAAAGATCGTCGGCCGTTACGTTCCTACCGGTAGTGTTCCTACTTTCATGGATGAGATAAAACGCGCCAAAATACCGCTTGATATCAGTATTTTCAGTAAGGGGATGTAACTGGATATGGATGAAATACTTGACAGCATTGATATTTCAATTGCCGCATCTTTCTGCGTTTTCATCAGTGTCACTTTGGCGACGTTGGTGGTGGTTGATTTTATTTCATTCGCATCAAACCGCTATCGGGAAAGGTACTTGAAAGAGGCTGCAGTTGAACTTGATGATATTCTGCTCCAGATTCCCGCAAACCGCATCCTCGACCTCAGTTTGGCGGTCAGTGCTCTGGCAACCTGCGCCGTACTCGGCCTTTTTGCGCTGCTGGCAGACAGCTGGAGCTGGACAACGGTTTCAATCTGGATGGCTATTACCATGATTGTCTCTTTTCCCGCTCCGCGAATGTATTTGAAATTCCTCGGGAAACAACGTTTAAAAAAATTCAATGAACAGTTGGAGGAGGCGTTGACCTCGATGAGCAGTTCTTTGAAGGCCGGTTTCAGTATTACCCAGGCAGTTGAGGCGGTCGCGTCCGAAAATAAAGCGCCTATCGCCATTGAATTCAGACTTTTGCTTCAGGAAATAAGACTTGGCGTTCCGCTTGAGAAAGCGCTTGAAAATATGTGTTCACGTCTTGGGAGTGATGACCTTGAGCTTACCGCTACTGCAATCATTACCGCCCGCCAAACCGGAGGTGACCTGACATCTATTCTTGATCGCCTGGCCAGTGTTATCCGGGAACGGACAAGGATCAATAACAAGTTGGATGCAATGACGGCTCAGGGAAAACTTCAGGCCTTCATTATCGGAGCGATGCCGTTCGTGCTGTTATTTGCGATGAATTATATAGCGGCTTCGACCATGAAGATTTTTTACAATTCCATATACGGCATTTTGACTATTATCGCTGTCGTTATACTGGATTTGTGCGGTTTCCTGGCAATCCGCAAGATTACTAAAATTGACATATAAGGACTCTTATGGCGTTTGATGAACAATTAATGGCTTTTATGGCGGCTTTATGTGCGGGTATATCGGTTACCTGTTTTCTGCGGGCGTTTTTCTCTCTTATTGAGAAGATCGAAGTTGACAAGGATATATCATACGAAGCCAGACGCTCATTACCAGTCTTTTTCAAGCTTTTTATGCCTTTTGTCCCAAATGTTCGCTTCATTGTTCGCAAGGAAAGTTTCAAGCGTTCGGTCGCTATGACTGATGACAAGGTGACCATGGCCGGCTATGGCCATGTACTTAATGGTGAATCATTTGTCGGGCTCCGCCTGGTGATAGCATTTTTTTCCTGCGGTCTGCTGGTTCTGTGTTTGATGGCCGGTCGCCCGATTGTCGGCTTGTTGATGGCTGCCTGTCTGTGCATATATCCGCAGGTTTGGTTGACCAAAAAAGTTAATCAGCGGCACATGGAAATTATGAAGGCACTTCCGAATATTCTTGATTTGTTGACCTTGTCTGTAGAAGCCGGTAAAGACTTCCTGACCAGTATGCGGGATATTCTTGTCGGGCGCAGGATGGATGCACTGGCGGAGGAACTGGGGCGGACATTTAAGGAGATACAGTTGGGGAAAAAGCGCGAAGATGCTTTACGTGACCTTGCAATGCGGGTTCGCCAGTCTGATTTAACCAGTGTCTGTAATGCGATAATCCAGGCGGAGGAGCTGGGGGTCAGTATCGGACATCTGCTCAGAGTGCAGAGTGAGATGCTCCGCAATAAGCGCTTTACCAGGGCGGAAAAGCTGGCCAATGAAGCTCCGATCAAAATACTATTGCCAATGATTCTTTTTATCTTTCCGGCTGTTTTTCTGGTTCTGATGGTGCCGATCGCAATGCAGGCGTCCAGGTTTTTTACAAGGTAAATATGTTCTTAGGATCTGGTCTTTTGAGATGCAATTTTCAACCGTTTATTATGTATAAAGCTATATGATTCATAACCTGACAAAAAAAAATACGATTTCGCGTTCGCCTTTTTACGCAACTGGTTTTATATTAAGGGTGCGCGGAATGATCGGCCGGAGTTTTGCTTCAGCTGATTTTGACGCGATGGTTTTTGAACGCTGTACGTCGATCCATACGATGTTTATGTCGGAAGCGATCGACGCCGTTTTTATCGATCTGGAAAACCGGGTGTCCCGGGTCTGTTCGAATTTGTCTCCATGGCATCCAGTCGTTTTCGGTCATGGCGGCAGAAGTG
>MDTD01158086.1_pt1 | contig 20401 bp, 16 predicted proteins | sample 811221 | NCBI WGS metagenome assembly MDTD01 (sample SAMN05326646, study PRJNA326480) | marine metagenome | isolation source: seawater | place: Pacific Ocean: South West | collected 2011
AATCTAACAATGTACTTTCTTTCTTAACTAAAAGTTCGCACCAACCTATATGAGGAATTTTTTGATTCTTAATTTGTGGGATTTTTTTTACTCCGCCTTTAACGATCCCTAACCCCTCACTACTACCTTCTTCACTAAATTCAAAAAGTAGCTGCAATCCTAAGCAAATTCCTAGAAAAGGATTCCCTTCGTTAATCCACTCTTTAATCGTTTCAATAAGACCAGTTTCATGAAGATTTTTGATGGCTGGATCAAAGGCTCCTTGCCCAGGTATTATTAATCCTTCACATTGTTTTATCTGGTTTCTCTGATTGATAATTAAAACTTCTTGATCTAAATTTTCGATAGATTTTTTAACAGAATGAATATTACCCATTCCATAGTCAAGAAGTCCAATTTTTCTCACAACTTATTTTATAAATGTTTTGATAGGGTGCTTGATAAAGTTCCTTTGGGAACTGCACCTACAACAGTATCAACTTTTTGACCACCTTTAAAAATCATTAATGTAGGAATGCTTCTAATGCCATATTGACTAGCTACATTTGGATTCTCGTCGGTGTTAAGTTTAAAAACTTTAATTTTTCCCTCAAAGTCTTTTGAAATCTCTTCAACAATAGGTCCAACCATTCTGCAGGGACCACACCATGGAGCCCAAAAATCCACTAGAACAGGTAAATCACTTTGTAAGACTTCTTTATCAAATGAAGAGTCAGTTACGGCAGGAGCTGATGACATAATTTATATATTCCTTTAGAAAATTTAGCAGGCAATTTTTCTTAGTGATGCATTCGTTACAGATATAAATTGTATAAGTAACAAATTGTATTAAAAAAAAGCCCGAAAAATCGGGCGATTAGTGTGTGAGGAGTATGGGGTTTCCCCCATTAACTAATAATAACTCTTTATTAGTATTTTGTTCCCATTCACTAACACTTGATTTTATTTTCCCATTCCTAGTTGTTGTGCTTTTTGATAAACTTTACCCTCAGTAAGTAGTGATGGGGCAATAACAATTTCTACATTTTGCATCTCTTTTATATTTTGTGCACCTAGAGTACTCATTGATGTTTTTATTGCTCCTAGAAGGTTATGAGTTCCATCATCCAGCAATGCTGGGCCTTTTATTATTCTTTCTAATGTACCTGTAGATCCGACTTCGATTCTTGTTCCTCTCGGTAGGACTTGGCTTGGAGTTGCCATGCCCCAATGATAGCCTTTTCCTGGAGCGGAAGATGCTCTCGCTATAGGTGACCCAATCATTACTGAATCAGCGCCACAAGCGATACATTTACAGATATCACCTCCTGTTACAATTCCTCCATCACCAATTATAGGAACATACGTCCCAGTTTCTCTAAAGAAGTCATCTCTAGCTGAACTGCAATCCGAAATCGCAGTTGCCTGAGGCACTCCAATACCTAATACACCTCTTGACGTGCATGCTGCTCCAGGTCCAATACCAACCATTAGTCCTGCAACTCCAGCTTCCATTAATAACTTTGCTACTTGATAAGAAACACAATTCCCTGCAATAACAGGAATATTAAGACTATCACATAAGTCTTTTATGTTAAGTGATTCTTTACCACTAATACCGATATGTTTTGTTGATACAACAGTTCCTTGTAAGAAAAATAAATCCGGTTTTGATTCTATAATAGTTTCTTTAAATTTGATTGCTGCCATAGGAGTGCCGCTCAAGGCTGCAATTCCACCATTATTTTTTATTTCACTTACCCTCTGATATATAAGATCCTCTTTAATTGGTTCACTATAAATCTCCTGCATGAGAGGTACAAACTCTTTTTTACCTACTGAGGATATTTGGCTTAGTACTGACTGGGGGTCTTTATATCTGGTTTGAATACCTTCCATATTAAGAACTCCCATTGAACCTAATTTGGAAAGTTCAATTGCTGTACTAACATCTACTACGCTATCCATTGCGCTTGCAATAATAGGAACATCTCTTTTAATATTTCCTATAGACCACGAAGTATCAGTTAAATCATAGTCAAGTGTCCTTTCACCAGGTACCAAGGCTATCTCATCGATACCGTAAGCTCGTTTAACAGTTTTGTTTAAACCGATTTGAATATTCACCATTTGAATTCGTATATTTTGAATAAATTAACAACTAAAGGTGTATAAAGCCAATATTTTTAAATAATAAAAAGAAATATTTATTATTTGACTATGTATTGTGAGTATTTGAAAATTTTTTAAAATTATTTTTTGATTCAAAATTGAAATCTTTCATTATTATTAAGTAAAAGATTTTTATATGGCTGATAATCCTGGCACAGATGAAAACGGTTTAGATGAAGATAGTAATCGTATCATTCAAACTGACTTAAGAAATGAAATGTCGCGTTCATACTTAGAGTACGCGATGAGCGTAATTGTTGGGAGAGCCTTGCCTGATGCAAGGGATGGTCTTAAACCAGTTCATAGAAGGATATTATATGCGATGTATGAATTGGGTTTAACAAGTTCAAGGCCTTACAGGAAATGTGCAAGAGTTGTTGGGGAGGTTCTAGGTAAATATCATCCTCATGGAGATACTGCAGTTTACGATGCACTAGTCAGAATGGCTCAAGATTTCTCCATGAGAATGCCTCTTATAGACGGCCACGGTAATTTCGGATCAGTTGATAATGATCCTCCTGCTGCCATGAGGTATACAGAATCCAGGTTGCAATCTTTAACAGATGAGAGTCTTCTTGAAGATATTGAATCTGAAACAGTTGATTTCGCAGATAATTTCGATGGATCACAACAGGAACCCACTGTTTTACCGGCAAGAATCCCACAATTACTTTTGAATGGTTCTTCAGGCATTGCTGTAGGTATGGCCACAAATATACCTCCACATAATTTGGGTGAAATAATTGATGGACTCAAAGGTTTAATAAAAAATCCTGAAATGGATGAAACAGAGTTATTTGAATTAATAAAAGGACCAGATTTTCCGACAGGGGGACAAATTCTTGGAAAGCAAGGAATTTCTGAAACTTATCTATCTGGTAGAGGATCAATAACAATGAGGGGCGTTGCTGACGTACAACAAATTAAGTCTCCTGGCAGGCCAGAAAAGGATGCGGTCATAATAACTGAATTACCTTTCCAAACCAATAAAGCTAGTTTGATTGAAAGAATAGCTGATTTAGTAAATGAGAAAAGATTAGAAGGAATTTCTGACATAAGAGACGAGAGTGATCGAGATGGAATGCGAATCGTAATTGAATTAAAACGAGATGCATACCCTCAAGTAGTTTTAAATAATCTCTTTAAATTAACTCCCCTTCAAAATAATTTTAGCGCTAACATTTTAGCTCTCGTTAATGGAGAACCAACTACTCTCTCTCTTAGAAAAATGTTGGATGTATTTCTAGAATTTAGGGTTGAAACAATTAGGAGAAGGACCGGTTTCCTTTTAAGAAAAGCAGAGGAAAGAGATCATATCTTACAGGGTCTTTTAATGGCTTTGAGCAGTTTAGATGAGATTATAAATCTTATCAGGGGGGCAAAAGATACTGCTACAGCAAAGGAAAAATTGCAAATAGATTATAAATTATCTCAAATTCAGGCAGATGCTATTTTGCAAATGCAATTAAGAAGATTAACTGCTTTAGAGGCAGATAAAATTAAAGATGAACATGATGAACTCATTCATAAAATTGAAAAATTCAAGAATATTTTAGGTGATAAAGAAAAAATTTTTGAAATAATACTTTCGGAATTAGATAAAATATATGAAAGATTTAATTCTCCTAGAAAAACAGAAATTTTAAATTTAGGGGGTGGATTAGACGATATTGATCTTATTGCAAATGAAAGATCAGTAGTCTTATTAACTGAAGCAGGGTATCTAAAAAGGATGCCTGTAAATGAGTTTGAGTCTACAAGCAGAGGTTCGAGAGGTAAAGCTGGAACAAGAACTCAAAGCGATGATGACGTAAAATTATTTATTAGTTGTAATGATCATGATACCCTTTTACTCTTCAGTGATAGAGGTGTTGCTTACGCTCTCCCTGCATATAGAGTTCCAATGAGCAGTAGAACTGCAAAAGGAACTCCTTCCGTACAATTGCTTCCAATTCCAAGAGAGGAGCAAATCACTTCACTACTATCTGTTGAATCTTTTGAAAATGAAAACTATTTATTAATGTTAACTAAGGGAGGTTTTATTAAAAGAACTCCATTATCTGCCTTCTCAAAAATACGTTCTAATGGTTTAATTGCCATAAGTTTAGAAGATGGTGATGCATTAACTTGGGTTAGGTCTTCAAGCGAGGGAGATAGTGTCTTAATTGGTTCAAGTAAAGGTATGACTATTCATTTTAGATTAGACCAAATTGAACTAAGACCTCTTGGAAGAACTGCTAGAGGTGTTAAATCCATGAATTTAAGAGATGGAGATAAACTTGTTTCAATGGATGTTCTTACTTCAGAACTAGTTGAACAATTATCAACATTGGATTGTGAAGACGAAGAAATTTCTGAAGAAGATAATTCTTTATCCGATGGTCCTTGGGTTTTAGTAGCAAGTTCATGTGGTTTAGGGAAAAGAGTACCAGTAACTCAATTTAGATTGCAAAAAAGAGCAGGGATGGGACTCAAGGCTTTAAAATTCAGGATAAAGGATGATGTTTTGGTTGGATTAAAAGTTCTTGGGAAAGGAGAAGAAATTCTTTTGGTAACAGAGAAAGGTGTAATTGTAAGAACAAGTGCAGATAAAATCTCACAACAATCAAGAGCTGCAACTGGAGTTAAATTACAAAAATTAGATGAAGGTGACCATTTAGCTGAAGTAGTTCTTGTTCCCAAAGTGCAGATCGAAGATGAACAAAGTAATTCCAATGAAGAATGAAACAAAAAGATTAATCTTAATTTATTAATGGAAGTAATCGAAGTTTTTGATATTTTAATACTAGGTTCAGGACCAGCCGCTTTATGCTTGGCTTCCGAATTGGCAAGTGAGAATCTAAATATTAGATGTATCTCTACTAAATCACCTTATGATAAATGGGTTAATACATATGGTATTTGGGCCTCTGAGTTAGAAGACTTGGGGCTTGAATCACTGCTATCACACAGATGGTCTGAAACAGTTAGTTTTTTTGGTAATGGTTTTGGTTATAACGGCAACAAACCTACTGAACATAAATATGACTATGGATTAATAGATAGAGAAGCATTTCAAAATGAATTATTAAAGAGATGTAAAGGGATAAAGTGGATTAATGACACAGTTATAAAAATCTCATCTTTAGAGCAAAACTCTGAAGTTTTATGTCAATCAGGTCTTAAATTAGAGTCTAGATTAGTAATTGATGCAAGTGGTTATAAAAGTAACTTTATAAAAAGACCAGTTGGTCTCGAAGTTGCTCAGCAAGCTGCATATGGAGTTGTAGGAAGGTTTTCATCACCCCCTGTAGAAAAGGGACAATTTGTTTTGATGGATTACCGCTCTAATCATTTAAATAAAAGGGAATTAAAAGAAGCACCATCTTTTTTATATGCAATGGATTTAGGTGATGATGTTTTTTTTGTTGAAGAAACATCATTAGCTAATTATCCAGGTTTATCCTCTCAATATTTAAAAGATAGATTAATGACTCGATTAAAAAATAAGGGAATTTTTATAAAAGACATTCTCCATGAAGAGAACTGTCTATTCCCCATGAATCTTCCTTTGCCCTTAAAAAATCAATCTATTTTAGCTTTTGGAGGAGCTGCAAGCATGGTTCATCCTGCATCAGGTTATATGGTTGGTTCGCTTCTTAGAAGAGCACCTTTATTAGCTAAAAAATTGTCAATTTATCTTGGAAATCCAAATCTCAGTTCAGTTGAATTAGCCAAAAAGGGTTGGGATATTTTATGGCCATATGAATTAACCCAAAGACACAAGCTTTATCAGTATGGTTTAAAAAGATTAATGAGTTTTGATGAAAAAATGTTAAGAAGTTTCTTCTTGAATTTTTTCCAATTATCTACAAAGGAATGGTCAGGATTCTTAACAAATACATTACCACTTCCAAAATTAATATTTGTTATGAGCAAAATGTTTTTAAAATCTCCGCTTAATATAAAACTTGGGATGCTCAAGATAAATTAGATTGAATTAATCTCCAATCCTCTGCTCTAATATCTGGAAATATTTTATCTTCTTCCTCTATGCTCTCCAAAAGAAACAAGTCAATTTCTTCTTTTTTGTTGAGAAAGTTTACTAATTTCCAAAACCTTTCAATATGTCTTTTTATTCTTTCTTTAGCAAGTTCAGTTGTTGTTCCAGCTCGTAATATGAAGCTCCAATCAGAGGACTCTGCTAAAAGCAATTCCCTAGCGGCTTGTTTATATATCCTCTCAGTCAATTTATCGTTAAATTTTATCTGAGACAGTTCAACAAAGACAGTCCCTGCTTTAGTAATCTCAGGCACAATCCAAGCATTCTTGTCATTAAGCCAATAATTATGATAACCGCCTTGGCCCCAGCTAGAGGGAGAAGGATTACATATTTGAATATTTGGCTTTTGAGATAAAATTTCTTTAAGATGAGTTAATTTTATCGAATATTTTGAAGCCTTTATAAAAATATTCTCAATAAATATTGGTCCTTCATACCACCAATGACCAAATAACTCTGCATCAAATGGAGCTATTAAAATAGGAGTGAATGCTCCTGAATTCTTCAATTTTTTTAATTGTTCTGACCTTTGAGATAAATATATTTCTGCATGTTCTTCTGCTTTTTTTCTCGCAACATTTTCAGAATAGATTTCTTTATCTCCTAAGGAACATGAATTATTAGTTATTCGATGAAATTTTAAACCAAGTGGTCTATTTGTCTGAATTCCTTTCTCTTGCAATTTTAATATTGGCAGTTCCCAGCCAAGATCTTTATGGAATTCTCTGTAAGAAGGATCTCCTGGAAATCCCTCTCGAGAAGACCAAACAGGTAATGTTGATTGACTATCTCTCCCAAAGAAGGCAACCCCTCTTTTTGAGCATATCGGAGCATAAACTCCATATCTGGGTCTTGGTTTTGCATTTAAAACTCCATGGCCATCAAGAACTGCGTATCTTATTCCAGAATCAAATAGAACCTCATCAAGATTTTCGTAATAGGCACATTCTGGCAGCCAGATACCAAGGGGGCTGGCATTAAATATATTCTTGTGAAATCTTATAGCAGTCTTTATTTGACCTACTACTGTCTCAGGATTCTCTCTAAGTATTGGAAGATAACCGTGAGTTGCAGCGCAAGTAATTATATCTAAATATCCTTCTTTGGAAAATTTCTTAAATATATCAATTAAATTTCCTGAGTAACTTATCCAATTAGTGAGCTGCCTGTTTAGATTCTCTTGCAGAAAGCTAGTCATTGACTTCTCTTGAGGAGGTAACTCGTTTAGGAATTCAATTCTTGTTTTTATCCATTCAGGGAATTTATTTTGAATTCTTTTATCGAGAAGGAGTGTAACTAAAGTGGGTGATAAGTTTATTGTAAGTTTTGTATTCTGAGGATCTATTTTAGAAGCTCTTTCTAAAGTTCTTAGTAATGGCAAGTAACATTCGAGAATAGCTTGAAATAACCAATCCTCTTCCAAAGAATTTATTTCATTTTTCCTCACATATGGAAGATGAGCATGTAAAACAAATGCTAGTTTTCCTAAATAAAAATTATCTGAGCTATTTATCTTCATGTTTTATCTAGGAATTATAAAATTATTTTTTATTTGATTGTTGTATCAGGATAATATTAGGTTTATATTTTTTAAAGAATTCTTTAAGAAAGTTTAGAAAATAGTTCTTGGTGAATAATTATTTTTATATTTTATATAAAAATTAATTCTCTAAAATTAAATAATTTATCTTAGAGACAGCTGTACTCTAGTATTTTTATGTTAATTAAACTAATATGTTAATAATCATAAGAAAACAATGAGCAAAGATCCAGAAAGAATATTGATCTTTGATACAACCTTGAGGGATGGAGAGCAATCCCCTGGAGCAAGTTTAAATCTTGAGGAAAAGCTTGCAATAGCAAATCAGCTAGCAAGGTTAGGCGTTGATATTATCGAAGCAGGATTCCCTTTCGCAAGTCCAGGAGATTTCAAAGCAGTTAATAAAATTGCAGAAACGGTTTGTGGAGATAATGGTCCCATTATTTGTGGTTTGGCCAGAGCTTCTAGAAATGATATAAAAGCTTGTTTTGAAGCACTTAGTCCTGCTCCAAAAAAAAGAATACATACTTTTATAGCAACTAGTGATATTCATTTAACTCATAAATTAAAGAAATCTAGAAAAGAAGTGCTTTCAATAGTTCCAGATATGGTGAGTTATGCAAAATCTTTCGTAGATGATGTGGAGTTTTCTTGTGAAGATGCTTCAAGAAGCGATCCTGAATTCCTTTATGAGGTGATAGAACAAGCGATTTTAGCAGGTGCAACAACAATAAATATTCCAGATACGGTTGGATTTACGACACCGAATGAATTTGGAAAATTAATTTCTGATATAAATAAATATGTACCAAATATTGATGAAGCGGTAATTTCAGTCCATGGTCATAATGATCTAGGTCTTGCAGTAGCTAATTTTCTAGAGGCTGTAAAATATGGCGCGAGACAATTAGAGTGCACAATTAATGGTATTGGGGAAAGAGCAGGTAATGCTTCCCTAGAAGAACTTGTAATGGCTTTGCATGTTAGAAAAAGCTTTTATAATTCTTTTTTAAATAGAAACCCTGATTCGCCTACTCCTCTAACTGCTATTAGAACTGAAGAAATCACAAAAACTTCGCGATTAGTTTCTAATTTAACAGGAATGAATGTCCAACCCAATAAGGCAATTGTAGGAGCTAATGCATTCGCGCACGAATCAGGTATCCACCAGGATGGAGTTCTTAAGAATCGCTTAACTTATGAAATCATAGATGCAAAAACTGTTGGTTTAACCGATAATAAGATCTCTCTTGGAAAACTTAGTGGTAGAAGCGCAGTTAGAGCTAGATTAGAAGAAATGGGTTACGACTTAAGCCGCGAGGATTTGAATGAAGCCTTTTTACGTTTCAAAGAATTAGCAGACAGAAAAAGAGAGATTACTGATAGAGATTTAGAAGCGATAGTAAGTGAGCAAGTCCAACTGCCTGAAGCAAAACTGCAACTTAAACATGTACAAGTTAGTTGTGGCAACACATCAAAACCAACTGCTACTGTTAGTTTATTTGATACAGAAAAATTAACAGAAAATACTTCCGTAGCAATGGGGACTGGTCCAGTCGATGCAGTTTGTGAAGCTTTAAATAAGCTTGTCAATACCCCAAATGAATTGATTGAATTTTCAGTTAAATCTGTTACTGAGGGTATTGATGCCCTCGGCGAAGTTACTATTAGAATTAGAAATAAAGGCAAAATTTATTCAGGCCATTCCGCAGATACTGATGTAGTAGTAGCTTCTGCAAATGCTTATATAAATGCTATCAATAGGATGCTCTCCTCAGAAAAGAAAAACTCTTTGCACCCACAGATTCATGGTTTTGAAAAATCAGAAAAAAGAATTCTTTGAGATTAAAAGATTAAATTTTTTTTTAAAATTCACTTAGCTTTTAACTTAACAAATGCTATTCTTGGTTTATTAATAGCACATATTTGATGAGCGATAGGATAATTGGCTATTGGATTCTTTCATGGATTGGATTAATCTCTAATATAGTTGCGTTGCCTGTAATTGCATTTGTTATAAGTTTTGGTCCTCCATTGAAAGTTGCAAATATTACATTAGCTATAAGCCTAGGTTGGCCTGCTGCGATAGTTGGTATTGTTTCATCTGCTGCCCTTTTAGCTGAAAAAAAATGGGGCATCACTTTAACTATGATTTCTCTTTCAATGGTAATATCAGGAGCTCTTCCATATTCAATTGTTAGATTAATAAATCTCAGAGACTTCCTTGGTCTTGGAGGATTAACGCTAGTTACATCAATATTAAGTGTTTTTGCGCTACTTTATTGGTGCCTTCCTGTCCATAGAAAAAAAATTAGGCTTTGATAATAGAAAAATCATAAAAATGTATTATTTTTTGATGAAGGATATTGAATTCTTCTATGTCTAATTCGCTTCCAGACATTGAGAAAGGATCTTTTAATTAAAAATATCTCACCTTTTGATAAGTTGCTTTCAACTAATTGCCCATCTTTTTCTCTAGAGCTAATAATCCTCGATATCGTATGTAGAGCTTCATCATCATTTGCGTTAATATCCATAGCCCTTAATGCTGCTTCGCAACCATCAGCAAGCATCAAAATAGCAGTTTCTTTTGATTGTGGAATAGGCCCCTTATATCTAAAATCATTTTCTGAAATATTAATTTTATCTTTTTTAGCCTTATATAAGAAATAACCCATCTTTAGCGTACCCTGATGCTCTGGAATAAAGTTTGCTATTGGTTTAGGCAATCTGTATTTTCTTGCTAGTTTTAAACCTTCATCGACATGATTCTGTAATATTCTTGCACTCTCTAAAGGATCATTAAGTTCATCATGAGGATTAGTTATACCATTCTGATTTTCAATAAACCAATGAGGAGCATGCAATTTCCCAATATCATGATAAAGAGCTCCTGTTTTAATAAGGTCTACATCACCGCCAATTGTTCTAGTAGCCTCCTCAGCTAATCCACAAATTAATAAGGTATGTTCAAATGTGCCTGGTGCCTCAATAGATAATCTTCGCAACAAGGGTTTCTCTTTATCAGCCAATTCTAAAAGTCTTGCATTTGTTAACAATCCAAAAGTTGATTCAAATATTGGCATCATTAATATTGTCATTAGTAGAAGAAAAGCAAGCGTTAAAGAATCTGAAAAGATATCTCCAGACTTTAAAAGTTTATTTTGAATATTAAAAATAATTGTATTTTTATAGTTACTTTCTCCTAGCAATAAAATTTGACTTATGAAAACTCCTAAAGGTACAAATAATGATATTTGAAGTAATTGAGCCCTACTTCTAATTTTGCCCCCAAGTATTGATACTACACATGAAGCAATAAATGTGATCACCAATAGATAGTTATTTAATCCATTAGATGATGTTGGCCAATTTATACAAGCGATAGAAACCCATGCTAAAGCAGTATTTGTTCCCATCCCCTGCGAAATGATTAACGCAGGGGGCACAATAATGGATAAAGGACTTAAATAATTAGGATCTATTTTTATATATTGTGCAATTAATAACAAACCAATAATTAAGACAATTTGTCTTGAATTAATTGTTGGGCTTTCCTTTTGTGATATCAGAATTAAAATTCCGCAACATAAAAGAATCTCAATGAAAGTTAAAAACCATGAAATAATTATTGTTGTATTTAGTTGATCAGGTGTTAACAATTTATATGAAGATAATACAGCGACGATTATGCAAATCATAAATATTACTAACTTATCAATTTTTATAAAAGTCACAGGTTTTCTATAACTAGCCTGACTTTTTATCCAAAAATTGCTTAATTTCTTTATTAGGGTTGTAAGCTTTTGCACAGAATATAATTAAATCTTTTTTCTTTGTTTAAAATTATAAGCATGCATAGTTCAAAAAGGAGAATTTTTTTTAATGTCAATAAAATTAGACGGCAAAAAATTATCACTAGAAATCCAAGATAGACTTAAGAGCGATATTTCTTTTTATACTGAAACTGGTTCAAGATGTCCAAGCCTTGCTTTAATAAGAGTTGGAAATGATAGTGCTAGTGGTGTATATGTCAGTAATAAAGAGAAGGCTTGCGAAAGAGTGGGTATTAAAAGTTTAATTTTTCATTTAAACGAAGAAGTTTCCCATGAAGAAGTAGAGGAATTAATAAATAAATTAAATTCAGATGATGAAATTGATGGGATATTGTTACAACTTCCATTGCCTCTTAAATTAAATTCAGGAAAGTTGATTAGTAAAATCATTCCGAGTAAGGATGTAGATGGATTACATGAAATTAATATTGGAAAATTGATGAAACAAGAAAATGGTCTGAGGTCATGCACACCTGCAGGGATAATAAATTTATTGAGATCTCAAGAAATAAATATTGAGGGTAAAAGAGTAGTTGTAGTGGGAAGAAGTCTTCTTGTTGGCAAACCAATTGCTATTATGATGCTTAATCTGAATGCAACTGTTACTATTGCTCATTCAAAAACAATAAATCTAAAAGAAATATGTAGTGAGGCTGATATTTTAATTGTCGCAGCTGGAAAACCTAACTTTATTGATTCAGAATTTATAAAAAAAGGGGCCGTAATTATTGATGTTGGAATACATAGATTAAAAAATTCAAATAATAGTGGGACGCAACTGTGTGGGGATGTAATAATAAAAGATGTCATTTCTAAAGTATTTGCTTACACTCCAGTCCCTGGAGGTGTAGGTCCTATGACAGTTACCATGTTGTTAGTTAATACTATTTTTAGTTGGCAGAAACAATGTGGTCTTAATTCAACAGTAAAAGATCTCTTACCATGAATATAAACATTATTCTTACAATTCAAGTTTTAGATAATGACTAAGACTATTGCATCAGATTTTGATTTTGAAAAATATTTACGAGAGACTAAAAAAGTTGTTGAAGAAGCTCTTGATTTTTCATTAGGACCTGAAGAACCTGAAGTTCTCAGAGAATCAATGAGGTATTCCTTATTGGCCGGGGGGAAAAGAATAAGGCCTATATTATGCCTTGCCTCTTGTTCTCTCGCTGGAGGAGACCCCTCTTTGGCAGTGCCTACCGCAGTTGCTATTGAGATGATCCATACTATGTCTCTTATACATGATGATCTGCCTTCAATGGATAATGATGATTTTAGAAGAGGTAGGCCTACAAATCATAAAGTATATGGAGATGCTATCGCTATTCTTGCTGGCGATGCCTTATTAACAAGAGCCTTTGAAATGGTTGCACTAAGAAGCCCTGGAGTAGAACCTTTTCGATTACTAAGTGTTGTTGGGGAGTTATCTACTGTAGCAGGAGCGCCAGGGCTAGTTGGCGGACAAGTTGTGGATTTGGAATGCGAAGGTAAGAAAGTAGATTTAGAAACATTAGAATATATTCATCTTCACAAAACAGGGGCTTTATTAAAGGCATGTGTCAGAACTGGGGCGATGATTGCAGGGGCTGATGAAAAATTGCTTAAAGCTCTTACAAGTTACGCTGAAGGAATTGGATTGGCATTTCAAATCATTGATGATATCCTTGACTTGACTTCAAATAGTGAGACTTTAGGTAAAACAGCTGGTAAAGATCTTCTAGCCGATAAAACGACTTATCCGAAGTTGTTAGGGATGGAAGAATCAAAAAAAAGAGCTTTAAATTTGGTTAAAAAGGCTAAGGAAGCAATTACTCCGTGGGGCGAAGATGCAAAGTACTTACTCTCATTGGCAGACTTTATTACAAATCGGGATAGATAAATTTTTAAAAAATGACAGTGCTTAGGGAATTATTAAATAATCATTTACTTTTTTGGAGTTTGTTTTCTTGTATCTCTGCTCAAATTCTTAAGGTTATTTTCAATTACTTTGTAGAAAAAAAAATAAGATTTACCATTATTTTTGAAACTGGCGGAATGCCTTCAAGTCATTCCGCTTTAATTACTGCTATTACCGCGGGTTTAGGTTGGGATTTAGGATTTGATAAACCAATTTTTGCTCTTGCTGTAGGAATATCTTTAATTGTCATGTACGATGCAAGCGGTGTAAGAAGAGCTGCAGGCTTTCAAGCAATTGAAATAAATAAAATATCTAAGACATTGGATATCAAGACAGAAAACGAATTAAAAGAAACACTTGGTCATAGCAAAGTAGAGGTTATTGTGGGAAGCATTTTAGGTCCTTTAATTACACTCCCTGGAATTGAATATCTAGGATCTCCTTTAAAGATAATAGATATGATATTAAATTAGTTACTAAATTTAAAGCTTCTCTTCTCGATTTTTTTAAGTAAACTCTCTGTTGCCTCTATATTGCTTGGAAAATGTAGATGTATCCAACTAGCATGCAAATTTTCATTAGACCAGCCTTCTTTTTTATATTTTGTACCCCAAGATTTTATTTCCCAAGGTGATACAAATGAAGATGAAATTTGTGTTTTATTATGATTTCTTGATATTTCATCATCTATTTGCCAATAATGAAACTCGTGCCCTCTACAATTTTGACCCTTTTTAATTAATTGAGAGTTTTTATTACCTTTGATATATCTATATCCAATCGAGAGTCTTCCTTTCTTTGTATCAAATGGCAATATCCCTGCCATTTTGTGGATAGTCCCATCTTCAACTTTTATTGAATTAGCTAAAAGCATCATTCCTCCGCATTCTGCATAGATAAATCCTCTTTTATAAAAATCCTTAAGAGAATTTAGACTTTTCTTTGAATTACTAATTTGTTCAGCATACTTTTCCGGAAATCCACCTGGAATAATTAATGAATGAGCTTCATGAGGGATCTCTTCATCTTCATATAAGTTCCAAGGAATAAGAGGGATACCCATTTCACCAAGATATTCTTTTGTTTCAGGATATTGAAAATGAAATATCTGATCTTCAGCAATTGCTACTGGTTTATAAATTTCTTTTAATCTAATATTTTTATGACTTAACTCCTTAACTTCTCTATTCTTCGTTTTTAAGAATTTCATTAACAAACGGAAATTTAGATTTTTTTCTGCAAAATTTGAGTAATAGTCAATATCTATTTTGTTCGCAGACTCCGCAGGAGAAATTAAACCAAGATTACCTCGTTCAATGGTTATATTATTATTCGTTGGTAAAAAACCAATGATTTTTACTTTTTGACCATCAAAAACCTCTTGTATCAATTTCTTATGTCTATCAGAATTAACATTATTAAAAACAATTCCTTTTATAGATATTTCTTTGTCTAAATTCTGAAAGCCCTTAAAGATAGCTAACAGAGAACCAACTTTTCCTTTTGCATCAATTATAAAAATAACAGGAAGATTAAGTATCTTTGCAACATGAGCTGTACTTGAATAGTTTGTTGAACCTAGACCTTCGAACAAGCCCATAGCACCCTCTATAAAAGCAATATTACTCAACTTGGTATAATTTAAAAAAGTTTTTTTTACCCATTTTTCCCCACTCATAAAAACATCTAAATTCCTACATACTGGATGACCTAAAGAGCTAAGTTGTTGTTGATCAAGGTAATCAGGACCAACCTTAAAACTTTGTAATTTTATTCCCTTTGAAGCAGCCCAACAAGAAATTAATAACGATAGAGTTGTTTTTCCATCATTAGTTGAAGGCGCTGAAATAATACAAGACATGTTTCACTATTTATATAGATTATTAAATATTTCTGAAGCAATATTGATTGTCTTTTCAAAAAGTGGACTTGTATTGCCTCTACTACTCGCTAATAACTTGCTTACATCAGATTCAGAGGTAAATAAAGAATTTGGAACAACCTCCTCAATAAGATGCATATCTGCCATCCCTCCCGCCTCTAATCTCATACATTCGGCAGATTCTGATCCAAGAATAATACAGGTATTTTTTTTGGGATCTTTACTTATTTCTGAGATTAATCTAAGACCTATGACTTGTCCGGAATAAATACTTGGATTACCTACAGGCAGTGGATTAATTGATGTGACAATTCTTTCACCATTTTTTCTAGAAAAAATTATATTTATTGAGTCATGAGCATTAAGGGCTTCGATAAAATGCCAACCTAATTTATCACTTAACCAGGAGATTAAAAATAAAGCTTGTACAATATGGTTACCTTCAATATCTACATCAATATTGCTTATGTGAGCAAGGATTTCTCTCCTTGACGGAGGATCAAAAATCATTGCTAAAGATTCTCGCCAGCTTTTGAGTCTTACCCAATTCAAATCATTTATAGCTTTATTTGTAAATAATGCATTTTTAAGAATTTCTATACATCTTTTTATAGAACCATTGGCTGTATCGATAATTAATCTTTTTCTAGTATTTATAAAATTATCAAAAATTTCTCGTGAATCATCTAAACTGCTATTCCACCATAACCAAGAAGGTAGTTCATCTATTTCTAAATTCTTAATAATGTTAAGACCTTCTTTAAGAAGATAATCACTTCCACCTCTAACTACAACTAAATCGCCACAAATAGTTTGATTATTTACATCATCACTTATTGGACAGTATGCCGATACAAATGTTTTTATCGGTTCATTTTCAGAGAATGTAGGAGCTAAAGTGATTATTCTTCTTGGATTTAAAGTACTGATTGAAGATTCAAAAAATTGGCCTCTTAGATCTTCTGTAGAATCATTAGTTAAATTTACATCAACTAAATCAGTCAATTCTTTACTATATAGAGATGTAGATAAAGGAAGACCCTTATCAAGAATCATTTTTTTTGCAATATCTATTATCTCTTTGCTCAAATGACCTGTTATTGGGCCATTTATCATTTTACTTTTAACTAAACTTTGCTCAAGCCAAGAGGGTTGCCAAACGATAAGAGAGAATGTGTTAGATCCAGTTTTATTTTCATCTTCAGATATCCATAGTTTTTTTAAATAATTAGAAATTTCTTGAGGAGGAAGTTCAAGAGGAGTTTGGAGTGTTAGCTGGGGTTTCATTTTAAAATCTAAGGCCTGCGCCAAAATATATTATCTTTGGCAAGTAATTGATCAGATTCAGAAGGTCCCCATGTTTTAGATTCATATTTATAAATGGGAAGTTTCCAAGGAGCATTTTCCATTAACTCAATTAAAGGAGTGTAAAGTTTCCATGCAGCTTCAACCTCATCACTGCGGGTAAATAGAGTCGGATCTCCTAACATAGAATCTGCTAATAATCTAACGTACCCTTCATCAGATGGCTCTCCAAAGGATTCATCATAAGAAAACTCCATCTCTACTGGTCTTGACCTCATACCAGACCCAGGAGATTTCACTTCAAATTTAAAAGTTGCGCCTTCATTTGGCTGAATCCGAATTATGAGTTGATTTGGGGCAGGATTGATTATAGTTGATTCAAATAAATGAACAGGAACATCTTTAAATGTAAGTACAATTTCGCCTAGTCTTTTTGGTAGTCTTTTTCCTGTTCTTAAATAAAAAGGCACTCCTTGCCACCGCCAATTATCTATAAAAATTTTGGTTGCAATGTATGTCTCAGTTGTGCTATTGACGCTAACTCCATTTTCATCTCTATATCCCTTTAGAGGGTTAAGATCATTTCCTCCTTTACCATACTGTCCTCTTATACATGATTTCCAAGGCTCTACTTCATTAGCAAGTTTTGAAGCTTGGAGAACTTTAGCTTTTTCATTTCTAATAGCCTCAGGATCAAACTTTCCTGGTGGTTCCATCGCAATAACTGCGAGCATTTGGGTTAAATGATTTTGAAGCATATCTCTGAGAGCACCAGAATTCTCATAATATCCAGCTCTATCTTCGACTCCAACCGTCTCTGAAGATGTTATTTGAATATTCGAAATGAAATTCCTGTTCCAAATAGGCTCAAAGATTGTATTAGCAAATCGTAAAACAAGTATATTTTGAACTGTTTCTTTTCCGAGATAATGATCTATTCGATATATTTGACTTTCATCTGCACAACTCTGAACAATTTTATTAAGTTTTCTTGCGCTTGAATAATCTCTTCCAAATGGTTTCTCTATTACTATACGACTTTTTTTTGGATCATTTAGTAAACCGGCATTCTTAAGTGCTTTGCAACCGTTCCCATAGAAATCAGGCGAAACAGATAAGTAAAAAGTTTTATTTCCGTGAGTAGCTTGAACTTTATCTATTTCAGTTAATCTTTTTGACAGTCTCTCAACATGTTCAAATTGTTGCAAATCTACAGGCTCATAAAAGAGGTAATTTGAGAATTTATCCCATTCTTTTTTATTTAAAGAGATTTTATCTTTTAACTTTTCACTCATTTTTTGTTTAAACTCTTCATCATTCCATGATCTCCTAGCACAACCAACTACGGCAAATTCACTTGGTAGTCTCCTTTGTAGAAAAAGTTCAAATAGAGCTGGTATAAGTTTTCTATGAGTAAGATCACCGCTTGCTCCAAATATTATTAAACATTGAGGTGGTATAACCCTTTCTTGACGTAATCCAACTCTTAGAGGATTACTTAAAGAAGTTTGCATACTTATGATTAAAGCTATCTATAGTTAAAGTCAACATAGATTTCTTTGTTATGGCTACAAAATGTGTCTAAACCAAAAATTAAATATTATATTCTTTTAGTAAGTTTCTACATGCCAGCGACCCGCCTTTCTTAGTTGCGGCCTTAATTCTGACCAGTTAAGTCCCTTTTCCTCTGCGGCTTTGGTCATTGCTTCGTCAATTCCGGGTTCCATCCCTTTTAAACCACAAAGATAAATATGTGTCTTTTCATCTTCAATCATATTAAAAAGTTCATTTGCTGACTCTAAAACTCTATCTTGAATATACATTCTTCCACCTTTATTATTTTGCTGTTCTCTGCTGATAGCTTTAGTGTATTTAAAGTTATTAGGATAATCTTTAAGATATCTTTGTAGATCTTCTTCGTATAATAGGTTTGCTGATTTGGGTGCTCCCATAAATAACCAGGCTTTACCTTTGAAGTTCCAATTATTTTTTTCTCTTTCTGAAGGTTCAAACATTCTCCTCAGATAAGCCCTCATGGGTGCTATTCCAGTCCCTGTGGCCAACATAACAACATTTGCATCTTCTTCTTCGGGAAGAAGCATTTCTTTACCAACCGGTCCGGTTATTTTTACTTTATCTCCAGGCTTTATATCGCAAAGATATGTTGAACATATTCCATTGATTGTTTGTCCATCCTTTTCATACTGTAGCTGCCTTACACATAAGGAAACAGTATTGCCTTCGAAATCATCACCATGTCTTGTGCTAGCAATTGAATATAACCTTAGTTTGTGAGGTTTTCCATTTAAATCTTCTCCCTCCGCCATAATACCAACACTTTGGCCTTCAACATAGTTTAATGCAGGTTCACCCCCTGATAAATCAAACGTAATATGATTCACTCTTCCTATCGCTCCATCTTTTAGAAGACTATAATTTTCTTTGACTGTTCCTACAAATGGGGTTTTAGGTCTATAAGTATTTACTGGAACATCTGAGTGTTTCATTTTCTTTGAGGTATTTTGCTCAATTTTAGTATTTTCTTCAGCCTTTGGAGGGACTGTTTTTATTTCTGAACTTAAAGGTACTTGAGATTTAAGTTCAGTTTTTGATGTATCAGCATTATTTTGTATTTTTTTTGTTTCTACATTTTTTTCTGAAGAGTTTACGATAGTAGATGTTTTATCAATAATTTCTTTGTTTTGGGTGGCTTTTTCTTTAGCTTTCTGACTAGGAACAACTTTATTTTCTACCTTTTTTGGGACTGCAACTTTCTTTTCAATTTGTTTTGCAGTTGGCTTTGCTTTAATAGGTTTATTCTTCTCTTCAAAATTAATCGATCTTTTATTAAAATAACTCCTGATAAACCAAAACAACCCAATTATTATTGGAATGTGAGCTAATCCACCAGCGATAACTTTTGCTTCCGAGTATGCCATTTTGTAAATTACTTTTATAAGAGGTTATCAAGTTGTACACGAAATTGTATTCAATTTACAGAAATGGTTACGTTTTGAGATCGGAATAATTTTACATTTATAAAATTTTTAATCGATATTTCTGAATTTATTGGGTATAGTTACTCAATATTAATTATTTAATTAAAAAATATTTAATGACTTTCCCTCAAGAATCAAGTAACAAAATTTATAAAAATGATTACAAGACAATTGAGCAAACTATGGAAAAGCTCCCTGATGGAGCTAGGAGGCTTGCCGCCCAATTAACTACAACAGCAAGTTCAGAAGCTCTATGGCAAGTCTTAACTGATTATGAACGTTTAAATTTATACATACCAAATCTACTTTCAAGTAAAAAACTTTTTGAAGATAAAAATAATGTTCATTTGAAGCAAGTAGGAGCTCAAGATTTTTTAGGTATGAAATTTTCTGCAGAGGTTGTTCTAAATTTATCAGAGGATAAAGATAATGGATTGATAAATTTTAAATTAATAAGAGGAGACTTTAGAAGATTCGAAGGTTGCTGGAAAATACAACCAATAAATAATTCTGAAAAAAATTCTCTAATTTATGATTTAACAGTGAAAGGTTGCCAATGGATGCCTATAGCTATGATAGAAAAAAGATTAAAAAGAGATCTTAGTGAAAATCTAATTGCTGTAGATAAACAAGCAAAAATATCTTTTTAAGAAATTAATTTTAAATGAATAGCCCCAAGGGGATTCGAACCCCTGTCGCCTCCGTGAAAGGGAGGTGTCCTAGGCCTCTAGACGATGGGGCCT
>MDTD01067879.1_pt1 | contig 20393 bp, 17 predicted proteins | sample 811221 | NCBI WGS metagenome assembly MDTD01 (sample SAMN05326646, study PRJNA326480) | marine metagenome | isolation source: seawater | place: Pacific Ocean: South West | collected 2011
CAGGAGTTCCCCTGGCCCGTCCTGGAACAGGCCGCTGAGCAGGGTTTCTACAGTCCGCTGTTCTACCGCGACCTGATCGGCGACCCGACCGGGCTGTCCCTGCCGATGTTCATGGAGGAACTGTTCTGGGGCTGCGCGGGAATCGGGTTGGCGGTCGTGATGCCGGCGCTGGCGCTGTCGGCCATCGGGCAGGCCGCCACCCCCGAACAGATGCTGCAGTGGGCGCCGGAGTGTTTCGGCACCCCCGGTGACCTCAAGCTGGCCGCGCTGGCGATCTCCGAACCGGAGGGTGGCAGCGACGTGCGCAACCTGCGCACCAGGGCGCGCCGCGACGGCTCGGGCCCCGACGCCGACTGGATCATCGACGGACACAAGATGTGGATCGGCAACGGCGGCATCGCCGATGTGCACGTGGTGAATGCCGTCGTCGACGAGGAACTCGGCCACCGCGGGCAGGGTCTGTTCATCGTCCCCGGTGGTCTGCCGGGACTGGAGATGGTTCGCAAGCTCGACAAGCTGGGCTGCCGGGCGTCGCACACCGCCGAGCTGAAGTTCAACAGCGTCCGCGTGCCCGCCGACCATCTGCTCGGCGGGCAGGAGAAACTCGAGCGGCGGCTGGCCCGCATACGCGAGGGCGGACCGAAGCGGTCGGGATCGGCAACGTTGGGCACATTCGAGCAGACCCGCCCCATGGTCGCCGCGCAGGCCCTCGGCATCGCCCGGGCGGCGCTGGAGTACGTCACGGAATACGCCAACCGGCGAGAGGCGTTCGGCGCGCCCATCATCGACAACCAGGGCATTGCGTTCCCGCTAGCCGACCTGGCCACCGGCCTGGACGCAGCGCGGTTGCTGACGTGGCGGGCGTCGTGGATGGCCGCGACGGGGGTGGCGTTCGAGCGCGGCGAAGGCTCGATGTCCAAGCTGGCTGCCAGCGAACTCGCGGTGCGCACCACCGAACGGGCCATCCAGACCATGGGCGGCTGGGGATACATCTCCGACCATCCCGTCGAGAAGTGGTACCGCGACGCCAAGCTGTACACGATCTTCGAGGGCACCAGCGAGATCCAGCGGATAGTCATCTCCAAGGCCCTGGGCGCGGCCGACGGGAAGCCCCCGCTGCACGTCGACCTCGAACCCACCGGTGGTCCGCTCAACCGCGTCTTCGGCAGGGGCACGCCGGTGCGTACCCGCGTCGCCGACACCGCGCTGACGATGAAGGACCGGGTTCCCGCGCCGGTCATGCAGATGGCGATGAAAGTGCTTCGGCCGCCCAGCAAGTAGCGGCCCCGGATCCGGCCGGGAAGAACCGGCGGTCACGCTAATCTTCTGCTGTGACCAGTGACGACTCCCTGGAGCAGGCGCTCGCCGGTGGCGCACCCCAGCTGGTGGGTTGGTTTCGCTTCCACTTCGCCGACGAACGGTGGGAGTGGTCCGACGAGGTTCAGCTCCTGCACGGCTACCAGCCCGGGACCGTGACCCCGACCACCGAGCTGGTGCTCTCGCACAAGCACCCCGACGACTACCGGCAGGTGGCGGCCACTCTGGATGAGATGCGCCGCGAGCACCGGACGTTCTCGACGCGGCATCGCATCATCGACACCCGCGGCGACGTGCACGAGGTGGTGGTCATCGGCGATCAGCTCAGAGATGCGGACGGCCGGCTGATCGGCACCCACGGCTTCTACGTCGACGTCACACCCAACGAGGCGATGGCCAAGGCGATGGTCAGCGCGGCGCTCGACGAGATCACCGAGAACCGCTCGGTCATCGAACAGGCCAAGGGCATGCTGATGCTGGTCTACCGGGTGGATGCCGACACCGCGTTCGAGCTGCTGCGGTGGCGTTCCCAGGAGACCAACGTGAAACTGCGGATGCTCGCCGAACGGCTGTTGGTCGATTTCGCCGGCCTCGACTACGAGGAGACCCTGCCGCCCCGCGCCACGTTCGACCACCTGTTCCTGACCGCTCACCAGCGGGTGGACCGCACCGGCGATACCGTGAACATGTGACCGCCTCGAAGAAAGCGCTGATCATCGTCGACGTGCAGAACGACTTCTGCGAGGGCGGCTCGTTGGCTGTCGCCGGGGGCGCGGACGTGGCGCGCGGCATCAACGCCCTGCTGGCCGGCGGTTCCGGCTACGAACACGTGGTGGCCACGAAGGATTTCCACATCGACCCGGGCGGGCATTTCTCCGACCACCCGGATTACGTCGACTCGTGGCCGCCGCACTGCCGGGTCGGCACCGGCGGGGTGGAGTTCCACCCCGATCTGGACACCGCGCCGATCGAGGCGGTGTTCAAGAAGGGGCAGTACACCGCCGCCTACAGCGGCTTCGAGGGTGCCGACGACGGCGGCACCGGACTCGCCGAGTGGCTGCGCGCGCGGGGTGTCGACGCCGTCGACGTCGTGGGCATCGCCACCGACCACTGCGTGAAGGCCACCGCAGCCGATGCGGTCGCCGCCGGGTTCGCCACCCGGGTGCTGCTGGACCTCACCGCCGGGGTGTCACCGACGACCACCGCGCAGGCGGTCGAGACGCTGCGCTCCGCCGGGGTCGACGTCGCGTCCTGACCTGTGACCCACCCGACGGTTGCACCACCCCCTCGGGTGGGCATCCCATAGGGTCGCCACACGCCGTCTCATCCGACGAATCCGCATCGCGCTAGCACAGGAGAACCGCCTTGACCGAGATCGCCAGCTCACCGGGCAACGTCATGGCTGTCGAGCCATGGCCCGGCAAGGCCTACCCCCTCGGCGCCACCTATGACGGGTCCGGCACCAACTTCGCGTTGTTCAGTGAAGCCGCCGAGTCGGTCGAGTTGTGCCTGTTCGACGCGGACGGCACCGAAACCCGCATCACCCTGCCCGAGGTGGACGGATTCGTCTGGCACGGTTTTCTGCCCAACATCGAGCCCGGGCAGCGCTACGGATACCGCATCCACGGCCCCTACGACCCCGGGGCCGGGGTGCGCTGCAACCCCAACAAGCTGCTGCTCGACCCCTACGCCAAGGCCATCGACGGCACGTTCGACTGGAACCAGTCGCTGTTCAGCTACAACTTCGGCGACCCGGACAGCCGCAACGACGACGACTCGGCGGCCAGCATGCCCAAGTGCGTGGTCATCAACCCGTACTTCGACTGGGGGGTGGACCGCCCGCCCGGCCACGAGTACGCCGACTCCGTCATCTACGAGGCCCACGTCAAGGGCCTCACCGAGACACACCCCGACATCCCGGAGCAGATTCGCGGCACCTACGCCGCGGTCGCCCACCCGGCCATCATCGACCACCTGGTCGCGCTGGGGATCACCGCGATCGAGCTGATGCCGGTGCACCACTTCGCCAACGACTCGACGCTCGTCGACAAGGGCCTGTCCAACTACTGGGGCTACAACACCATCGGTTTCCTGGCCCCCGACTCCAAGTACAGCTCCAACCCCAACCCCGGCGGGCAGGTGCAGGAGTTCAAGACGATGGTGCGCACCCTGCACGAAGCCGGCATCGAGGTCATCCTCGACGTGGTCTACAACCACACCGCCGAGGGCAACCACCTGGGTCCGACGCTGTCGATGCGGGGCATCGACAATGCCGCCTACTACCGCCTTGTCGACGACGACAAGCGCTACTACATGGACTACACCGGGACCGGCAACAGCCTCAACGTCGGTCACCCGCATTCGCTGCAGCTCATCATGGATTCGCTGCGGTACTGGGTGACCGAGATGCACGTCGACGGGTTCCGTTTCGACCTGGCTTCCACACTGGCCCGGGAGTTCTACGACGTCGACAAATTGTCGACGTTCTTCGAACTCGTCCAGCAGGATCCGACGGTCAGTCAGGTCAAGCTCATCGCCGAGCCGTGGGACGTCGGTCCGGGCGGCTACCAGGTCGGCGGCTTCCCACCGCAGTGGACGGAATGGAACGGCAAGTACCGCGACACCGTGCGCGACTACTGGCGCGGCGAGCCCGCCACCCTCGACGAGTTCGCTTCGCGGCTGACCGGCTCGGCCGACCTCTACGAGAACACCGCCCGGCGGCCGGTGGCCTCGATCAACTTCATCACCGCGCACGACGGTTTCACGTTGCGGGACCTGGTCTCCTACAACGAGAAACACAACGAGGCCAACGGCGAGGACAACAACGACGGGGAAAGCCACAACCGGTCCTGGAACTGTGGCGCCGAAGGACCCACCGACGACGCGGAGGTCAACGCGTTGCGGGCCCGGCAACAACGCAACTTCCTGACCACGCTCCTGCTGTCGCAGGGTGTCCCGATGATCGCGCACGGCGACGAACTCGGCCGCACCCAGCAGGGCAACAACAACGTGTACTGCCAGGACAACGAGCTGTCCTGGGTGGACTGGTCCGCGGCGGACACCGAGCTCATGGAGTTCACCCGCACGGTGTCGCAGCTGCGTACCGCGCATCCGGTGTTCCGCCGGCGCCGGTTCTTCACCGGCCAGCCCATCGAGGCCGGTGGACTCCCCGACATCCTGTGGCTCAACCCGGACGGCTCCACCATGTCGAGCGAGGACTGGGGCACCGGCTATGCGAAGTCGATCGCGGTCTACCTCAACGGCGACGCCATTCCCTACATGGACCTGCGCGGAACCCGGGTCACCGACGCGTCGTTCCTGATGTTCTTCAACGCCCACTACGAGCCCATCAAGTTCAAGGCCCCCAAGAAGAAGTTCGCGCCGCAGTGGCGACCCCTCGTCAACACCTCGACCGGTGTGGTGCCCGACGGCGCGAAAACCCTCAAGGCGTCGGCCACCTTCGAGGTGGCCGCGCGCGGACTGGTGGTCCTCGAGGCCATCCCCGAGTAGCCCGACCGACGGCCACCTGAAAGACGTTGCGCGACACTGCGCTTAGCAGCCCAGTTCAGCGTTTTTCGGTGCGCGGTGTGTTAGCTTGAAGATGCTGTGCAACCGTGACCGCCGAGTCGGCGTCGGGTTCCCGACTGCCGCCGGCCGGGCGGGCCGGAGTAGGAGCCGAAGAGCGGCGGTGACCTACCCGGCGGTCACGGTTGCCAGCTCTGCGCTCGGCCCTGACCGAATCAACCGAGGATGCGCTGGATCGACCGCATCGGGATCGGCAACCAGGAGGGCCGGAACTTCGCCTCGTACGCGGCTTCGTAGATCGCCTTGTCGAGTTCGTAGGCGGCCAGCACCTCACCCGACTCGCGGGGGTCGGTTCCGGCCACCGCCGCGTAGCCCTCGCAGAACGCGGTGCTGTTGCGTTGGACCCATTCCCGTGCGCGGGCGACAACCTGTCGGTCCCGCTCGTGGTCGGCGGACAGATCGACCAACCGCTGATAGGCGGCGTACTCGAAGGACCGCAGCACGCCGGCGACGTCGCGCAGCGGCGAATCGGGCCGACGCCGCTCTTCCAGCGGCTGTCCCGGCTCGCCTTCGAAGTCGATGAGCAGCCAGTTCTCCGGCGTGCGGAGCACCTGCCCCAGGTGCAGATCGCCGTGGACCCGCTGCACCGTGATCTGCTCGCCCGCGAGCTTGCGGTACCGCTCCTCGATCAGGGCGGCGTGCTCGCCGAGGTCGGGCACGGATGCGGCGGCGGACTGCAGCCGCTCGAGCACGGTGTCGACGGGAAAATCCATCGTGGACGTGCCGAGTTCGGCGGCCAGCGTGGCATGCACGGAGGCCACCGCCTCGCCCAGCCGGTAGGACTCGCCGGCGAAGTCGCCGCCGACCTCGTCGGCGTAGAGGTCACCCTCGGCGAACAGGTCGCGCGTGCTGGCCGTGGCCATGTCCCAGCCCTCGGCGCTGTTCGCGGCGAACTCGGTCACCATGCCCAACGCACAGGGCTGGGAACCTGCTCCATCCCAGGCGGTCTCGTACGAGCCGAGCAGCGGCGCGATGTGCGGGTTACCGGCCCGGGCCAGCACCCGGTTCAGCTCGATGTCGGGGTTGATGCCCGGGGTGAGGCGACGGAACACCTTGAGCACCGCCCGGTCCTCGAAGATGACGCTGGTGTTGCTCTGCTCGACGCCCGCCATGCGCGGAACAGCGGTCGTCGGCAGGTCGGCACCCGGTTCCTTCTCGAAGCGCAGAGCGCCGATGGAGGCCGACGAATCGATCAGGGACAGCAGTTGTTGCGCCGCATCGGGATCGTAGAGCGCATCGCAGGCCACCCGTTCGCCGTCGGGTCCGTCGACGGTTCCGATGGTGGCGAGGTCGCTGTACTCGTCGATCGGCTCGGCGCCCCAGCGCAACAACACCTGGTACCGCTCTGCGCCGCCGTCGGTGTAGGCCACGTCGAGCAGCACCAGTTCGACGCCGTCGGACAACGCGGTGACGGCGGAAGGTCGCGCGGAGACCAGTTCTCGGCTGCGCCCGGCATACCAGCGCTGGCTGACGATCCAGTCGGCGAACGGCAGATTGTCGACGGTCATCACTGCTCACCTCCCTCGGTGGGATCGGGTCGCAGCATGAACCAGTAGAAGCCGTGGCCGGGGAGGGTCAGCAGGTAGGGCAGGTTGCCGATGCGGGGGAACTCGACGTGACCGGTCATCTCCACCGGGATGTGCCCGTTCCAGGCCTGCAGGTTGAGTTCGATGGGCTGCGGGAAACGCGACAGGTTGTTCACACACAGCACGACGTCGGTGCGTCCGTCCTGCTCCAGTTCGCGCACATACGCCAGCACCGACGGGTTGGTTCCGCCCAGTTCGCGGAACGACCCGACCGCGAATGCGTCGTGCCGGCGGCGGATGGACAGCATCGTGCGGGTCCAGTTCAGCAGCGAGGTCGAGGTGTCGCGTTGCGCTTCGATGTTGACCGACTGGTAGCCGTAGATCGCATCCTGGTTGGGCGGCAGGTAGAGCCGCCCCGGGGTGGCGGTGGAGAAGCCGGCGTTGCGGTCGGGGGTCCACTGCATCGGGGTGCGCACCGCGTCGCGGTCGCCCAGCCAGATGATGTCGCCCATCCCGATCTCGTCGCCGTAGTACAGCACCGGCGAACCGGGCAGCGACAGCAGCAGCGCGGTGAACAGCTCCATCTGGTTGCGGTCGTTGTCCAGCAGCGGTGCCAGGCGCCGGCGGATGCCGACATTGGCCTTCATGCGCGGATCCTTGGCGTACTCCGCGTACATGTAGTCGCGCTCTTCGTCGGTGACCATCTCCAGCGTGAGCTCGTCGTGGTTGCGCAGGAAGATCCCCCACTGCGCCATCTCCGGGATGTCCGGGGTCTGGGCGAGGATCTCCGAGATCGGGAAGCGCGACTCGCGGCGCACCGCCATGAAGATGCGAGGCATGAGCGGGAAGTGGAACGCCATGTGGCATTCGTCGCCACCGGTCTCGGGGTCCCCGAAGTACTCGACGACGTCGGCGGGCCACTGGTTGGCCTCGGCGAGCAGCACCCGGCCCGGGAACTCGTCGTCGATCACCTTGCGGCAGTGCTTGAGGAAGGCGTGGGTCTCGGGCAGGTTCTCGCAGTTGGTGCCCTCCCGCTCGAACAGGTAGGGCACCGCGTCGAGACGGAACCCGTCGATGCCGAGGTCCAGCCAGAACCGCAGCACATCGATCATCGCTTCCTGCACCGCGGGGTTGTCATAGTTCAGATCGGGCTGGTGCGAGAAGAACCGGTGCCAGTAGAACTGCCGCCGCACCGGGTCGAACGTCCAGTTGGACTCCTCGGTGTCGACGAAGATGATCCGCGCGTCGGGGTAGGGCTCGCTGGTGTCACTCCAGACGAAGAAGTCACCGTAGGGGCCGTCGGGATCACGGCGAGATTCCTGGAACCACGGATGCTGATCGGAGGTGTGATTCATGACGAGGTCGGTGATGACGCGGATGCCGCGACGGTGTGCCGCGTCCAGCAACTCGACGAAATCCTCGACGGTGCCGAACTCGGGCAGCACCTTGTAGAAGTCCCGGATGTCGTAGCCGCCGTCGCGCAACGGGGAGTCGTAGAAGGGCGGCAACCACAGGCAGTCCACGCCCAGCCACTTCATGTAGTCCATTCGCTCGGTCAGACCGCGGAGGTCGCCGATGCCGTCGGAGTTGGAGTCGTAGAAGGCGCGGACCAGAACCTCGTAGAAGACCGCCTTCTTGAACCACACGCGGTCCTCGGGGAGGGCGCGCGCGTGGGTGAAGTCTTCCGCGGTCGGGTGTTCGACTACCCCGTCTTCGACGTGGCTGCCCTCCGCCGGGCCTGCTGAGCGGGTGCGAGTGCTGTCGTCCATAGGTGTTTCCAACCTACCCAGGTCTGACGGAAATGAATCACGTGCAGCCTGGCCCGCGCCGATGCGGGTCAGGGCAGGAAGCGTTCGGCGCCGGGCGTGCGCACGTACCGGAGACTGTTGGCCTGCCGGTATCCGATGACACCGCCACCGAAGGTCAGCAGGAGCAGTCCCGCGACGCCGGGCAGGGCCACCGCGGCCAACTCGGCCAGCGTCGGGTTGGTCAGCGCGCGGGGATATCCCAACCGAGGGGGTGGGCCGGACAGCGGGGTCGACACCGACTGCGGTGCCGACTCGGCGCTCGACGGCAGCGAGCCACGGATCACGGGGGTGCGCACACCGGCCGTACCGGGCTGCGTCACACCCGGCGCGGGGGCGGCGACCGCGTCGACCGGCCGGGCGCCCTGCCCGCCGACCGTGGCGACGCGGGGCACCGCCACCACGAGCGGTGCGCGCATCACCGGGGCTTCGGACATCATGCCGCCGCCTCCGCCGCCCGCGGTGGTCGTGCCCGTTGCCGCGTCGACGACGGGCTCCTCCTCCTGGGTGCGGATGGACGGACCCGGCGGGGCCGGCGTGGGGTTGACGACCAGCGACTGGAGGAACCCCTGCAGGGTCGGTACGGAAACCTCGACGGTCGTGTAGAACGACGAGACCGTCGGCCACGTCCCGGCGGGGATCTCGTCGGCCGCAGGCAGGCGGGGCACCGGGATCCTCATCGTGATCGACGAGTTGCTGTAGTCGAACATCCGCGGGGTTTTCGACGGTGGGAGGGGTTCACGGCTGGAGCCACCGCGCTCACTTCCGGTGTCCTCGTCGTCGTCGGCCGGTACCAGGTTGTCGACCTCGAACTCCCCGGAGTCCTCGGCGTCCTCGAGTGCATCGGAGCGGATCGTCGGCGGATCGGACTCGCTGGTTTCCCCGACATCCCCGACGTCGCCCTCGGCGGAATCGTCCGCATCGGCTTTGCTGGGCTGACTGCCCGCCGTGTCCGACCCGTCACCGGCACTGTCCGAACCCTGGCTGCTGGTCTCGGAGTCGGAGGGCTGTGCAAAGGCCGGCGCCACGCCCGGGCCGGCGATCAACAGACCTGCCGAGACCAGACCGGCGAGCGCGGCGGCGCGCAACGAAGGCTCGCCCATGGTGCCCCAATTCTTGCCCGGATCGGTTGCTCGGCAGGTCGGTGTTCTCCACGCGATTCTCGCACATTCGCACCGCCGAATCCGCCGAGTGCAGTTGCTGACGGGAGACGGTCAATCGACGTCCGCGTCATTTTGTTTCGGCGCCACGCCGGCCCGATCCGGCCACCCGCTATCGTGCCGGGGGTGAGCTCCGCAGGCCCGACACGCGACCACGGTGATCCCGGCGACGCACCCACCGTCCCCCCTGCGCTGACCGAACCCGCCGACACCCGGCGCCCGTCGGCGGCCGAGGAGGCGCGAACCATCGCGGCGGCCACCAACACCGGCACCCTGGCCTCGCTGACCGCCGACGGGGACCCATGGGCGTCGTTCGTCACCTACGGCTTGCTGGGCGGGGCCCCGGTGCTGTGCGTGTCGAACCTGGCCGAGCACGGCCGCAACCTCGCCCACGACCCGCGAGCCAGCCTGGCGATCGTCGCGCCCAGCAGCCAGGCCGACCCGCTGGCCAGTGGCAGGGTCACGCTCGCCGGGCACGTCGAGCAGCCCGGCGGTGACGAGCGCGACGCCGCCCGGGCCGCGCACCTGGGCGCGGTCGCCGCCGCGAAGTACTACATCGACTACAGCGACTTCACGCTGTGGGTGCTGCGGGTGTCCCGGGTGCGCTGGGTGGGCGGGTACGGCCGGATGGATTCGACGACGGGCCCGGAGTACGCCGCCGCCGAGCCCGATCCGGTGACCCCGCGGGCGGCGGGTGCGGTGGCGCACCTCAATGCCGACCATGCCGACAGCCTGGTGGCGATGGCCCGCACGCTGGGCGGATATCCCGACACCGTCGCCGCGACCTGCACCAGCGCCGACCGATACGGCTTGGACCTGCGGCTGGACACCGATCGCGGGATGGCCTACACCCGAATCGGATACGCCAGCCCCATCAATTCGATCGACGAATTACGTTCGGCCACGGTCGAGTTGGCGCAACGGGCGCGCCGGGGCTGAACTACCATCCCCGTCATGGCTGAGCACAACCCTCCGCGCCCGCAGACCTGGCAGGCGGCGTTCGAGTTGATCCGCGACCGCGGTCACGAGCACCGCGCCGAGCCGTTCCGGTTGGCCAGCGGCCAGCTCAGCCACGACTACATCGACGGCAAGTACGCCGTCGACACCGGAGAGCGCCTGGCGCTGGTCAGCCGCGCGGTCGCCGAGCTCGCCTCGGCCCACGGCATCGAGTACGACGCCGTCGGGGGGCTGACCATGGGTGCCGATCCGCTGGCACACGGCGTCGCAATGGTGACGGGCAAGGCGTGGTTCTCCGTGCGCAAGGAACAGAAGCAGCGCGGCCGGGAGCAGTGGATCGAGGGCACCCGCCTGCAGGCGGGTGACCGGGTCCTGCTGGTCGACGACGTCATCAGCACCGGCGGCTCCACCGAGATCGCCCTCGAGAGGGTGACCGCGCTGGGCGTCGTGGTAGCCGGCGTCATTCCGATGGTCGACCGCGGCGACATCGCCGCAGGCCGCTTCGCCGCCCGCGGTGTCCCCTTCGTCGCGTTGGTCAGCTATCGCGACCTGGGCATCGAGCCCGTTCGCGACGTCTGACAGCTCAGTCACGCACGACGAGGACGCCGTCGGGTTGCACTCCGACGGTGACGCGGTCGCCGGTGCTCAACAGCCGGGCGGCCGAACTCGGCATCTGGGCGGTGAGCGCCACCCCGTCCGCGAGCGTGATCGCGACCCGGGATACCGCCCCCAGGAACGCCACCGAGGCGACGGCGGCCGAGCCCGCGGGATCACTGCTCACGGTGAGGGATTCGGGCCGCACCCGTGCCGTGCCGGCGCCGTCGGCCACCGATCCCGGCAGGGTCGGGACGCCGACGCCGAGCAGCGTCGCGCGGCCGCCGGACACGTGCGCGGGCACCTTGTTGTTCAGGCCGACGAAGTCGGCGACGAACGGCGTTGCGGGGTTGGCGTACAGCTGCGCGGGCGCGGCCACCTGTTCCAGTCGCCCCTTGTTCATCACCGCGACCCGGTCGGCGACCGCAAGCGCCTCCTCCTGGTCGTGGGTGACGAGCAGGGTGGTGGTCCCCACCTCCGTCTGGACCCGCCGGATCTCGTCGCGCAACTGGATGCGCACCTTGGCGTCCAGTGCCGACAGCGGCTCGTCGAGCAGCAGCACCCGGGGTTCGATCGCCAGCGCCCGGGCCAGCGCCACCCGCTGCTGCTGACCTCCCGACAACTCGGTGGCGTACCTGTCGGCGTGGGCGGCCAGCCCGACCAGGTCGAGCATCTGCGCCGCGCGGTCCCGTCGCTCCCGCCTGCCCCTGCGGCGCATCTTGAGCCCGAACGCGACGTTGTCGAGCACTGTCAGATGAGGGAACAGGCTGTACGCCTGGAACACCATGCCCATGTCCCGCCGGTTCGCCGGCGTCCGGTGCAGGTCCACCCCCGCGACCGACACCGTCCCCGACGTCGCCTCGTCCAACCCCGCCACGATCCGCAGCGCGGTCGTCTTCCCGCACCCGGACGGGCCCAGCAGCGCCACCAGTTCACCGGGCCGGATGTGCAGGGTCAGGCCGTCGAGGGCGCGTGAGTCGCCGTAGACCCGGGTGAGTTCGTCGAGGTGGAGTGCGTGACCGCCGTCATCGCCGCGGTTCATCGGACCCCCGGTGCGGTTCTGCGGCGCCGCCGGGTGAGCAGCGACAGCCCCGACAACAGGACGAAGCCGAACACCAGCGTCGCCAGCGACGCGGCCACCGAGGTGGGGCCGTCGCTCTTGCCGAGCAGCACGATCTGCACCGGCAGGGTCTGATATCCGCTCAGCGAGGCGATGGTGTACTCACCCAGCACCACCGCGGTGGAGATGAACGCCGCCGACACCACGCCCGGCCAGATGTTGGGCACCACCACCTGAAGCGTGGCAATGCGCCACCCCGCACCCAGGGAGCGAGCCGCCTCGGTGAGGGTGCGCAGATCCACGGCGGACAGCGAAGCGTCCAGTGCCCGGTACGCGAACGGCAGGACGACGACGACATAGACGAACGTCAGCGTCAACGCCGACTCGCCCAGCAGGTAGGTCACCCACAGATACACGTTGCGCAACCCGACCACGATCACCAACGCCGGGATCGTCAGCGGCAACAGACACAGCAACTCGACCAGGCGTCTGGCCCAGGGAGCCCGCAACCGCACCCAGATCATCGTCGGCACCAGCAGGATCAGCATCCCGGCCACCGTCAGGACCGCCAGCAGCACCGACACCGCGATCGCGTCGTACAGCGCCTCGTCGTGCACCAGGTTCGCCCACGCCTGCAACGTGCGTCCGTCCCGGCTCCGGGTGGAGAAGTCGGCCATCGCGTACAGCGGGAACAGGAAGAACAGCCCGAAGCCGACCCACAGCACCCGCCGCGTCCACCGCGCAACGACGGTCACGACAGCCACCGGTCGCTGCGGCGCACGACCAGACGGTAGGCGGCCATGACGACCGCCACGACGACGATCATCTCCAACGCCAGCGCATACGCGAATCCGGCCTGTCCGAGCACCACATCACTGGTCAGAGCGGTGCGGATGAGCAGCGGCACGATCGGGCTGCCCTGACTGACCAGTGCCGCCGCGGTGGCATAGGCGGCGAACGCGTTGGCGAACAACAGCAGTACCGAACCGAGGAATGCCGGCGTCAGCAGCGGCACGGCGACGTCGCGCCAGTAGGCCCACGTGGAGGCGCCCAGGCTGACCGCCGCCTCGCGCCACTGGCTGCGCAACCCCTCGAGCGCCGGCGTGAACACGATGACCATCAGCGGAATCTGAAAGTACGTGTACACCAGCATCAGTCCGCCGAGGCTGTACAGCCATCCCGATCCGGCCAGGTTCCACCCGGTGAGCTGCTGCACCCACAGTGTCAGCACGCCGTTCAGGCCGACGGTGGCCAGGAATGCGAAAGCCAGTGCCACGCCGCCGAACTGGGCCAGCACGCTACAGAGCGCCAGCACCACCCGTCGCACCGTCGACGTGGGCGCAGCGCTGTTGATCAACCAGGCCAGCACCGCTCCCGCCACAGCGCCCACCAGCGCGCTGATCGCGGACAGCAGCAGGCTGTTCGCCAGCGCCGAGAGCGCCGTGCCGGTGAACAGCGCCGCGATCCGGTCCAGCGTGAACACCCCGTCGGCGTAGACGGCACCGATCAGCACCGTGACGGTCGGAATGATCAGGAACACCGCCACGACGATGCCGAACGGCAACAGCGGCAATGCTTCCCGGAGCGTCCGCGCTGCGCGGCGACCGGAGACGACCACCCTCAGCCCACAGCCGCGGCCCAGTTGTCCGCGAGGTACTCCGAGGCGGCCTCGGTCTGCTGCGGCGTCGGCACCGTCACCGGTCCGTCGACGACGGGCAACGCCGCGGCCACCGCCGGGTCGAGCGTCCCGTCGGCGAGCATGTTGTCGGCGCGTACCGGGCGAACCCCGCCCTCGGCGAACAGGTTCTGCCCCTCGTCGCTGTACAGGAACTCCTGCCACAGCCGCGCCGCCGCCGGGTGCGGAGCGTCCTTGTTGATGGCCTGGTAGTAATAGCCGGCGACCGGGTTGTCCGGTGGGACAACGACGGTCCAGGACGGCAGCTTCGTCGTCTGCGCGGAGTTGGTGTAGTTCCAGTCGATGACGACCGGCGTCTGCCCGGACTCGATGGTCGCCGGTGTCGGGTCGACCGGAAGGAAGTTGCCTGCCTCGTTGAGTTGGGCGAAGAACTCGACGCCGGGCGCGATGTCGTCGGCCGACCCGCCCTGCGACAACGCGACCATCAAGACCCCGGAGAACGCCGCACCGGCCTGCGTCGGGTCACCGTTGAGCGCCACGCTGCCCCGGTATTCGGGTTTGAGAAGGTCGTCGACACCCGTGACCGGCGGCACCGCGGCCGAGTCGAATCCGATCGACATGTAGCCGCCGTAATCGTTGACCCAGGTGCCGTCGGGATCCTTGAACGCGGCCGGGATGTCGTCGAACGTCTCGACCCGATAGGGGGCGAACAGCGACGTGTTGGCCAGCGCCACGGCCTGACCCAGGTCGAACACATCGGGTGCGCTGCTGCGCCCCTTCTGCTGATTGGCGGCGTTGATCTCGTCCTGGCTGGACGCATCCGGCTGCGCCGAGTTGACCTTGATGCCGTACTTGTCGGAGAACGCCGAGATGATGGCTCCGTAGTTGGCCCAGTCCGGCGGCAGCGCAATGACATTCAGCTCGCCTTCGGCCTGGGCCGCTGCGACGAGCTCGGCCATGCCGCCGAAGTCGGCGGCCGACGTCGCTTCTCCGGCCTTGACCCCGGACTGTGTCTCGGTTCCGGCGTTGTCCCGTTCCGGAGGTGCGCAGGCCACTGCGCCGACGAGCAGTGCGCCGGTTGCCGCGACACCAACCATCCGGGCCAGCCGGGACACCAGCCGGGCTCTGCGCGAGATCGTCGAGAGAATCACTGCCGAACCTTCCGATGGTCGGACGGCCGTGGGGTGTCGGCCGGGTTACCGGCGCTCGACGTCGCGGTGAATGAATTCGACCTGCCCGGTGCGCCGGTAGTGAACCTACCCTGGTCACATGTCGGGGTTCGATGCAGCAAAGGGGTTCGATGCAGCGGTGCGGTTCTCGAGCTCGCCGGTCGCGGCGCTGGCCACGGTCGGTGCCGACGGCGCACCACACCTGGTGCCGGTGGTGTTCGCGATGCCCGAAGGCCGCACGGACGTGCTGTACACCGCTGTCGACGCCAAGCCGAAGTCGACCAGGCGGCTGCGCCGGCTGGCCAACATCGAGGCCAACCCCACCGTGAGCCTGCTCGTCGACCACTACGACGACGACTGGAACCGGCTCTGGTGGGTGCGTGTGGACGGCACCGCCACGATCCACCTCCGCGGTGAGGAGGTTGCCGCCGGATACGCCGCCCTGCGCGCCAAGTACTCCCAGTACCAGCGCGTCGAACTGGACGGCCCGGTCGTCACCGTCGCGGTCCGGCGCTGGTCGTCCTGGCAGGGGGGTTAGCCAGAAGTTCAGGCGGGGGCAGTCCGGAACGCGAACGGAGGTCAACCGGGCAGACTCCCGCGCTCGGACGCGTCAGGGTTGGTTCATCCGATTCCGCCGCCGAGGAGCCCCCGATGACCACCACCCACCTTGCCGATGACGACGACCGCGCCGCGCGTTTCGCCCGCGACGCGGTGCCGGCGATCGACGGACTGTACCGTCACGCGTTCACGCTCACACGCGACCACAACGACGCCGAGGACCTGTTGCAGGACACTGCAGCCCGGGCCTACGCCGGCTTCGGCTCGTTCCAGCCGGGCACCAACCTGTCAGGCTGGCTCTACCGGATCATGGTCAACGCGCACCTCAACAATCTCCGCTGGCAACAACACCGCCCGACCTTGTCGTTCACCGCCGAGTTCAGCGATCCTCAGCTGCTCAGCCACGCGCGCCGCACCGCCGGCCTCGGCTCAACGGAGGACGAGGTGCTCACACGGGCGGGAGACCAGCGGGTCGCTGCCGCGATGCGGGGACTGCCGACGACGTATCGAACCGCGGTGTATTACGCCGACGTCGAGGGCCGCAAGTTCAAGGAGATCGCTGCGTTGACCGACGTGCCGATCGGCACCGTCATGTCGCGCGTGCATCGAGGCCGCATCCGGCTGCGCCGGGCGCTCGCCGAGCCCGCCGCGGCCTGATCCCCCTACGACTTGGTGATCGCAGCCTCGAGTTCCTCTTCGTAGGCACCTTCGTCGCGGCCCAGCGCGATCGTGCCGGCCACCATCGCCGCTGTGGCCACCGCGATCGCCACGGCGTCCCACCGTCCCACGTCGAGGTGTTCGCCCAGCACCACCGCCCCGAGAAGTACCGCGACCATCGGCTCCAGCACCAGCATGGTGGGCACCGAGGTCTGCAGGGATCCGGCGTGGAACGCCGACTGCTGCAACAGCGTCGCGATCACCCCGAGCACGGCCAGCAGGTACAGCACCGGGGTTGTCACCACCGCCAGCACACCCTGATGGGTCAGCAGGTGCATGACGAGCTTGGTCAGCACCGCGACCACACCGAACAACACACCGACCGCCACGGCCAGCAACACCGCCCGCCGCCAGCCGGCGGTACGCACCGCCACGACGACACAGGCCAGGACCGCGACGGTGCACACCACCGCGACGATCGCCGACGTGGACAGTGAAGCCGCATAGTCGCCCGGGCTGGCCTTGGCCAGCACGACGAACACGGCCAGCGCCACGGTCAGCAGCACCGCCCAGGCCCACTCGCCACGGGTGACCCGCCGGCGTGCCAGCCGCGCGCTCAGTGGCAACGCGAACAACAACGCCGAGACCAGGATCGGTTGCACCAGCAGCAGGGATCCGGTCGCCAGTGCCAGCGCCTGGAACACATATCCGGCGACCGCGGCCCCGGTGCCCGCCCACCACAACGGGCGGCGGACGAGGGTCTTGAACATCACGGCGCTCACGCCGTACTCGGCCGGCACGTCGATGGTGGCGCGTTGGCGCACCACGATCCCGACCGCGAGGAACACCGCGGCCAGGAGCGCCAGAAGCACCGTCAGTCCTTGGCCGATCACCCGACTAGGACAGCACACTTATCTGAGCGTCGCCCACTCCGGTCGGGTGTCGGCGCGGCGGACGCAGCCAAGCCATCGGTCAAGAGGCCTCCCGGCCGTCCACCACGCGGAGGGTGGGCCGGTCCGCAGGTTCGGGGGCGATCTTGTCGTTGACGGTGGCCACCACCGCGTCGACCCGGTCGACGGCGCGGTCACACATGCCGCGCACGCGGTCTCCGGCGGTGTCCACGTCGTCGGCCGCGCTGCGCAGGTAGCCACGCAGGGTGACGCGCAGGCGTTCACCGCGCAGCCGCAGACGTCGCCGGACCCGGTCGTCGATCTCGACGGTGACGTAGGGCAACACCTGGAGCTTCATCTGCGCGTCTTTCGCTCGGGACTGCTGCGACCAGGGTAACCGGGCTTCACCGCACCTGGGTCAGGGAACGACCCGCGGACTCGCGCAGCGTGAGCACGACGCCGAGGGACACCATCGCGGCGATCACCAGGTAGTAGGCCGGCGCGATCGCGTCGCCGGTGGTGGCGGTCAGCCACGTGACGATGTAGGGCGTGGTACCGCCGAAAACGGCCACGCAGACGTTGTATCCGATCGAGAACCCGCTGAAGCGGACCCGGGTCGCGAACAGTTCGACGGCCGCGGACACTGCGGTCGACACGTAGACGGACTCGATCGCGGCGAGCACACAGTGCGCGGCGATGGCGGCGGCCAGCGAACCGGTGTTCAACAGCAGGAAGAGCGGATATCCGAGCACCGCGAAGGCCACCGCGCCGCCGATGAGCAGTGGCCGCCGGCCGATGCGGTCGGACAACATCGCCAGCGGCAGGATCAGTACCAGTGCGACCAGACAGGCCAGCGTGATGGACAAGAACGCGTCGGTGGCCGAGAACTGCAGCGTCTTGATGAAATACGACGGCAGGAAAGCGAACACCACGTAGTAGCCGATGTTGAACACGATCATCAGGCCGATGACCTGCAGGATCGACCGCCATGCCGTCGAGACCGCCTCCCGCAGCGGTGATTCCGCTGTCTGGTCGGACTTGCTGAGTTCGGCGAACTGCGGTGTGTCCGAGAGCCGGAGCCGGATGTAGAGCCCGACCAGACCGAGTGGCCCCGCGATCAGGAAGGGGATCCGCCAGCCGTAGCTCTCCATCGCCGCAGTCGAGAGGACCGCTTGGAGCAGGGTGACGGTGATCGACCCCAGCAGGAAGCCGAGCACCCCGGACCACACCATGAACGTGACGGTGACACCACGGCGTTCGTCAGTCGCGAACTCCGCCAGATAGACCGCGCCGCCGCCGTACTCGCCGCCCGCCGAGAAGCCCTGCAGGCAGCGCAAGACCAGCAGCAGCAGCGGCGCGAGCACGCCGATGGCGCCGTAGGTCGGCAGCAGTCCGATACCCAGCGTCGCCGCCGACATCAGCAGGATCACCAGGGCCAGGACCCGCTGGCGGCCGATGCGGTCGCCGAGTGGTCCGAACACGAATCCGCCCAGGGGTCGCATGAAGAAGGCGGCCGCGAAGATCGCGAACGTGTTCAGCAGTGCGGCGGTCTCGTCGCCCGCCGGGAAGAACTGGCCCGCGATGAACGTGGCGAGGAAACCGTAGATCGCGAAGTCGAACCACTCGACGGCGTTGCCGATCGATGCCCCGGCCACCGCTCTGCGAATGTCGCTTTGCACCGCGCCTCCCGAATCTAAGCGTGGCGCTGAGCATTTCGCTTATCCAAGGGGGCGCGCCACCGGCCCGAAGGCAACATATCGCGCCCGGCGGCGGGGCTGTCCAGCCGCTCTACACGCGGCTGCGCCGGAACGGTGCGCGGCCGGGCGGCTGCTGAGGCGGCGGTAGCAGCGGGTGGCGCGGGCGCACCGCCACCTCGGTGGGCTTCTGGGTGTCGAGGTGGAGATCCTGTCCGGCGTGCCGGATGGTCAGCTCCCCTTCGGGGCCGTCACGCAGCGTGTAGGTGACCGTGTCATGATCGACGTCGACGATGACGCCGAAGTTGCGCCACCGCAACCGAAATCGCATCCGCGTGATGCCGGGCGGCAGATGCGGGTCCAGCGAGAGCATCTTCTCGTCGTCGCGCAGCCCGCCGAAACCCTGGACCAGCGCGGTCCAGCTGCCCGCCAGCGAGGCCACGTGCACCCCGTCGCTGGTGTTGCGGTGCAGGTCGCGAAGGTCGATCAAGGCGGCCTCGTAGGCGTAGTCGTGCGCCAGTTCGAGGTGGCCGACCTCGGCACACATCACCGCCTGGGTACACGCCGACAGCGACGAGTCCCGGGTGGTGCGCCGCTCGTAATAGTCGACGTTGCGGGCCTTCTGCTCGTCGGTGAACGCGTGGCTCTGCCAGTGCATCGCCAGCACCAGATCCGTCTGCTTGACGACCTGAGAGGAGTAGAGCCTGAAGTAGGGTTCGTGCATCAACAGCGGGTAGTCGTTGCTCTCCGTGAAATCCCATTCCCGCAGCGTGGTGAAACCCTCGCACTGCGGGTGCACTCCGAGTTCCTCGTCGTAGGGGATGTGCACGGCCTCCGCCGCGTCCCGCCAGGCTGCGATCTCCTCGTTGCCCGCACCGAGATCGGCAGCGGCATCGGGATTTCTCCCGCACGCCTCGGCGGCGATCCGCAGGTTCTCGGCGGCCATCAGGTTGGTGAACACGTTGTCCCGCACGACTGCGGTGTACTCGTCGGGACCGGTGACACCGTCGATCCGCCAGCGGCCGTGCCGGTCGTGGTGGCCCAACGACATCCACATCCGGGCGGTCTCGACGAGCACGTTCAGCCCGCATTCCCGCTCGAGCGACTGGTCACCGGTCACCACCCGGTAGCGCTCGAAGGCCAGCGCGATGTCGGCGTTGACGTGAAACGCGGCGGTACCCGCGGGCCAGTACCCCGAACACTCCTCGCCGTGGATGGTCCGCCAGGGGAAGCAGGCGCCCTTCAGGCCGAGTTCGCGGGCCCGGTCGCGTGCCATGTCGAGGGTGGAGGCGCGCCAGCGCAGGGCGTCGGCGGCGGATCCGGGAGCGGTGTAGGTCAGGACGGGCAGCACGTATCCTTCCGTGTCCCAGAACGCGTGACCGTCGTACCCGGTTCCGGTCAGTCCCTTGCCGGGGATCGCGCGCCGTTCGGCGCGGGCGCTGGCCTGCAGCACGTGGAAGAGCCCGAAACGTACCGCCTGCTGACAATCCGGGTCGCCTTCGACCTCGACGTCGGCACAATCCCAGAACTCGTCGAGGTAGGCGCGTTGCGAGTCCAGCAGGCCGTCCCACCCGGTGAACCGCGCGGCGGCGATGGCGGCGGCGGCCTGATCGTGCAGCGCGGGCCGCGACCGCAGGCTGGACCAGCCGTAGGTGATGTATTTGACGATGCGCAGCTTCTCACCGGGTTTCAGTGCACACACCACGGTGGTGCGTGCCCAGTCGTCGCCCGCGTCGCCGCTGAGCTGTACCCGGCCGGGCGCTTCGACGAGGTGGTCCATCGCGG
>MDTD01072074.1_pt1 | contig 20391 bp, 59 predicted proteins | sample 811221 | NCBI WGS metagenome assembly MDTD01 (sample SAMN05326646, study PRJNA326480) | marine metagenome | isolation source: seawater | place: Pacific Ocean: South West | collected 2011
AAAAACAGCAATCGATTTGACGGATACATTATCATCACAGACGGAGAAGCTGCTAAGCCTCCTGTTTCGCGTCTCAAGCGGGGATGGCTCATTGTCCCGAACAGGAAGCTCTTGTTCACGGCTGACAATCGAGACTTTGTTATGACTATGAAGGAAAACAACAATTCATAAGGAGTTTATCTAATGAGTGGACTTTTTAATAAGCCTGAAGTGCAAAAAGTAGACAACGGCTACGGTGTAGATGTTTTATTTCTGCACGGTCTGGAGGGAAGTACAGTTGGTAGCAAAGCAAAGCATCTACAACAAAAGTGGGGCGCAGCCTGTCCTCCGATGAGAACTGAAGATCTCGTAGCAAAGAGAGATGACTGCGATGGAAACTGGTCTCTTCTTGATCAGTCTGAAAAAGACGCAGGACTCTCTCTAGCATACGCAGATGCTGTTAGTGCTGTAAGGTACTCTAAGCCTGATGTTATTGTAGGGTCAAGTATGGGTGGAGCAATATTGTTTAAAATGATTGCTGAGGATAGGTACAACGGCGCTGCAGTTTTCTGTGCTCCTGCTATTAGTAATCTTCTCGATACACAAGTCATAAGTCGAGGAGTAGAGCGTTTAAAGAGCATGCCTAATGTATGGATCCTCGGCGAGCTTGACACAGTTGTCGAGAATGGTCATAATCTCACTACAGCACGTGCTGCAGGTGGATCAATCATATACTCTGCAGAAGATGATCATAGATTGAGCAAAGCTGTTAATACAGGACTACTAAACTCTGCTGTCTTGACTTCTGTGGAGCTCCTTTCAGCACGAAGCATTTTGGGATTATAATATGAATAGCGAAGTCTCACAAGAAATAAAAGATCTTTTGCATGATCACTATAAAAATCTAAGAAGAATGCTTCAAGCTGAAGTTCCAAGGCGAGGCGTGCAGAAGTCGTTTGAAGAGCTTGTATACTCAATAGTGGGCAAAAACTCATGGCGACCGACTCATGTATCACCAGCAGCAATCAGGGAATATGTAGAAGGTAGCTCAAGAAACATTCAACGGGCGCACGGTGTTTACGACGGAAGGTTAGATAGATATCAAAGAACTATGCTCCTACTTGAAGGAGATGAGCGAAGTTTTGACGACTGGTGGTCATTTTTTATCGAACATGACAAGACGGTTTTAATTACCAGGGCAGAGCACGGCAGCGGCAGAAAGTTTCTAGAAGAGGATCTTGTAAAGCTTCCTAGTTGGAACAAAGGCATGTTTGAAAACTCTGGCTTCTCTGTTAGACTAAGAAAGAAAACAGAGGGTGTGTGGCTAAAAAAATGCTATGACAATATGTCATAAAAATCTAATACTAAACAGCATGTACTGTTATTATTTTTGTAATGAAAGGAAAGACAATGAACAAACATTTTACCCCCGATGATATTCGTTTTTTTAAGATTTTAGGAGCAGTCGCGACTGTATTTGTAATTGCAGGTGTAATCATTTGACAGCAAAATATTCCCCGATAGCTCAGTTGGTAGAGCAGGTGACTGTTAATCACCGGGTCGTAGGTTCAAGTCCTGCTCGGGGAGCCACTCCAAACCGAGGCTTTTATGTATAAAACTGTCGTAATAGATCCGCCATGGAAAAAGTCGACAGGGGGTGTAGGACACGCAACACTGCAGCCCTCAACACACTACGACGTTCAGAACAGAGGGCAGATAGTCGAAACAATCGACGAGTGGTTTCGTCACCACCCTGTGAACCCTGAAGCTCACTTGTATATGTGGACTGTCAATTCGTTCACAGCAGGGGCTAATCAGGGAATATTTGCAGGCATCGATGTCTGCGAGCGCCTGGGCTTTAAGCCTGTAACTCTGATCCCATGGGTAAAGTCAAATGTAGGCAGCCCAACGCCTTACGGAATGCGCTATACTGAAATGTGTATTTTCGCCGTGAGATACAGAAAAGGGAACGGTGCAAGAACAAGATATAAGGGAACACTCGAGCCAGAATCTGTTCCGAACGGTAAGGGACTTTGTGCATCTAAAGATTTTATCTTTGCTGATAGAAGACAACATTCTAGAAAGCCTGATAGTTTTTATAAACTTGTCGAAGAGAGAAGCATGGGCCCTTATCTCGATCTTTATTCTCGCACAAATCGTCCTGGTTGGACTTGTGTGGGTAACCAAACAGGATTATGGACAGCAGTATGAACAAGGGAGAAAAAGTGGATTACACTATCATGGAATATAACTTTCAAACAAGAAAGTACACAACGATTGGACACGCTACAGCTGACACCTCGCGCGACGCCAAAGAAAAGTTTGCCAAGAAAAACGACTGGAAACCTCAAGAACATATTTGCTTGTTTGCAAAAGGTCCTCTTTGTAGGTAATGTTTGAAAGCCCCATAGTTATATACATGGGGAATAAACACCGGTGTCCTATCTGCAGTGCAGGCATTGTTTGGACAATCAATGGTTTGAGCAACGGCACCACAGGTAGACTTCACTGTACAAACAATTTAAAAGCGTCTTCTTTAGACTGGTCCAAAAATAAGAGAGTATTTTGTGATTGGGAAGGTGTTGCTAAAAGAGACAAAGATAAAGTTGTGCTGTTGGAAAAAGACGGTAAGACAAGGCTTAGATCTTATTAAAGGGCAGCTAGAAGATACTTATAACTAAGTCAAGGAGGTACTAATGCCAATCGTAAAAGTTTCAGATGATGGCAAGGAATCAATCATAGATGCTGCAGCAGATGCACGCAGGAAAAGAAATGCAAAGATAGGCGCTTCTGCCGCAGTGCTCGGCGCTGTAATTAGCTTTGGCTTATTTTTTCTGCACAGCCCAGAAGCCGGAATCTTTGCAGGACTTTGGCCTGTAACTTTATGTTCTCTCTTAAATCTTGTCGACGACTAAGATGTGGGTTGAAGAGTATATCATCGACAGCCAGGGGCAGATAAGAATAGCTTTACGCTGGATGGAAGACACTGAAAGATTCTTGAAAGAGACAGAGCAAAAGCCTGCCAATGACTGCTATGAAGTTTTGTGTCTGCACGATGAAAATATTGTAGATTTTACTGTAAAATAGTGCAAGTCTCTCTAATATTTGGTATAATGGTATCATAATCAAGGAGTACTCTTCATGGCTAAGTCAAAGAAACACGTTCTCAACACAGCAAAGAAAAAGATCTATAACGAATTGCTTTCTGAATATCAAAATGCTGTTGCTGAGGTGGGCCTTCTTAGTGAAGAGTGCAGCGGCGATGACAAAAAAGATCTAGATAGGCTGGAAAAAGCTCGCGCAAAAGTTGACGAAGCTTATAAAAAGATTGAAGACTGGAAGCAGAGTCCACGTGCAAAAAAGAAAAAATCAGTCACATGGTCTTCGGACTACGAATCTTCGAAAAGGCCGAAGCGCCAAATTGTCAAAACAGCCGCCTACAATGATTACAAAGCTACGAATCCTACGCGTGGCAGCAAGCCGGTAGCAACATGGCTTGAGGAAGGTGCTCTTGTTTGCAAGCGTGGTCATAAAAAAGCTATGATAGTACTTTCAGTCAACAAGGGTAGCTCAGAGATTCTTAACGACGGTAACGTTGAGTGGCATAGAAATCTCTCGCTTCGACCATTTGAAGCTGAAGATGACGCATAAAAATTGAGATAAAATCTGGGAAGTTGTTATTTATAATAGATGACAAAGTTTACACCCGGACAAATACTCTATACGAAGGAAGTGGACGATCAAACGATCGTCCATTTTTATCAAGTAGTGAGAGCTACTTCTAATACATGCGAGCTCAGAGAAATCAGAAAGAGAATACATTCTCAAAGCTATGATGAGCAAGAAGTAGGGCCGGTTGCTGATGAGTTTGTGGGTCCTCCTATTAGAAAGAGGATCACAAAAACAGGGGCTGTTATTATGAAAGGCCGCTTATACGCTTGGCCGTGGCAAGGAGAGACCTTGTGGCAGACAGCTATTATTTTTATGCCGTAGCTTATTACATGTAAAGCATTAGCAAGACAACAACGGACATAATGCCTGTAATGAATCCTGCTGCAAAGAGAGAAACAACTTTTGCTTTATGGTTAAGTACTAAGGATCTTTGTTTACCTTTATCTAGATCCATTACAAATGATTCGTATGATAGTTCTTGCTCAAGTGCAAAGAGTTCTTCTTCTTTTTGCCTAAGCGCTCTTTCTTTTTCATAAATGTAAGAAGGGAAGTCTACCAAGTTACTCATCACTTTTCCTCTTTTTCTCTCTTTCGTATTCGTCTATGTGAAACAAAACAGTAGATGCCCATGTTCTATCGCTGTCTTTTTCTGGTTCTGATAAATCCTTATATTCTGTTTGCAGTTGTCTGCGCCATCTTTCCACATTTTCAGGTGTATAGTTGTCAAGCATGTATCTAGTCCAGTGAGCCCACTGTCTATGTTCAAGATCAGCAAGTATTTCTAATAAGTCTCTTCTACTCGCTGTGTCTATCATTTTTACTCCTCGCAGTCAGACCAAATAGCGTATGTAATGTCTATGGAGCTTCCTTCCGAAGGAGCTGTATCAAGCGTGAGAGCGTTTGTTGTGACATCATACACCCAGCCTGTGTGGACGTAGCCATTGACTTTGACTTCAATTGAGTCTTCTATGGGATCTTCAGAAAGAGGAAAGCTGGTGAGGGCAATGGAGTCTCGCGCAAGCGTATCCATAGTAACACTCCAGTCTGCAGCGCAAATAGACATGAAGGTGCCGCCTAGAAGGCTTACTACTTCGTAATAGCCTTCACCAAACTGAGCTCCTCCATTTGCTGTACAGCCGCTTGGGTAGTCACCGGCAATTGCATGAGCAACAATTAGCTCTGAAGAGCTTTTTAGTGAAATAAGTGAATTAGCATAATCAGTAGGTGTCATTGTAGCAGAGCCACCTCCGTGCCATGAAGATGTATTATCAGAAAAGTCAGGTTCATCTGAAACGTACACTACAACTAAACGAGCATCTGGCCGGAAGAATCCTGTTGCTGATCCCAACGAGGCATCACCTGTAGTTGTTGACTCATGTCCGTACCACAATCCCTTCTCCATCGTGCTGCCGCCTGTCCCTATCGCGTCTATCTGATCATTAAATGCAGACACAGGGTCGGGTGTTGTGTTGCTAATGACGTCTCCAACAAAATCTGAGCTATCTGTTGTAATGAGTGCTATTTGATAAGAAACCCCTGCTAAAGAGAATGCATTCATAAACGTGTCAAAATTATTTTTTAAGTTAGTCTGATTTGACATCATAGAACCAGAATTGTCAATGACAAACAAAATATCTACGTCTACTGTTTCATCTTGCGTATGAGAATCTGTTACCCATTTTTCATAGTCACCTAATCCCACTTGATCTGCGTAGGCTGTCGGCGTCATCGGATCGTTAGATGTTACTTCAATAAAGCCATCATCGTCTAAAGTGTCAATAGGCACATAATCGACAGAAATATCTATCGTGTCACCTGGTGAGATTGTTATGGGCAGGACACCATGATCGGGCGTGTAGTCCTCCATGGCAAAGTCAACAGGAACACTTGCAAAATATTCAATATCTGTGAGTATCAAATTAGAGTTACCGATATTTCCTATAGTGACAGGTATTGTGTCGTCGCACCCTAAGTAAACTGTTCCAAAATCGTGATAATCAGGGGTTACAAAAATAATTGGTGCATCACCAGATCCGTCCAGCAAAACGTCTACAACAGGCTCGTCTTCGTCGTTTGAAACAATGCGTATGATATCAGAATTAGTCTCATATGTTCCAGGCGCATACGAAACTATTAATTCAACCTCGTCATGGGACTCAACTATTCCGATTGGGGATGCTGTTATAGTAAAGTTAGAAGTGCCATTGTCAAGATATATTCCTGAAATGTCTAAGACATCATTTCCCTCGTTTTTGATTGTAATGACTACGTCTTGTGTTTCACTTCCAGCGCTTAGAGCCCCGAAGCTGTGTGTGAGGGGGTCAACTTCTATTTCGGGTGCTGTAATGCCCGGCTCGTTTGGTTCTAAAGGTTTAGAAATTTTATAGTCACTTGTGCAACCCACTAACAAAAACAAAGCAAAAAGAAGGACATTTTTAGTTTTCATAGACATGATAACCCACCTCTACAACGGATCCGTATTCTGGCACAAATCCTAACATAACTTTGTTAGAAGCTGAGACGTAAGTCCAGTCTTTGGTCATGACCTGATCAACATAGACTACAATTGATTCTTCAACTGGGTTTTCTTCGCTCAAGTATATGTAATCTTTTCTTTGTGTGAGATAAGAAGAATTCGACAGCCATACAGACCAGTCTTCTGCCTGCAAGTCTACTACATCTTTACCGTAAAGATTAGACAGCTCAACGTATTTGTAGCCGATCTCTCTGGACCAATGAGGCTCACCGTTGTCTGGGTGGACAACACAAACAACGTCATGACTTACGTCTCTAAAATTGTCATTGAGCCACTCATAAAATAAATCAGCAGAAATAGCACTTTGTTCATCTTCGTCAGAGATCAAGAAAAGCAGAAAATCAGCATCTGGGCGCCTAAAGTTTATTGCCTCTTCTGATTCTAAGAATGTGTAAGTTGCACTAAAACCTTCTTCTAGATACGCACTTTCCAGTAAACTTGTAGCCATGAGCATATCAATAGAAGACGCTGACGCGTCGTACGGTCCTACGTAAGACAAACGTGTAGGATCCATAGTGATATAGCCAAATTGATAGTCGAGAGTTAGTGACTCGATATCAGACCTAAGCATCTCCATACCATCAGCCACGTCTTCATAGTTGTCATGCATCGATCCAGAGGTGTCTAATGCGACTAAAACATCTAGCTTCTCTAATTTGTCTGGCTGAACGTATGAGTCAACTACAACCCGGAGGTCGATTTTGTCGGTTACTTGATAGTCTGCTCCGCATGATAAACACAAGAACAACGACATCAAGGGTAACAATATTGTTAACCATCTATTGTTCATAAGTACCTAATTTTAACTATGCGCTCAGACAAGAACTTGAATAGTTATCAATGTGGAAATGGACGAAGACAAACTTGTTACATTGATTAATAGAATGCTAAAAGCTCCATGGACTAAGTCACAAATTGCGAATGGGAAGAAGATTAAAGTCGAATGGTCGTGGGCTAAGTCAATTAATAGCATAGTCAAAAAATATAGAAAGTCTGGATGGGACGTCGATAAACAAACTGAGATCAGCGGCGATAAAAGAAAACTTTTTTTAGTTTTTGTGAATAAAAAGTGGACAAAAGGCAAAAAAAGATGACTTATGTAAATTTCTTAGTGGCAGTATATAATTGTACTACAGCTTTGAGGAGAAAGTCATGAAAATGCACAAAGAGTCGTATGAAAACCTCATGCTACGATTTGCCAAAGAAATCCATGAAGTAGGCGTGTCTGAAAACCTGAAGAAGCTAATCGAATCACAGTACAATAGAACACCTAATGTTTCCGGTTGCTCTGCTGCTGAAGAGACTCGCAAATTTTGCTACAGACATAATGGTTATGAGATAGAAGCGTCTCAAACAGTAAAAATTTCAGTTAAAACATGCACGAAGTGAGAAGATGACTAAAAAATACTTTCCGAAAATGACGCCGTTTGAAAAAGCAGAACACAATGCTCAAGACTTTGCATACAAGATGTACGAATCACTTTTAGTAAGTGCTTATATGATATCAGGAAGCCTTGTATCCCTAGAGGAAGAACAGACTGTTGTAAATTTTAACCCAAGCGGAAGCAACGGGTCATCAGAAAGCAAAGCAGCTTAAAAATGTCTGATCTGATTGAGTACAACACATTAGTAAGATTCAAAGTCCCAAACTCAGGAAACAAATGGCGCATCGGGCTTTGTTTAGAATGGAATAATGAAAAAAGGTACGGACGTGTTCTATACGAGGGCGAAATTTACAAATGCGGCCATTGGGACATGTCTGTTTTAGCAAAATGACTACACAAAGAGCAATAGAGATAATTGAGGGTGTTTTTGATCCTAAAAACGAGCAAGAAGTGGTGAGCGCATGGCAACACTTATCAGATACTGGTGTCGTTTGGGAATTGCAAGGATGGTACGGCAGAATAGCAAGAGACCTGATTGAAGAGGGTATAATTACTTGCAATGACCCAAACAAAATGGATAGCTAGATTGTGTTGCTTGATCACATTGCCTTAGTTGTAAAAGACCCAAAAAAGTCAGCTGAATGGTACTGTAAAAACTACGATGCTGAAATGTTGTATAGTGATGACACATGGTCATTTGTTGCGCTCGAAAACATCAAAATAGCATTCGTAATAAGCAAAGAGCACCCAAGGCATATAGCTTTTAGGGTAAATGAGTTAGACAAATCAAAAGTCATAAAGACACATCGAGACGGCACCCAGTCATATTATACAAAAGACTTGGACGGAAATATTATTGAAATGATAAAGTATCCAGAGGATATCGATGAAAAAGAAAAACTGGGAAAAGAATAGAGATATTCTAAAAGCAATACCAAACCCTTCAGGCGAAGCTTACGAAATAAAGATGAAGGTGCCAGAGTTAACTTTTGAAGGTGTAAGAGGTCAGCCAGATTTTGCTCACCTGTATATTACTTTTTATCCCAATAAAAAAGTTATTGAGCTTAAGTCACTAAAGGAATATTTTTTCGCATTTAGACCGCAGGTCTATTCATATGAAAGAATTATTAACGTCATCTATGATGATATGATGGCTGCCTATAAGCCCCAGAGGCTGCGCCTTGTTTTGGTCTGTAATCCAAGGGGAGGAATATCATCAAAGCTCACAGTAGACTCTGATTGGTCAGCGCGTGGCGGAGAAGATGCTTTTAGAGATTGGATAGGTCAAACAGACGAGTGGTAAAAGTAGATGCAAATATTTGATTTTAATCACTGGGACTCGTGGAAAGAAAAGTATTTAGATTCTGCTGCTCTTTCCGGAGAGTGGGATTTAGTAGTCGATGATTTGGGAGACAATGTATACCAGCTCCCCTTGTTTACCCGGGCATTTTGCGAAGAAGCAATAGCGCTAGCAGAGTTTTCAGACAAGTGGACTACTTCACGACATGAAAACTATCCTACTAATGATGTCCTATTGGAAGATTTAGGGATAAATTTCGCCTACGATAGAATCGTCAGAGAGATAATCTCTCCTTTGTGTACACACTTATGGCAATTGAGTGGCCCAAGATGGAAAGAACTCAAGTCTGAAAATTTTTTAGCAAGATACTCTCCCGGTGGCCAGACTCATCTGTCTCTACACCATGATTACAGTCACATAACAATGTTAGTAAAGCTTAATAGTGAATATGACGGCGGCGGAACGTGGTTCCCTAAATACAATAAGCTTGTCGACCCTAGCAGAATTGGAACAGCAACACTTCACCCAGGTATCATCACACATCGACATGGTGCAAGGCAAGTCTATGCAGGTAGGAGATACGTGCTAGTTTCTTTCATGCGATCTGAATAAATTTAATAATTTTGTAGAAACGAGTGCAAATTTTGCTGTGGTGTTGTATAATAGCTATGTAATTAAGGAGAATTATATGACCATTCAGATTGGCAACCGCGTTCGTTCTTTCGACTTCCACTACATGCGTGATCTGGACGGTCCACGTTCTTGCTACATGGAAGGCACAGTCATCGGATTCGAAGAAGTTCGAGGCTGCATGCGATACGTTATCGAAGTTGATCGTTGCATCGGTCGGGGTAAGGAGCTGCCTGCTCAAGAATATCCTCCAACCATCTACCCTCCAGTCAACGGTACTCCCACAACGATGGGACGGATCACAGACGGTGTCGAGGTGATTTCATAATGAAAATCGGTGATCTCGTTAAGAGCAATCTGACAGATGAAATCGGCATTGTTGTGGATGAATCTCGAAAGGTAACGTATAACAGCGGAACAATTGAAGAGGCAAAGAAACCTCACAGTTTCCGAGTTGAATGGTCGACCGGCCGGACTGAATGGACTAGTCCTGCATTTTCAGAGGTGATTTAAATGGAAGATCGTATTTTTGTTGGTTGGTCAGGTGGATATTTTATGACTTCACTTGGTTGCGAAAACTTTCAAGCAGAGTTTCAAGCGATGGTCGATGATCTTGGTCCACCATCAGTTGTTGAGTTTCGTCCAGCTGATGAAGGTTGGCTTGAAAACACAGTTGATGATATTTCGGAGTCAGATGATGTCACAGAAATCGCAAAATAAGAAGGTTCGTAAACCTAAGGCTCGTAACTGGATGGCAGTTCGAGCGTTTCTTCGTCCTGGAGCTGGTAAGCATAAGGACAAATCAAAGTATGCTCGTAAGTCTAAACATAAGGTAAACTACTCATGAAAGTCGGTGATTTAGTACACATGCCAGGAGAATCGGTTCCAGAAGGTGAACTCCCTAGCGTGGGAATCATTGTTACAGATGAATCTCGCTTCCCGGGCGATAACTCACGTATCGGGGTGTGGTGGACTGGGTCTGGATGCATTGATTATGAGCCAAAAGATTGGTTAGAGGTGATTAGTGAAAGTCGGTGATCTAGTAAGACATAAAAACCCTAAGCTTCCTGAGCATTCAGGGGTTCACATTGTAACGTTTGTAGGGCGAACAGCATTTCAGTTTCTAGGTCACACCGGTTTCCACCCACCTGTCGATTGGGAGGTTATCAGTGAAGGTCGGTGATTTGATAAAGTTCTCTGGTACTTGGGGATCTACAATTATTCCAGGTGAAAGACAAACTGGCATCGTGATGGATGTCTGGACCAACGGCCGCACCGGTAGAAAGGTATGTGCAGACGTTCTCTGGGATAATGGAGACTTTAGCAAGCAGTTTAGCGTGCACAACATCGAGGTGGTTAATGAAAGCCGGTGATTTGATAAAACATCAATACGGCACGCTGCAAGGGGTTGGCATTGTACTCGACGTCCTACCGTACGACCCTTCTTGGGACCGCCCGGGTAATCAAAGGGTTCGTGCCTTGTGGACTGCCCACGGCAAATCTCATGTTCATACCATAGGTGACACATATCTAGAGGTGGTAAGTGAAAGTCGGTGATCTGGTAAAATATATGAGCCGTGTGGTCCTTATTGTCGATATTGACGAAGAGTGGGTGCATGGTATCGAGCTTGGAGAAGATCATGTTGCAAAATACAAGCAGCACGCCTTGAAGGCAATTAAATGAAAGTTGGTGATCTAGTAAAACTGCACAGCTCTGAGCGAAGAAATGGTCAGTATGCTGGAAAGATCGGGTTAGTTGTCGATTTGGATTCGTTTCACAATCCCGTTGTCAAAGTCAAAGGTGAAGTAAAAGCTTTCCACTATACACAAGTTGAAGAGGTGATTTATCATGGTTAAGAACCCACAATGCTTTGATTGCGGTGAAGAGTTTAGTCCTAAGCGAAAAGCACTAGGGTACGAACATTGCCTGGAATGTGGAGAGTCATACGCGCAGCAGACAATTGATCGTAAAAAGAAATGTACAGCACCTCTGTTTAATAAGGGTGCATATCAATACGTTGGGTCCATGGATGACGCTAGATGGGCAGGAAGGTAGAATGAAAATCGGTGATTTAGTTTTATGGTCATCTGAAAAGAGTCCACCGTGTCCTGGTGCTTTAACAGCTGTCAAACACTTTCAACGCATCAAAAATAGATGCGGAAACAAGCCTGGTGTTGTTCTCGATCTACACGGAGACAATTGCAAAGTTATGTTTTTAAACGATGTATTTATTATCCACAAAGATTTCTTAAAGGTGATTAATGAAAGTCGGTGACTTAGTCTATATCATCGGATCTCATCAAGGCACGGGTGTTCCTACTCGACTAGTCGGCACCATCGTCGCGCAGTGGAAAGTAGAAGAGTGGTGGGAAGTACTCACCCAATCGGGCCAGATGATTCATTGGCCTGAGTCTCAAATCGAGGTGATTAATGAAGCTTAATAAGCTTTTCTTGAAACTCACAAGAATACTCTTTGACGCGATTTTTATTTACTGCACATGGTATTTTTTCTCAGCACTATTTTGGATGGTATTGCAATGAAGATTGGTGACCTAGTCAGGCCGAGATCTTTGCCAGTGGGAGTCACACCTTTAGTGGAGGGGGACTGGATAGGGATTGTTGTCGAAGTGATAGACCATGTTGAGGTGCCTCCTGTTGTCAAGGTCATGTGGCATGATGGTTTTATTGGCAAGGAATGGACAGATGAGCTCGAGCCAGTCTACTGAAAAAGTACTAGAAAGACTATGATTGTAATAGACGATTTTATAAAAGACCAGAAACTACTAGACGACCTAAGGGCAGATAGTGCATTCTTTGAAAATAAGGGTTATATGTGGTGGGATGGTTGGTGGAACTCACCTGCAGATACGGTCAAAAAGAGGCTAATACAGTATATCTGGGGCGAAAACTCACCATATCCTCGACCACATGCAGCAGGTTTTGAATATTGGGTTGGTGTTTTCTCTGAAGGTGGAGAAAGAGATGAACTACCATTCCATTTCGACAAAGACGAGCACTGGTATAAACAGGCAGGAGAAATAGTATCACCCGTAATAGGTACTGTCTTCTACCCATGGGAAAATGATATTGACGGAGGATATCTTGAAATATACTCACAGGGCCGTTCTGCAGAACCTGAAAGGTTAGAACCGAAGCATAATAGACTAGTGATATTTCCAGCAGGTCATCATGCACATCGAGTTACTAAAGTTACTCGCGGGATAAGACGGGCAATTGCAATAAACCTGTGGGACAAAGAACCTTCAGGCCTGGCAGCAGGTGATTTATTTCCGGAAAAACCTAAATTGACACGCAGCCTTGATGCATTAACGCACATAGGACAAATAATAAGAGGTGATGAATGAAAATCGGCGATCTAGTAAGGTACAAAAATGTATGGCGTCGCATCGATGGCAATCTCGTTACTAAGAAATGCACAGGCATCATTATTGAAACGGGTATCTACGCTGGCAATAAAGATCTAAAAGTCATGTGGGGTCGATTGGGATTCGATACTGAGCGCAGCGACGTTCTTGAGGTAGTAAGTGAAAGCAGGCGATCTTGTGAGGCATAAAAGATTTAATGACTACTATCTAGTTGTCAAGGTAGACAATTCAGCTATGGTTGGCGTCATCACCCAGTCTGGGGAAGTAAAGTATATAGCCCAAGGATGGCTAGAGGTTATCAGTGAAAGTCGGTGACTTAGTAAAAAACAAAAACTCAGAATCTGGAGAGCTTGGTCTTTTTATAGGGCTCCGAGTGTTCCAACCCACCGGTTGGCCTGAGTCAGTCGATGGTTACGAGTGTGCAGAAGTGTACTGGCCTGATCGGGAGAAGATTGGCACTATTCAAACGGACTTACTAGAGGTGATCAAATGAAAAAAGGCGATCTTGTGAGACTGCGCCCAGATGATCCTGAAATAGCACGCATCTTAGAGTGGAAACTCGGCGGTAAGGATTACCTCGGCCGACGACCCACATCAGAAGCGGAGAAAAAATCTTGGCGGGAAGATAAAAGAAGAGAGATTAAAGAAGCCCATGAGAACGGCGAAGATACTTTTTCTATTGCATTCAATTCAGGTGGTGAACCTCGTCTCCCTCCCCGGAGTGTCGTCATTCCATTGCCCGTAGATGGCATCTATGTTGTTGAAAGAGCACGATGCCGAGTTCAGTTAGGCTATGGAAACCCAACAGGAGGAATGGCAAAGATACTCAACACCCAGACGGGGGAGAGCGCATACGTCGCAAGGGAAATGTTGGAGGTGATAAGTGGGTGAAATAATACACTTTTCAGTACCGTTTGGCGACACATCTGACCCGAAAATAAAAGCGAAACAGTTGGCAAAAGAATTGAACTTTTCACTTTGGATGCTTACTATGGTAAAAGATAGCATAGATGAAGGACTTATATCCACTACGTGGAGGCTCGAAGGGTGGCAAGATGAAACTGGGTGACTTGGAAGTGATCAGTGTCGAAGACTAGCTTTACCAAAGGAGACAGAGTCTTAAAAGAAAAAGTCTTGAATATTCGCAATGCATTAGGGACAGTTGAGAAAATAACTTCTGAATATGTTGTTGTGCTTTGGGATGATGTGAATGGCCATTGGCACTACACAAAAAGTCAGGCAGAAACACTCGAGCTATTAGAAGAAGAACAGGAAGCGCCCCATGATTGAAGTAGTTGGTGATATCGCGACAATTTTAGTTGCTCTCTGGATTTATGATTGGTTGCAAGAATGGTGGCGATTTAGAAGGTACCGGTAGACAGTGAGAGTAGGAGATTTAGTGAAAAAAGTCAAAGGTCGTCATCTAGGCTACAGTGGAGTTGTACTTCATGTGTACAATGCAAAACCTACGTCGCCGTCAATAAAAAACACTATAGTTGAAGTCCTTTTAGGGAGTGGAGAAGTTGTCAACTGGCCTGCACACTTGACAGAGGTGATTAGTGTTTAGTTTCATCAGATCGTTTTTCAACTTAAAGTCTCCTGAAAAAGATAGCAATCAAATACCTGACACTGGCCAGGTTGAAGTCTATAGAGACTTTATGGATTATGACGGCATGGGAAATCAGGGAAGATTCCCGATAGATAAAAATAAAACAAAGAGGTAAAATGACTTATCCATTGTTATATCCAATTTTAAGCAAGACATTTGCTGTCTTGTACTTTCCCCTTTTCTTTCTTTGCATCTACGCAATTGACAGAGCTAACAGGGTAGAAGAGGATGAAGAATGAGTGATAAAGTTTACTACGATGAAAGCTGTCACGTTTGCTCTTTAGAGATCAATGCGATCAGAAAGAAGGGAGAAGCTTGTGGCATCGAGTTTGTTGATATTAGCGACACTGAGTTTGAGCATGGCGATAGTGACTACGACAGTGAGATGATTGGTGAGTTTGACGGAGAAAAAACAGTCGGAATAGAAACTTTTCGAAAGTTGTATGAAAAAATGGGCTTTGAGAGAACAGTCGCATTCAGCAGACTTCCAGTGGTGAAACATATTTTTAATGTGAGCTATTATGTCTTCGCATACTGGGTAAGACCTTACCTACCTAAAAAGGGAGTAAAAAATGATCAAGTTTCTTAAGGCACTATTCACTTCTGCTCCGGGAGAGAAGATTCGCAAAGCTAGAGATCGCAAGTACAAAGAAGCTGTAGCGTTCCAAAGAAACGGAAAGCTTAGAGAATATGCAGCTGTTATGAAGGAAATCGAAGAGCTTGAAAAACAGTATGTTGAGGTGGTGAGTAATGTTACTGATTGATTTTTTTACAATGGTGTTGTTTCCGCTGTCTTTGATATATGGATTTTGGATGTACAAACTCGCAACCAGCGATTCGTTTAAGGATAAAAAGTGATCAATGAAGTGCGATGATGAAATCAAGTGTGCTGAGCGAAGGATCTTGATCTATAGCTGGTGCGGTGTTTTTTCGTGTGTTGTCTTGATTGTATGTTTAGTGTTAGGCTGATCGATGCAAATCGGTGACTTGGTTTCTTGTAAGCTAAATGACAACAAAAGACATGTAGGTATTATAGTTGGAGAGCATGACGGTCGGCAAAAGTCTTTTGATGTTCTCATGTCTAGCGGAAAAGTTTCTAGAGTGTGGATAAAATATCTTGAACTTTTAAACAGAAATTAGTGCAAAATGTCTCTGCTTATTGTATAATAGACATATAAGGACTCATAACAAAACCCAGCTAAGAGGAAACACAATGTCCCCCAATGAAATCTATATTAAGGCAGATTTAAATGCTGTCGAGATCGATAATATGCCCTTGTATCTTGATGACAGTCTTTTATTTTACGGTTCGACTGCATATGAAAAGTTGTTTCTTTACTTTTGTAATACTGGAGAGATGCCGTATGGAGTGGCAAAAGCTCGAACTGGTGAACCAGACCTTTGGATTTTGGAGCAGCTCGAAGGATGAAAAATACTACACTTGAAGAAGTCACTTTTAAGCCTGACCTCTGGAAGTCAAAAGATCCAGTTCGACCGTCGCTCGGTGTCGCATTTAAGACATACCCAGGCAGAAGAGTCTTTGGTCTCAAAGCTGAAGACGGCACTTACGTTGCTTTTTGTTGTGTGGCTAGAGCATGGGACGTTCCAGTCGATATCATGTCTTTGAGCAGCCTCACCACAGAAGAAGGTCCAGTCTGTGTTCCCTACACAGTTTGGAGTCATCGACGAGGAGCCGGAAAAACAATTATTAACAAGCTTTTGAACATGTTGAGAGAAAGCGACACAGGCATAAAGCGTGTCGTTACACTTTCTCCTCGAACAGAAATGGCAAGAAGTTTCCATCTAAGAAATGGTGCCAAAGAGATATCTGTAAATGTTGTAACAGCCAATTTTGAGTATTGTCTATAGAAAAAGGAGCAACACAGTGAAAGTATCAGAGTTAAAAGTTGGGATGATGCTAGTACCGTCTGACAAAGACGCGTGTTTTTACATCTCTAAGTTTTTACCATCAGATCCAGGAGAGATTAAATGGGCGAATGTAGTAGAACGACCCCGGCCTCGCGGTTCTTCTTATGGATCTTCATGGATGAGGAACGCAAACAATATCCGCGGGACAGCTGAATCGAACTTTGCTGTTTACGTCGGAACAAAAAAAGACATCGGCAGAGAAGACTTTCAATGGTGTGATAGATTTGCGCTTATTGACGGACAAATTGTGGCAATAGATCCAGCAGCTTGGCGGCGCATAAAGGCTTTTGACAATGATGAGTGTGGGTGACCTGGTCAAGTCTGATGATAATCGTATTGGTGTTGTTATAAGCTTTGACACCTACAAAGGTCAGCTTTTTGACGGCCCTATAGAGACTATCGTTGAAGTCTTGTGGGGTGAATCTGGTACGGGCTGGATTTTAAAAAGTAGACTATCCTCTGCTAGCTAAACATTTTTGTCATCAAATCTATAATATAGTGTGAGTGAATAATGAAAGCAGGTAATCTTGTTAGAGCAGAACATTCAGAGAAAATCGGCCTTGTGGTCGATGTAATACAGAAAAAAGTCTGGAGAACAAGCACACAAGGGAAGAAAGTAGACTGGAGTAGTGTCTGCCCTGAACCCCACGCAGTCGTGTTGTACGCTCACAATACTGGGACAGTCAATATTCCTATCGTAGATCTGGAGGTAGTCAATGAGACTAGTACGTGACATGATATATCTATCCCTGACTTTGATGGCCACTGGGTGTTCGCTTAATAAGAACTTTGTCAAAAATTACGAAGCTTCAGGAAGTCCATGCATGGATGGGACGCTTGTGAATATTATGTCTAATAGTTGCAATTCTTTGTACTGGGGTGTGGGAAGGAACAATGAAGCTGTAAAGTTTAGATGTACTAACCCAACAACCGCTAGTAACATGTGGAATACATCTACTTTTTATGGCTTATCAGTAAACTACGAAGCAATGCCTCCTTCAAGCTGGACGATACTTTGCGCTGATCAAGTTTTTGCTGTGTTTATCAAGCCCCTCGAAGTCGGTGACTCTCATGATTAAACACTACTACCTTTGCTTTAGCGATGATTTTAAATTAAGCACAGAAGATGTCAATTTCTTGTTAGATGAAAATAAAAAAGTTGACAAAGCTCCAGGCCTCATTGAGAGTTCTGAAGATGATACCTCAGAAGATCTTTCTATCAGAAATTGTAGCGTTGGTTTCTCCGAATCTGAGCGGGTTAAAGACATTTTACTGCCCTACTTTGAAAAAGCAAATGAGCTCTGCGGCTGGAACTACGATGTAAGTATGATAGAAAATATTCAATTTTCTGAATTCTCTAAAGATCAGTACTATGATTGGCATATAGACGGAGGCCTAGATCATTTTTCGCCCTCTCTACACACGGGATCTGAATATGAGAATCTGGTCAGAAAACTTTCTTTAATAGTTCAGCTGTCAAAGCCAGAAGATTATGAGGGAGGAGACGTTTTCTTTTCGAAGCCACCGAGTTCGGGTGGTCTTGATATTTACGGAGAAACTTTACCACAGTTTAGACAGCAAGGAGCAGTAATTGTTTTTCCATCTTATGTTCGTCACAAAGTTGGCCGTGTTACGAGTGGGACTAGAAAATCTGCTACTGCCTGGCATAATGGCCCACCCATGAAGTAGATAAAATGCGCGCAGGCGATATGGTTAGATTTAAGACAAAATCTAAGTCTTTTTTCTCCCGAACAGAAAATTGGGAAACAGGTCTGCTTATTGAATACCATACATGGGAAAAAATAGCAACAATTTTACACGAAGGTAATATTTTAAGAATTCACGCAAGTGATGTCCAAAAAGCAGGAAAGCGAGACTTCCAAAAATAGAAAATTATGAAAACAACAGTACTCACAACATTTATTTTAGTAGGCACAGTAGATTCTACAGACAGTCAATTTGCAACGGTAGAGCTTGACTTAAACCCAGCAACTAGCGAAGGGCCGGCCACTGCGGTGATGCCAATTACAGCTTTTCCGTGCAAGATTAAAGAAGGGGATACATTTTATGTTATAAAACTAAGTGAATCCTCTGAGGCAGTAATTCAGTGTAAAAACAAAGAAGATAAAGGAGAAAAATAATGCATCATTCTTTCACAATCATACTCACATCATTTTTAATACTCTCTTGTGACAGTGAAAATAAAGAGCAGAACCTTGTGAGTAATCAATACACACAATCTGAAAACATTACTTCCATACATAAGTCTACTGCTAGCCTAGACAGGATGCTCGTAACTACTCAAAGTATCGTTCAAGACATGGACAAGATGAACAAAAATTTAGACGCGATCTTCAAGGCTGTTACTAAATGTGAAAGTGATCATGAGTGTGAAGTGCTTAAGCAGGCATTCGCTGAGAAGGCAGCAGCAGAGCGAGCTTTGAGGTCACAACAATGAAACGGCTGATGCTACCTGTTCTTGCTGGTTTGTGTTTTAGCAACAGTGCGTCAGGTGATGCACTGTCAGACAGTGAAACATCATATACAGGCGCAACAATCCTACAGGGGGATTGGGACGTTACGTTCGAAGACTTTCAACCTTTCGGAGACAGCGAAGAAACATTCCCATACGCTTTTTTTGAAGGCAACACCCTTTACATTGGTAACTCCGATATCTATGACAATACCGTTGACGCCATCGTGGAGTTTTTTTGGTTTCAATCCTCCATTGATCGAGGTACAGACTTTTACGTTGCTGTCATCAAAACACGGGTTACACCTGGTCACGATTGTTACTACGCCCCGTGGGACTGGGCACGTGGAGCCCAATGTAAACTCTGGGCTGATGAGTGGAGTGATTGGGGTGAATATCCAGTACTGAGTGTTGAAGCGATGACCGATGTCGAGCGTGAGCAAGGGGCCTTCCGCTGGGACTGGTCTATTCCTTTTGAGAGCTATGGAATCAACGCATACGGACAAGTAACATTTCAAAATAAGTACGGTATCGGGGAATCATCCGAAGGAGCTGCAATGGCTCATGGAGCCTATCAGTTGAACGACGATGGAGATGTAAAGGTTGAAGGCAACGTTCAAGTGAAAGGATATCAGTCATCAGAATACAGTGTTCAGACTCAATACGACATTACACTTTATGAGTGGGAAGTGTTCGTAGACGGAAGGGCAGATCTTATGGCATGGGACATGTACCTTAACCTTGGCGCCAGAGAAACACAGTCAGCATATCATGAGTACTTCCTAAGCGTTCAAGTCGAAGAGGGAATGCCTTTCACACTAGACAACTTAAACTTCTCAGCCAATTTTGATACTGGCTGGTATGATCCGTTTAAGCATGAGCTTGGGATAACTCTTCAAGGGATGACTATAGGACAACCATACTTTGAAGTAACATCAAATGACGACGAGGACCCGGTTGACTCAGAAGAAGATACGGGTGATGAAACACACGAAAATCATGATGATGATCATGATCCGGGCCCTAGCGCAGGTCGAGAAGATACTGCGAACCCAGCATCGGCCGGGAAGTCGAAGGGCTGTCATGTAGTTTCAAGCAACCTAGCGTTCTTTCCAGTACTACTTTGCATGCTGGGGCTGCACAGAAGAAGAAGGAAGTAGAAAGTAATTCTCTGTGGTAGATACTTACTATAGAGACATGGGCAAGCGCTACAAGACTCAGGTGATGAGATGCCCCAAATGCGGTGGGGAAGTCAAGTGGCATTGTGCAGGAAAGACAGGCACAGCTCGCTGCCTAAAATCAATTGACGTGTCAGGTACATGGTCGATCGAAGAGTTCAAATCCCTCAGAAGTTTCTGTAACTGGTCAGGTGAAGTTGTTAGAGAAAAGAATGGCAGAATCTTACTCGTAGTGGAACAAGAAGATGAAAATAGGTGACCTAGTATATCCAGTCGATCAGGACTCGGTGTTCCGACCAAACTGGGAATCAGG
>MDTD01166768.1_pt1 | contig 20385 bp, 16 predicted proteins | sample 811221 | NCBI WGS metagenome assembly MDTD01 (sample SAMN05326646, study PRJNA326480) | marine metagenome | isolation source: seawater | place: Pacific Ocean: South West | collected 2011
TATCTTAAAATATTTTTCTTAATCCCATAGTCTATTGCAACAACATGCAATAACTTTTTTTTGTTTTTTAAGTATCCATTCGTTTTTTTCCAAGTTTTATAGTCTTGCCACAAATAATTTTTCTTAGTGGTAACCTGTTTTGCTAAATCTAGGTTCTTAAGACCGCTCCATTTATTAGTAACTTTAATGAGTTTTTTTATATTTAATTTATTTTTGTTGTAAAAAGATATCGTTCCCTTGGGAGCGCCCTTATCTCTGATAAAATTCGTTAAATATCTAGTATCAATTCCAGTAATTCCAACTATTTTATTTTTTTGTAACCATTTATCCAAATGTTTTAAAGATCTATAATTTGATGGGTCAGTTATTTCAGTGTTTATTATTACTCCTTTAGTCCATATTTTGTCAGATTCGTGATCCTCTTTATTTGTTCCGACATTACCTACGTGAGGAAAAGTAAAGTTTATAATTTGATCAGCATAGGAAGGATCGGAAATTATTTCTTGGTAACCGGTAATTGAAGTATTAAAACATACTTCGCCTGTTGCAGTGCCTTTGAAACCCAAACCTACACCTTTAAAAAATTTACCGTTTTGAAGAACTAAAATAGCGGTGGAATCGATCTTTCTGAGATTTTTTTTTGAGTTTATATTTTGACTAATCTTCTTCAAATACAACTCATGAGTTAAAGAAAAAAACTTATAAACATGATTTTGCGAAACATATGAAATACCAACCTCATCGTCAAGAAAGATATTTTTATTTTTTACAAATTTGTGATTAAAATCAATTTAACATGTCGTTACAAAAAACAATTGAAGAAAAACTCAATATCGCCTTAAAAAATAAGGATAAAAATGTTTTTCAAACCTTGAGACTGGTTATGTCAGCTATAAAAGATGCTGAAATAAATAATAGAAGCAAAGGTACAAAAGCTTTAACAGATAGTGACCTTTTAGCAATATTAAAAAAAATGATAAAACAGAGAAATGATTCTTGCGAGGCATATAAAAAGGCTAATAGAGAAGATTTACTTAATCAAGAAACAAACGAAATTAAAATAATTAGCCAGTTTTTACCTAAACAACTAAATGATAATGAAACTGAAAAAATCTGCAAAGATGTAATTACTGAATTAAAAGCAACTAGCATTAAAGATATGGGTAAAATTATGGGAGTTTTAAAATCTAAACACGGGGATGTTTTAGATTTTTCAAAAGTAAATTTAGTTATAAAGAGGTTATTAGGCTAATGATGAAATATCCAAAAAGTTATCTTGAAGAAATTAAGACACGATTAAGAGTATCGCAAGTAGTCGGCAAACACGTAAGTTTAAAAAAAAGGGGAAAAGAATTTATCGGTCTTTCTCCGTTTAAAAATGAGAAAACTCCATCTTTTACTGTTAATGATGATAAAGGTTTTTATCATTGTTTTAGTTCAGGCGAACATGGAAATATTTTTGATTTTCTAATGAAAACCCAATCCTTAGGATTTGGAGAGGCAGTAAGAGTTTTGGCGACGGAAGCTGGTATGCCTAAATATCAATTTACAAAAATTGATGAGGAAAAAGATAAAAGATTTCAAGTTTATAAAAAAATTTTAAAAGATTATAAAGATATAAGTATAAAAAGTTTGTTAGAAAAAAAAAATTACTCAGCCCTAGAATATTTAAAAAAAAGAGGTCTTAATTTAGAAACTATAAAAAATTTCGAAATTGGTTTTGTACCGAATTCTGAAGATTCTTTTAATCAACTTTCAAAAAAATACTCAGAAGAAGATCTAATCAGATCTGGCTTATTTTATAAAAATGAGAAAAGAGAGGTGTTTGTTGACAGATTTTACTCAAGAGTAATTTTTCCTATTAACAACTTATCAGAAGAAACTATTGCTTTTGGAGGAAGAATTATAAATAACTCAAAATTAGCTAAGTATATTAACTCACCGGAAACTGAGTTTTATAAAAAGGGAAAAATACTTTTTAATTTGGATAAAGTTAAAAAACTTAGATCATCTTTTAATGAAGTGTTAATCGTAGAAGGATACCTGGATGTTATAAGCTTATATAGCTTAGGTATAAAAAATGTAATCGCTAATTCAGGAACTTCTTTTACTGAAAATCAAATACTCCTACTTTGGAATTTTTTTAGCAATTTAATTTTTTGCATGGATGGTGATGAGAGTGGTAAAAAAGCTGCTAATAGAATGGCAGAAAAATTTTTTTATTTAATTACCGAAAGTAACAAAATATATTTTTTAAACCTCCCAGATGATAAAGATCCAGACGACTATATAAAAAAAAATGGTAAAGAAAATTTTATAAAATTGATTGAAAAAAAAGAATCTGTTCAAGATTTTATTTGGAATTTAAAGATTAGTAAAACAGATACTTCTGACCCTTTTGAAAATTCTAAGCTTGAAAAAGAAATGAGAAAAATAATTAATACATTAAAAGACACGACATTGAAAAAATATATTTTGGAACAATTTTTAAACAAGATAAACAAATTATCTCCTAACCAGATTAATTATAAAAAATTTAAAAAAAGAAATGTTTCAATTCTTAGTGAGACAAAAAAAATTCACAAATTAAGAACTGATTTCTCAAAAAGTGATCTTAAAGAATTATCAATTATTTACATTTTATTAAATTATCCAATTGTTGCAAGAGATCAAATAGATGAGTTAGCAAAAATTAAATTTAAGTCAGAAATTAGATCATCATTAAAAAAAGATATTCTTCAATTAATAACTAAAGATAATTTTAATAATGTTAAAATTGCTCTTGCAAAAAAGTATGACAAAGAAATAAAAGAAACAGATGATCATGCTAGCATTAAATATATTTTGAATAAAAAAAAGAACACAAGTGAGATTTCAGAGATTTTATCTGAAATTATCTTAGAGCTTACTGATTTAGAAAAAATTGAAAAAATAGAATCTGCTGAAAGCGAATTAATGAAAAATTTAAATGAAAATTCTTATTCCGAGCTATTAAAGCTAAAAAATCAGATAAATAGTGATTAAAAAAAGATAGAAATTATTGAATTAAACATTATATATATCTTTCTAAATTATTTTTAAGATGCAAGAAAAATTAATAACAAAATCATTCGAAAGATTACTTGATAAAGGAAAAAATAGAGGTTTTATTACCTATGAAGAATTAGGTAAATCTCTTGGAAAAAGAGGTGGGTCTTATGAGAATACCGAAAAAGCCTTTATCATAATAGCAGACAATAAAATTACATTAGTAGAAAAAAAATCACAGTATCAACCTCTTAAGAAAAAAGAAAATCAAACGTCATCAGATGATAAAGGATCTGAGAAAAGCGACGATCCGATAAGAATGTATCTGAGGGAGATGGGTGGAGTTGAGCTGTTATCTAGAGAGGGTGAAATAGCAATTGCTAAAAGAATTGAGGCCGGCAAAGATGTTATGATCAATGCATTAACACAGAGTCCAATTGTTGGAAGTAAAATTTCAGAATGGAAAGAAAATATTGAAAATCAAAATTTGCTAGTTAGGGATATAATAGATATCGATTCAACTTATGAAGATTTTGAGTCATCAGAGGAAAATGATAATAAAAAAAATAAAAATAATTTAAAAGACTCTAAAAATAAAGACTTAACAAAAGATACAAATAAAGAAAAAAACAATCTTAAAGATCAAAAAGACAATCAAGAGGAAAATCTAACAGAAGATGATGAATTTAATCTTTCTTTAGCTAAAATGGAAGAAGAAATTAAACCAAAAATATTATCTCTACTAGAATCTTTAAAAAAAAATTATTTAAAACTTCAAAAATATCAGAAAGAAAAACTTGATTGCATATTAAATTCTAAAGATCTATCAGTTTCAAAAAACAAAAACTTTAAAAAGATACAAATAATATTGGTAGAAAACTTTAAAAACCTCCAGCTTGCACCGCATGTTATTGAGGAGTTAGTACAAGCACATTACAAAGAAAATAAGAAAATTGTTTCTTTAGAAGGAATTTTATTAAGATTAGCCATGGATAATAAAATTTCGAGAGAAGAATTTTTAAAATACTATTTAGGTAATGAGATTAATCCTAAATTTGAAAACTTTTTAAAAGAAAATATTCTTTGGAAAAACTTTTTTAAAAAATATAAAAAAGATTTTTCAGAAATAAGGGAAAGATTAGTAGAATTTAGTAAAAAAATTGGTTTATCCGTGGGTGAATTCAAGAAATTGGTAAGTAGGATACAGAAAGGAGAAAGAGAGTCTAGAATTGCAAAAAAAGAGATGGTAGAGGCCAATTTGCGTTTAGTGATTTCTATTGCGAAAAAATACACCAACAGGGGGCTTCAATTTTTAGATTTAATTCAAGAGGGTAATATTGGCTTGATGAAAGCTGTAGACAAATTCGAATATAGAAGAGGTTATAAATTCTCTACTTATGCTACTTGGTGGATAAGGCAAGCCATTACCAGATCAATCGCTGACCAAGCAAGAACTATTAGGATACCTGTTCACATGATCGAAACCATAAACAAAATTGTTAGAACCCAAAGACAGATAATGAGCGAGTTTGGAAGAGAACCAACCCCTGAAGAACTCGCAAAAAAACTAGCAATGCCACTAGAAAAAGTTAGAAAAGTTTTAAAAATTGCAAAAGAACCTGTGTCACTTGAGACACCAGTTGGAGATGAGGAAGATAGTAGTTTAGGAGATTTCATTGAAGATAAGAATGCGCTACAACCATTAGATACTGCTATTCAGTCGAATCTAAGTGAGTCAACTACTAAGATATTGGCATCATTAACACCTAGAGAGGAAAGGGTATTAAGAATGAGATTTGGAATCGGCATGAACACAGACCACACACTTGAAGAGGTTGGGCTTCAATTTTCGGTGACAAGAGAGAGGATAAGACAAATTGAAGCAAAGGCATTAAGAAAATTAAAACATCCAAGCAGATCAAAACAATTAAAAAGTTTTTTGGAAAAATAACCAAAAACTATAATTTATATAATTCTTCAATATAACCTAATCTTACAAAGTCTCTAGCTCGATTAATCAGTTTAGTATTTTTAGAATTTAATAAATCAAAAACAGTATGCTGATTACCATCCACAGAATTATAATTTCTGGCTTCTTGATTTATTGAGAACAAAAAACTATCGGTTGATAATTTAATTTTTTCAATATATTTTTTTGATAATTCCAAATCTATCTCAGGAAAACTATCTTGATTAAACCATAAAATTTTGTTCATATTTCCCCTTTTAAATATGTTCCAATATGGATAAATTTGTATTTTAGGTTTAGTGGATGGTGTTTCTCCAAATAGATAAATATTTTCTTCTCCTACTGACATCATTAAAAAATAAGCCTGTAATATCGCTACAGATGGAAGATCATAAATTTTATAATCAATTTTTCTGCTATTAAACACATAGTATGCTACATAACCTAGTCCTGCGCCTATTTCAGTTACTTCGGTAAGTTTTTTTTGATCAATAAGTTTATTAATTTTCAAGGAGGTATAATAAGAGATGAAATCCTTCTCACAATAAAAATTATCTGAACAACTAATTCCAAATGTTAAATTAGGTGACTTGAAAGGAATAATATCATTCTTTTTAAAAGTCCCAGAAATCAATTTATCAATATCTATATTATCAATTAACCAACCTCCTTGCTCAGGATTATGTACTTTTGTCACTTTACAATATTCTGCTAAAGATAATAATTTATCTAAAATTTGAGTCGCCTCTTTTTTTTGTTTTGTTGAGGAGTTTTTAAGATTATCGTATTGAATGCCAAGTAGAAAGCCCCAAACTAATTTTGACTTTCCTACAGTATTCATTAATTCTAAAAATGACTCTTTATTTTCCTCTAAACAGTATTTTAATAAGTTTAAATGAGACTTATCTGAGCTAATTATTTTCCACATATCAGAATTTTCTAATTTTTCATCATTTTCTCTCATGTTTTTTGCAAATTGAAAAATTCTTTTTATTGCATGATCTGAGAGATAATTTTTACTTTTATTAAATGTGAAGTATTTCTCTATATAATTTTTATTAATGTAAATGTTGTGTAATATATTTTTTGCTTTAAACAACTTTACATAAGATCTTTTAAAATTAATGAGAATTTTTTCAGCTAATTTCATAATTTTACTTTAATAGCTTCTCTAAATTAAAGCTTTTCAATCACTTTAACTTACTCTTGAATAGATTCAAAATATTATATAAAAACAATAACATAGGGCCTGTAGCTCAGTTGGTTAGAGCAGTACACTCATAATGTATTGGTCCCAGGTTCGAGTCCTGGCGGGCCCACCAGTTTTTAGAAATTAATTAGTATTAAATTCCTCCAATTTTTTGAACAAATAATTTATATCATTATTATTTGAGTCTAAAATGGAAGCAAATTCCTCTTTCTGAGTTCTTGCAAGACTTAATCCTTCAACAATTAAATCTCTGATAAGGGGATTGTTTGGATTTTTTGTGTATACTCTCCAGTCTATCTTTATTTCTGGTTTATCATTATTTGCTAAAACTTTGGAATTTACAATTGTATATTTTGCACTTTTTTGATCGGCACCTATAACTTCAAATTTATTATTGCTATAGTCTGATAGTCTTGATGTTAAACTTTTTAGAAAATAATCTTTGAACAAATTATTGTATTTTTCAATATTAGATGGATCTAAAGTTTTTCTTATGTCACCCAATGTATACATTCCAAGAGCTTCAATATCCACATTGTTTAAAGCAATATCTTTAATAGATTTACTTTTGACTTCATCTGTAAGACTTTTATTGCCTAATATATTTATTGCATCATTGACTAATTCTGAAATAAATAAACTTGGATCGGGATTATATTTTTTTTCAATAGCAAATGAATTTTTATAACAATTAAGATTTATTAAAATTATTAAAATTAATAATTTTTTCATTTGAAATTCTCTTTTTAGTTATCAAGATTTCCCCAATCATCGTCTGTATTATCAGATGAGTTGGCAATCAAATTTTTTCTATTTTGTAAATATATACTTTTTATCGAAGAGTATAGATCTATAGAATTTTTTTCTAAAGACTCAAAATTTTCAACATTTTTTCCTCTGAAATCAATCAGTGACGTTCCTTTAACGCCAACGTAGTCAAGTTTATTTCCTGAAAAACCAAGAAAATCTTTTTCTCTCCATGTTGCAATGGAAAAAGGATCAACAAACGTATCAGCTATCATGCCAACGCTATCTCTTACTGTTGTAGGCCCTAAAATTGGAAGCACAAAATAGCAACCACTTTTTACACCGTAAACACCAAGTGTTTGACCAACATCTTCTTTTTGGATTTTAAATCCGAGTTGTGAAGCTGGGTTTCCTAACCCAAGAAAGCCTATAGTTGAATTAATTAAAAAGCTTCCCGTTGCATCAAAACTACCTTTAATATCACCTTGTAATAAATAATTAGGAATTGATAGCAATGTACCAATGTTTGACGTGAAGTTTCCAGCTCCATTCTTAATTGGTTGAGGAAGCTTGTTATAAATTTTTGCAACTGGTTCTACTAAAACGTTGTCAACACCTTGATTAAATTTAAAAATTGCTCTGCTTGTTTTTTCAAAACATTCTTTTTGAGCAAAAGATGATGATGTTGAAATTATTATACAAATAAATGCAGTAAATACTATTTTTGTAAATTTAGCCGCCATAATCAGTTATATATAGAAAACAATTGAATAATCCAAATAAATCATTTTATATTTTATAGCGAATTATGTAGATTTAATGGTTATATTATGACTAAAAACATGAATTTTTTACGATTATACTCTTCAAATTATGACAAAAAACCTCGAAAATTAAGTAAAATTAGGTTTTTAATTATTCATTATACCGGTATGCAATCTGAACGTGTATCACTAAAAAAACTTACAAATCCAAAATCAAAAGTCAGTTGCCATTATTTTATTAATAGAAAAGGAAAAATTATCAAACTTGTTGATGAAAAATTCACTGCCTGGCATGCCGGAAAGTCAAGATGGTTAAATTATAAGAATCTTAATAACAAATCGATTGGAATTGAGCTGGAAAATAAAGGTCATGATCACGGGTATCAAAATTACCCCAGTAAACAAATTAATTCTTTAATAAATTTATGTTTAATTTTAAAAAAAAAATATAAAATTAGATTACCAAATTTTCTAGGCCATTCTGATATTGCTCCATTAAGAAAAAAAGACCCCGGAGAAAAATTTCCATGGGAAAAGTTAAGCAAGCAAAAAATTGGTATTTGGTTCAAAAGTAAAAAGATAAAAAATATCGATACTCACAATAATTTTATTAAAAGAAGATTGTTTTTTAAAAATTTATGTAAAATTGGATATAGGTATTTTTCTAAAAACAAAAGTTCAAAAAATGACAAATATGTGATTTTAGCTTTTCAAAGAAAATATTTACCTAAAAATTTAAATGGTGTTATTGATCAAAAAACCCTGAAAACTAGCCATTTTTTAGCTAATTTGAAAGTGAAATAACTTGATTTTTACAAATTTTAAGTTAAGTATTAGTTGCCAGATAGTTGGACTATCACTACTTAAATTTGTAGAGGAAAGTCCGGGCTCCATAAGGACACAGTGCCAGTTAATGACTGGCGAGGGTGACCTCAGGGATAGTGCCACAGAAAAAAAACCGCCTTATCAAGGCAAGGGTGAAATGGTGTGGTAAGAGCACACCGGGTTATTGGTAACAAAAACCGCATGGTAAACCCCACTGGGAGCAAGGTTAAATAGAGAAAACACTACGCAGTAAGCGTTAAAAGCCGTCTTTAGCTAGTTTTCTGGGTTAACCGCACGAGCTTAAATGTGAGTTTAAGCCAAGATAAATGAAGTCTTAAATGACAGAACCCGGCTTATAGACTATCTGGCTTCAAAATTAATCAATCAAAATGTTCTATCTTTGTACTTAGTATAATTAACTATTATATTGACTAATTCTTTAAAACCCATAATATCCCAAATAATCCCATTATGAAGGATGATTTAAAAATAAAATGTATTAAAGGAGATTTAATTTTAAATGTTTTTATCTTCGTACGAGAACAAACTAGACAAGAAAGGAAGAGTGTCAGTGCCAGCCACCTTTAGGTCTCATATAACTTCTGGAGGTTACAATGGATTTGTAGTTTATCCATCATTTAATGACAGCGCACTTGAAGCATGCTCCTTGGAAAGAATAGAAAAAATCTCTAATTCAATCGACACATTTAATCCATTTGAGGACAAAAGAAATTATTTTGCTACATCTATTTTGTCAGAATGTGTTAATTTAATTTTTGACACTGAGGGCAGGGTTTCAATACCAGAGAAACTGTTAATTCATGCTAAAATTAAAAATAATCTTTTATTCGTCGGTTTAGGCAAAACCTTTCAAATATGGGATCCTGATTTGTTTCTAAAATTTAAAAATTTAGCAAGAAAAAAATCACATCAAAATAGATCAAGTTTCAAGTGGGAAAATAAAAATAAATGGGAGGAAAAATGAGTATAAACGTAGGTGGTGGAGAACTTAAAGAATTAAAACCAAGAATTTTAGTTTTAGGTGTTGGAGGTGCCGGTGGTAATGCAATTAACTCAATGATTGATGCAGGACTTCGGGGAGTAGAATTTGTGGCAGTCAATACTGATGCTCAAGATTTAAAAATGAGTAAAGCTGATGCGAAAATACAAATCGGTATGAATCTTACCAAGGGACTTGGTGCCGGAGCTAAAAACGATATAGGACAAGCAGCAGCAGATGAGTCCTTAAATGAAATTGCATCCTACTTGCAAGGAAGTAATATGGTATTCATTACTGCGGGAATGGGCGGTGGAACCGGTACGGGTGCATCACATGTAATTGCTAAAGCAGCAAAAGAACTTAATATTTTAACAGTTGGAGTAATAACTTTACCATTTGCATACGAAGGTCCAAAAAGAATGAGACGAGCACTTGAAGGATGGGATCAATTAAAAAGATTTTTAGACACATCAATTGTAGTTCCAAATCAAAATCTTTTTAAAATAGCAAATGAAAAAACTACTTTTGAAGAGTCGTTTTCCTTATCAAATGATGTATTAAAGCATGGTGTTCAAAGTGTTACAGATTTAATGGTCCGTCCAGGTCTTATTAATCTAGATTTTGCTGATGTTGAAACTGTTATGAGCTCAATGGGCAAGGCTATGATGGGTACTGGAGAGGCAGAAGGTGAAAATCGAGCGATGGCAGCAACAGAAATGGCACTTAACAATCCTTTGATTGATGAATATTCTCTTCAAGGAGCAAAAGGTTTACTCGTTAATATTACAGGTGGAAGTGATATAACTTTATTTGAAGTTGATCAATCTGTTAATAAAGTCAGAGCTGAAGTCGATCCAGAAGCAGAACTAATATTTGGTGCAATTAAAGATGAGAATATGAATGGTAAAATAAGGGTATCAATTGTAGCAACTTCATTAGATGGGCAGAAACCAGAAACTAGAACAGTTTTGAATATGGTCAATAGACTACAGAGTAGAAATGCTGGTTACTCAGATAGTTTATTCCCAAAGAATAATATTGTTGATAATAACACTTTAAATTCTATCGATGGTGCTACCGCATTAAAGCTGGAGGATGAAATTATTTTAAAAAATCTTGAAAAGAAAGAGGCCCTAAAGAATGAGAGTCATCTTTCTAGTGATACCGCGGGTATTTCAATAGAAAGCGCATCATATATAGAAAAAAATATGCAAAGTGAAAATCATGCTTCTAGTGTAAATGATATTTCAATTAATCATGAAAAATCTGAAAATATGGAGCAAATATCAAATCAAATTATTGAAGATACACCTTATATTTTTTCAGACGAAATAGAAACAAAAACCGAAGATAATCAAGATGATCCAAATTTAAATAAAGAGAATGATAGATTATTCGACGATGAAGGATCAAATAAGGAAGAAGATTTCGAAATACCAGCTTTTTTAAGGAAACATAAATTTTAATAAATTCTTGAATGAGATATGGGATTATCAAACTCATCGTTGGACATAAAACATATCCCGGTGATGTTACAAGAGGTAACAAGACTTTGTTCTTTTAAAAAAAATTCAATTTACCTTGATTGCACCTTCGGAGGTGGTAGCTATTCCAGAAAGATCTTATCAAAAAAAAATACTAAAGTTATAGCTTTAGATAGAGACGAGTTTGTTAATAAATTTGCCAATGAACTAAAAAAGGAATATCCAAATAGGTTTGAATTTCATATAGAAAAATTTAGCAATATAGATAAGGTTGTAAAAAACACTCTTTTTGATGCAGTAATTTTTGATTTAGGCCTTTCTAATTTTCAATTAAAATATTCTGATAGAGGATTTTCTTTTAAATCAAAAAATAAATTAAATATGAATATGGGATTATCATCCGAGTCTTTGGAAAATATCCTAAATAATTTTAGTGAGAAAAATTTAAGTAAAATAATTAAAGTTTTTGGAGAGGAAAAAGATGCATCTAGGATTGCTAGAAATATTACAAAATTTAGGAAAAAAGAAAAAATAATTTTTGTAAATCAATTGGTAAAAATTATTGAAAGTAGTAAAAAAAAAAAATTTAAACAAAAAATTAATGTATGCACTCAAACATTCCAAGCATTTAGAATGTTTATTAATAAAGAAATAAGTGAACTAATCAATGGCATAATTAAAGCTACAAAGATTCTTAAACCAGGCGGAAAAATTATTGTAGTAACTTTTCATTCAATTGAAGATAAAATAGTAAAATACTATTTTAAAAATTATTCATCGTCTCGACCTTTAAGCTCTCGATATTTTCCTGAGAAAAATACTCTTGATAACAACTTGTTTAAAAAATATAAAAACACAATAATTACTCCTTCAAAAAAGGAAATTAAATTAAATTCTAAGTCACGTTCTGCAAAATTAAGGTTTGCTGAGAGAAGTAGTAATATTTTTTTAAAACCTGAGGATTTAAAAAAAAAATTCAAAAAATATTTGGAGATAGAACGTATTGATGCATAAAAAAAAATTTTTAATAACAATATCTTTTTTTTTATTTTTAATGACTGTCACTTCTTTAATAAAAACAGAAACCAGAATATTAGAAAAAAATATTCTTACGTTAAAAAGTGAAATTTTTCAAAATAAGCAAAATTTGCATGAAGCACAAATTGAATACACTTATTTAACTTCGCCAAAGATGATATTTGAAAAAGCAAAAAATTATATTAATGAAGATTATAAAAGTATCAAATTTTCAAACATTTATTTAAATTTCGAGAAATATAAAAATATACATAACAAAACTTCAGATAAAAATATAAATGAAAAAAAAATCCAGAAAAAGTAATTTAAAAAACATAAATCAAAAAAGCTTTTTTTTTGAAGATTATATTGAGACTAATAATCATTATAAGAAAAAAACAAGCTCTTCAATTTCAGAAGATAGAATTTATATCCTATTTTTTTTCTTTATGTCATTAATTATAATATTTGCAATTAAAATAACATTTGTTTCATTTCAACAACCCAAGTTTTTAGGATTTTATTCAAAAAATAATTCTTTTATAAATCTACGAAGAGATATTGTAGATAGAAATAATGAGATAATATCTAGAAGTATTAGATCATACCATGCAGGTGTTAGAAGCAAACTGGTTAAAGATAAAGATAAATTCGTACTAAAAATAAAGATAATTTTTCCTGAAATTGCGTCAGACGAATTGAAAAAAAAATTAAATGAAAAAAATTTTTTTTATTTAAAAAAAAGGTTAACTGCTGAAGAAAAAAATAAATTATGGTCGCTTGGTGAAAAAAGTATAATATTTGAACCTTTTCAATCAAGAATTTATCCGCAAGCAGAGCTGTTTAGTCATATATTAGGTCAAATCGATGATGATAACTATGGTATTTCGGGAGTAGAGGGATTTTTCGATAAAGAGTTAAGAAATCAAAAATTAATTAATCAACCTTTAAAACTCACACTTGATGCTAATATACAATATCTAATCAAGACTGAACTAGATAAATCAAAAGAAATATTCAAAGCCAATGGAGCTGCTGGTTTGCTTTTGGACTCAATTAATGGTGAGGTTTTATCTTTGGTATCACTTCCTGATTATAACATTAATAAAAGGAATGAAATCTTTGAAAAGAAATATACAAATAAAATAACAAAAAGTGTATTTGAGCTTGGATCTGTTTTTAAGACTTTCACAATAGCTCTAGCCCTCGAAAATGAATTGGTAAATTCTAAAACTTTAATAAAAAATATACCAAATAAAGTTAATTGTTCAAAATATACTATTTCAGATATAAAAAAATTTCCTAAGAATTTAAGTGTTGAGGATATATTGATTAGATCTTCTAATGTGGGCACACTTAAAATTGCTCAAATGATTGGTGAAGATAAATATAAAGATTTTTTAGAGTCTTTAAATTTACTTAAAACAATAAATTTTGAATTGGATGAAATGGGATATCCTCTTCATATTAATTGGAATAAATGTAAATTAGAAACAGTTTCGTATGGTCATGGAATAGCGACAACACCTTTACAAGTTGCATCTGCATACTCATCTCTAATAAATGGCGGAACATTGGTAGAGCCTACTCTAGTTTCCAAAGAAACAAAGAAAGAGACAAAAAGAGTTATTTCAGAAGAAACAAGTTTAAAACTTAACAAAATTTTAAGAAAAGTTGTCACTGATGAAAATGGCACAGCATCGTTAGCCGACATATTTGGTTATAAAGTAGCCGGAAAAACAGGAACATCACAAAGTTATTTTAATAATGATCACAATATAAACACTTTCGTTTCGAATTTTAAAATTAATGAAAAAGATTACACCCTTTTAGTAATTTTAGAGAACCCACAAATAGCAAAAGATTTAATATATGATTATAGGGGCTTAAAAATTAGAGGAGCTCGAAATGAGTCTGGGTGGAATGCAGTTTATTTAGCTGGCAAAATTATAGAAAAAATTGGACCAATTTTAGCCATAAACAACGTGGACCCTAAGGATATTTATGCTTTTAAATAAAATGATTAAAGAGTGTCCAAAATTGCTTGAGAATATAAGCGTAAAAGGTTTATCGCTTGACTCAAGAGATATAAAAAAAGGATATTTATTTTTTGCAATAAAAGGACATAGCCGTAATGGTGAAAACTTTGTTAAAGAAGCTTTATCAAAGGGAGCATGTGCTGCAGTAGTTTCAAAAAAATTTAGAAATATAAGCAATTTACCAATTATAAGAGTGAATGACACAAAAACTATTTTATCAAGATGTTGTAAGATTTTTTTTAAAAAAAAACCTAAGAACATTGTTGCTGTAACAGGAACTAATGGCAAAAGTTCGGTAGCTGATTTTTTTAGGCAGATATTTGTATTAAACAAAAAAAAAGCAGCCTCAATAGGAACACTAGGTATCATTAAAAATAATAAGAAAATAAGATCTACTTTAACAAGCTTGGATATTATCACTCTTCATAAGGAACTAGAGAAAATGGCAGAGGAAAAAATAAACAATGTAATTATAGAGGCTTCAAGCCATGGGCTAGATCAAGGACGATTAAATGGAATAGATTTCAAGGCTTGTGTATTTACAAATTTTTCACAAGATCATTTAGATTACCATAAAAATATGATGAAATATTTTAATGCTAAATTAATTCTTATAAAAAAATTGATGCAAAAAAACTCTTTTTTAATTACCGATAGTTCAATAAAAAAATATAAAACTTTAAAAAAGATTTCTTTAAAAAAAAAGATTAAGATAATTGATATTAAAAATTCTCATTTAATAAACCAATTTACAGCAAATAATTTAATAGGCTCCTTTCAAATGAATAATTTAATTATGTCTTCAATTGCAGCAGAAAAATGTGGATTAAAAAATTATGATATTATTTCAAAAATTAATAATATTAAGAACGTTGAAGGTAGAGTGGAATTAATTAAAACATTACCAAATAAAACAAAGATATTCATTGATTATGCTCACACTCCTGATGCTTTATTAAACGTTTTAAAATCTTTAAAAGAGCATTTTAAAACAAAAATAACTTTAGTTTTTGGTTGTGGAGGTGATCGAGATATTTCAAAAAGAAAAGTTATGGCTAATATTGCGAGTAAATATTGTAATAAAATTTATGTTACGGATGATAACCCAAGAAATGAGTCTCCAAGAAAAATTAGAAATGATATAATTAGACATGTATCTATTAAAGACTGTCAAGAAATAGCAGATAGAGAAAAAGCAATTAAAAATTCAATAAGAAACTCAAATTTTTATGATATTATTTTAATAGCTGGTAAAGGACATGAAACCCTGCAAGATTACGGTAAAAAAAAATTCTATTTTTCTGATAAAATAGTAATAAAAAAAATTAAATTTAAAAAGTTAAGTAAAAAAATTCAAAAAATCAATTTTAATTCAAATATTATTAATAAGATTGCAAAAAAGCATAACAAATATAATTATTCCGGTGTTTCAATTAATTCTAAAACTTTAAAAAATAATAATTTGTTTATTGCCATAAAAGGGGACTATAAAGATGGACATGAATATTTAAAAGAGTCTTTGAAAAGAGGTGCAAGATTTTGTGTAGTCTCGAAGTCAAAAGTAAAAAAAAATAAAAAATTTATTTTTGTAAAAAATACAAATTCTTTTTTTAGAAACTACGCAGATATGAGGACAAATCTCCTAAATTCGATTATTATAGGTGTAACTGGTAGTGTCGGTAAAACATCTTTAAAAAATATTCTTGGCCAAATTTTAAATAAAACTGAAAGTACATACTTTTCGCCTCACTCTTATAATAACAAATTTGGAGTGCAATATAGCTTATCTAATCTTGAACCTTATCATAGGTACGGAGTTTTTGAGATCGGAATGAGCAAGAAAGGGGAAATAAATAAATTATCTAAGCTTGCGAAACCTCACATATCTATAATTACAAATATTTCAGAAGCTCACATTGAAAATTTTAAGAATATCAAGGGGATAGCAAAAGCTAAAAGTGAAATAATTGATAATACTAGAGCTAATGGAGTAATTATTTTAAATAAAGATGACAAGTTTTTCAATTTTTTAAAGAAAAAAGCAATTACGAAAAAATTAAAAGTTGTTTCTTTTGGTTTGTCAAAAAAAGCAGATATTTTTCCAATTAAAATAACCGAAAAAAAAGATTTTAACATTATTAAATTAAAAATTTTCAATCAAAAAATGGAAATTAACACAAAAAATATTAATATCTATAATTTACTTTGTACATTTGCTGTTCTAAAAGAGCTTGATATCAATTTACTTGACTATAAAGATTATTTTTTAAATTACGCAAAAACAGATGGAAGAGGAAAAAATAATTTAGTAAAAAGATTTAATATTAAATTTAATTTAATTGATGATAGTTATAATGCTAATCCACTATCAATGAAAAATTCAATTCAAAATTTATCAAAAATTAATATTAAAAATGTTAAAAAATACCTGTTATTAGGAGATATGTTAGAATTAGGAAAGAAATCTTATTATTACCACAAAAACTTAGCTAATGTAATAAATGGCTCCAAAATTGATAAACTATTTATTTTTGGTAAAGAAATTATGGAAACTTATAAAAGTGTGGATAAATCAAAAAGAGGAAATATTCTACAGCAGTTAGATGATTTTGATATTATCTTTAAAGAAATTTTAAATAGTGGAGATTATTTGTTATTAAAAGGTTCTAATGCCACTGGTTTGAATAAGCTATCAAAAAAAATTATTACTAACTCAGGATTAAAAAATGTTATTTGAATTATTTACGTCTTTAGTTGAATATTATTCTTTTCTTAATGTATTTAAGTACTTAACTGTAAGAACTGGTCTTTCGCTTATTACCTCACTTGTAGTAGTTTTTATTATTGGTGGGCCACTAATAAGATTGTTCTCAAAAAATCAAATAACGGGTCCTATTAGACAAGATGGTCCAATTGATCATATTATTAAAAAATCTGGAACTCCTACAATGGGCGGAATTATAATCATTATAGGAATGATTTCTGGAACGATTTTTTGGGCAGATTTAACAAATATTTACATTTGGACTCTTCTTTTAGTTTCTCTTGGGTTAGGGTTATTAGGATTTATAGATGATTTATTAAAGATAAGATTGAAAAACTCTAGCGGTTTAAATCCTAAAATAAAATTTTTAGGACAATTAATAATAAGTTTGTGCGCTTTATTAATTCTTATAAACTTTTCAAATCACGAATATCTCTACAATCTATATTTTCCCTTTTTTAAAAATTTGATTTTACAACTTGGAATATTTTTTATTCCATTTGCTTTATTTGTAATAATAGGATCTTCTAACGCAGTTAACCTTACCGATGGCCTCGATGGATTGGCGACAGTTCCGGTAATGTTAGTTGCTTTATCATTTACACTTATAAGCTATGTAGTTGGTAATACAATTTTTTCAGAATATTTACACTTGCAGTATATACCCGATGTAGGAGAGCTATCGATTTTCTGTGGCTCAATTGTTGGATCTTGTTTGGGATTTTTGTGGTTTAACGCTCCACCAGCAAAAATATTTATGGGCGATACCGGTTCATTATCATTAGGAGGATCACTTGCTGCAGTAGCTATTATAGTTAAACATGAAATCGTGCTTGCAATTATTGGTGGTTTATTTGTATTGGAAACGGTATCAGTAATTATTCAAGTTATTTCATTTAAACTAACAGGTAAAAGAGTGTTTAAAATGGCGCCCATTCATCATCATTTTGAAAAAAAAGGTTGGGCAGAGTCTACAATAGTAATTCGTTTTTGGATCATTGCAGTTATTTTAGCCTTGATTGGTTTAGCAACTTTAAAATTGCGATAAGATGGATTTTTTTGAAAAAAAAAAAGATTTCGTTAGCAAGACATTTTTTGTTTATGGCCAAGGAGTTTCAGGAAAATCCGTAGTAAAATTCTTAAAAAAAGAAAAAGTCAGAAGAATATTTATTTTTGATGATAAAATGATTAAAAATATTAATAACGCTTCAAAAGAAATTCAAAAAGTTGACTTTATAGTAGTAAGCCCCGGTATATCATTAAATAAGTCAAAACTTTACAAGCATATAGCAAAAAATAAGCATAAAATTATCAGTGATATTGATTTATACTTTATGAGACACAAAAAGATTAAATCAATCGTTGTCACTGGTAGTAACGGTAAGTCAACAACATGCAAACTTATCTACCATCTCTTAAAAAATAATAATATCAAAACTAATCTTGGAGGGAATATTGGGAAATCAATATTAGATTTTGAATTTAAAAAAAATTATGTTTATCTAATTGAAGCATCATCATTTCAATTAGCCTACTCTAAGTTTGTGAAACCAAGTTACGCGATATTACTTAATATTTCAAACGATCATCTAGATTGGCACGGAACTATTAAAAATTACGTTAATTCGAAATTTAAAATTTTTAAAAATCAAACTAAAAAGGACCATGCTTTAATTTCAGAAGAAAAACTAATTAAAATTTTCAAAAGAAGCGATTATAATTCAAAATTAAGAATTGTTAAATCTATTAAATATCTAAACAATTATAAATCCCATAATAAAAATTTTTCCCTAGAAATTAATAGAGAAAATATAAAATTTATTTACGAAATTTCAAAATTTTTTAAAATTTCAAAAAAAAATTTTTTTAAAAGTCTTAAATCATTTTCAGGTCTAGAACATCGCTTTGAAATATTTAAAAAAGAAAAAAATATCGAGTTTATTAATGACTCCAAATCTACTAATTTCTCGTCATCAAACATGGCGCTATCATCAAAAAAAAATATATTATGGATAGTTGGTGGATTACCAAAAAAAGGTGATAAAATAAAAACTAAGAATTTAGCTGGAAGAGTTTTAAAAGCTTATATTATTGGCAAAAGTGAAGAATTTTATGTTAAGCAGATTAAGCCTTATGTGCATTACAAAATTTGTAAAAATCTTCATAAAGCAGTAAAATGTGCAATTAAGGACGCAAAAAATAAACCAAACATATTTCATACCATATTACTTAGTCCTGCTGGTGCTTCTTACGATCAATTTAGAAATTTTGAGGATAGAGGAAAAATGTTTAAAAAGTTTATAAAATTTTATGCAAAATCAAATAATTATTGAAAGACTTGATAGTTACTGGAGAAATATAGATAAAAAAATATTTTTTTGTTTTATTGCATTATTTTTACTTGGTTTGTTTTTCTCATTATCTTCAACATCTTCTCTAGCAGGTGAAAGGCTAAATAAAGATTATTATTTTTTTTTCTCAAAACACTTGCTTTTTATGACATTAGCTATTTCTTTAATGATTTTTATTTCATTTTTTAGCCAATCATCAATAAACAAAATTATTATACCAGCATTTATTTTTTTTTATATGCTCTTAATTTTAGTGCCAATTATAGGTATCGAAGTTAAAGGAGCAAAAAGATGGTTAGATGCTTATTTTTTTAGAATACAGCCAATAGAATTAATTAAACCATTTTATGTTTTGATAACTGCACATGTTTTGTCTAAGGAAAGAGAAATGAAAAGATCTTTATATTTATTTAGTTTTCTAATTTTAGCGTCAATAATTATTTTTCTTGTGAATCAACCAGATGTTGGTCAATCTATTCTTTTAACGACAACTTGGATCTCTCTGGTGTTTATTGCTGGCATAAGTATATTTTCAATTTTCTTATTAATTACGGTTTTTTTCCTTACCTTTTCATCTTTGATTTTTTTCCTTCCAAATAAATTTGGTTATATTATTGAAAGAATTCTTGCTTACATGGATCCATCGAGAAATAGTAGCTTTCAATCTGAAAAAGCCCTAAACGCAATTAAACAAGGAGGATTAAAAGGCCAAGGAATGGGAGAGGGTATTTTAAAAGAGAGTGTACCGGAAGCACATACCGATTATATTATTGCGGTTATCTCTGAGGAATTTGGTTCTCTAATATCAATATCAATAATTTTAATTTTTTTGTATATTTCATTTCGTATAATTAACTATACTATAGACGAGTCGGATAAAAGAATTAAAATTTCTCTATGTGGTTTATCATCTTTACTAATATTTCAAACCTTTATTCATATTGGAGTTAATACTAGCATCTTACCAACCACCGGTATGACCTTACCCTTTTTAAGTTACGGAGGATCTTCTTTAATCGGAAGTTCGTTATTAGCCGGAGTAATACTTAGCTATACAAAAAAAAAATTTTATGAGAATTAAAAAAAATAGAGTAATTATAGTAGCAGGTGGAACTGGTGGTCATGTTTTACCCGGATATAGTTTAATAAATCATTTAAAAAAGAATAAAGATATTGAGACCAACATAA